>OIYQ01000371.1_pt1 | contig 18594 bp, 9 predicted proteins | sample 1588311 | NCBI WGS metagenome assembly OIYQ01 (sample SAMN03283244) | human gut metagenome | biome: human-associated habitat; material: feces | host: Homo sapiens | place: Peru | collected 2012
TCCATGTTGTACTTCATGCGGTGGTATCGCCCATCGGTCTGCTTCAGTTGTTCGGAGTCGATGCCGTTGAATGCTGACGGATGCGAGATAAGGAACAGGTAGGAATTACAGTCCTCATTCATGAACTTCTGAGCCACCACCTGCAGCTGCTTCAACACGGGCAAGCCGATGGCGTCGTTCATCACGTCGGTGAACTCGTCCCACACGATGAGCAGGCCATTGTAGGTGCCCAGCTCGGTCAGGCGGTCTTGCACCTCGGTCAGCCATTGCTTTATGTTGTCGTTGTTAAGGCGAATGTCAAGCTGAGCCTCGCGCAGGGTGTCGGTCACGCGGTGGAATATGCCAATGTCGCCTGTCTTCAGGCTGTCGGCAAGCTGCTCACTGTCGGCAACCACAGACGAGAGTGCCGTGTGGGCGGATATCAGCTGGTTCCATATCTCTGGATTCTTGCGTATTTGCTCTATATAGTTCTCATAGTCAGTGGGCACGGCTATCTCTATCTCGTGCTTGCGGAGCGTCTCGGTCACGGCCTTCTGCAACACCAAGGCGAGGTCGCCAGGATGGGTCATGGCTCCCAGGCCATACACATTGACCGTGAGCAGGCGTTTGCTTTCGCGGAGCGAATAGATGGCTTGGCGGAGAGCGGCGAACTTGGCGTTGTTGTATTCATCGTCAACCCAGTTGCGTATGTCTTCCACGTCATCGCCTAACAAGTGGCTGATGACGGCCACGGCATGGCTCTTTCCCGTTCCGTAGGTGCCGTTGATCCAGAAGCTCTTGTGGTTGTCTATGTCGTTGCCTCGCACGCTCTTGATGACCGTGCGGAGCACATTGTTGAACTGCTCGTTGGGGATGAACGTTCTCCACTCACCTTTCTTTTCTTCAGAAATGTCGTAGGCGGCCTTGCCGCCACGTATCTTTATGATGTCGTCATACTTAGTAGCCATAAGCGTATGATTTATTGTGTTAGTCTTGTTTTGTTAGATATCGTTTTATGATGTTTCGTTTTAGGTATTCACGGCTCTCTGCGTCTTGGAGCAAGTCCCATAGCTCGTTGTCCAGCTTTGCATAGAGAAGATGCTCGCGGAGGTACTTGGCGGAAGGGGTCGTAGACTTTTTGGGAGCAGCTGATCCCTCTTTCCATTTCAGCTGATAGAAGGGTGCACTGCTAAGATGAAAGAAAGGTCGGACAAAAAATGATAGTTCGTAACCTTTTCTATTTCCATTGACCTGCTCATACAATTGCCCGAATCGATTACGGATAAAGTCATTAGATATCAATATCTTGTTTTCGGGCAACATCTCCCTTTCAATTGCTTCCATTATCGCAACAATATAGATAGGCTTGGATACGGCGGCCCTTCCATTTATGCTCCCCGTATGAAGAGAAAGCATCATGTCTGCATATATTGCCAGAAGCGCATTCATCATCTTATCTTGTCATTTCCTTCAGCACGGTAAGAGGCGTCAAATCATCGCGAAGTGTTATGTGGTCTAATCCCATTGCAAGTTCTGCAACTAAAACCCTATTATTCTCTGAACTGATTGCCCTTAGTTTTCTGAGAAGCGCTTGTTTCGTGGTTCTATACTCTTTGAAGATTCCGTGTTCTTCTTCAACCTTGTATAAGTCAGACACCCTTAGCATAGACAATTCGTGCTCCTTAGCATATTTATAGATTGAATAAGCAACGGCTTCGACGCTTATATCGTCATATTCTTTTCGACATAAGCCAATTTTGCCTAAGTCTTCACCTTGCTGGCAGTCATCACCAACCGGAGACTTTTTCATCAGATCGCATAATGCAATAGCCGCATTTCCTACTGTTGATATAGATCCGGAAAATTCTTGATTAGAAATCTCTTCTTTTATCACCTTAGCATTGTAAGTTTGTCCCGCTGCAATATTGTTACAGAACCATTTAACAATGTATGAGTTGTAGGACAAGTTTATAAAGGCGATTTCCCAAAACAAAGATGGATTATCCGCATAGATTTTTTGCATCAACGCACCAAGTTCTGTCAGATTGTTCTTCAAATCTGTTATTTCCGCATCCCTCATCCATGCTTTGAACGAATCTACTTGCGCTGTACCTAAACTGTTTTCTTTCCAAAACTCAACTGGGTCAATAAAATATTCCTCAACCCACTCATCTCGAAGTCCAAATTTCTTATATCCTTGGACTTTCGTACTTAACTTTCTTTCTGAATCTGTGACCATACGTATGCAGTCTGCTGCAACACACCCACGATCATGAGTATTAAAACATTTATGACAATGGATGCATTTGTTTTTATCAATATTAACTTGTGGTACTATGGAGAGTGCTCCAGTTGGACAGTCAACCTCACACACTTCACAATGCACGCAATAAGCCGTCTTATAAGTCAAACGCCTTAATAAGAAAGTCAAATCATTTGGTATTTTCCCCTTGACTTCCAATATAGACTTTCCCCTTCCTTCTTCAATGACAAAAGGAAATATCTCCTTTTTAAAATGCAATTCCCCTTCAACGCCTTTATTTGTGTTTTTAATAGAATAAGAACACAAGGCTGGCAACCATTCAAGGAAGGAGTGCTTGGCTCCCGTTATTTCTGATACAAAATTTAAAGACGAAATCTCTGTCTTAAATTGTACTTTTGGGGCTTCTTGTTCTCTGTTTCCTAAAGGTTTTAATTTCCATTTCCTATCTGAAAGAAATTGCTCAAAGTTTGCTATTCTAACTTGTGCTGAATACTTTTTTAGCTTATCTATAAAAGGTCTCAAGTCATTGGGATAACTTTGCTGGATGATCATATCATCCCAAGAGGTTGAGAATGGACATATTAAGCATCCAACTCTTGCCTTTCCAACACGATAAGCAGGATTAATCGGAAGGTTTCTTTCAAAAAGATACAAGAATATCTCAACAGAATTCCAACCAATTATAGGATGGGCATTGTATATAAAAATATGTTTTCCTTTACCTAACCGTTGATAACTTTCTCTTCTCACAGACTCCTCTGCCCTTACTCCATCAAAGGTCAACACATGTGCTTGTTTGTTGCCTTCCACTTTCAGCCTGCGATACAGCGGTGCGGTCTTCATCACCGAGCAGCACCAGCGGTGATTGTCACTTGGCGTGCCAATCTTGTCCCAATAGTTGAGCACCGACTCGTGGTTGCGGGCCGTTAGGAAACGCAGGGATGGAAACTTCTGCTTGTAGTAAGCCTCCACATCCTTGTAGAGCGCGAGCGAAGGCGGAAGTTCATAGCCCGTGTCGCTGTAGATGACCTCAAAGTCTGTGGGCGGGATGGCACGGGTGCACAGGTCGAGCACCACTTGCGAGTCCTTGCCACCCGAGAAACTGGCAATGAAGCGGTCTATCTTGGTGGAGAGCAGCACGCGCTTGCCTTGCTTTTCGGCTGCCGAGAGCGGCATGATGTCAAACGAGTCGCAGTCTTGCTTCACGACGGCCATGCGCTGCTTGCTTTTCTTCTCGGCACGCTCAGCCATGGCCTCAAAGTCGAGCTTATTGGCCTCAGCCTTGTCGTAAGTCTTGTTCACCTTGGCATAGGCCAAGAACGTGTCGCGAATAAACTCGATGGCCTCATTCTCCAGCACAAACATCAGGTCGGAGGTGCGTCGGAGCATCGCCTTCACGTCCACTGGCTCAAGCTCCGCAGGCTCAACGCCTGGCTGCATTTCCAAAGTGGGCTTGGTATAGATGTTGGCACCCTTGGCATCGAAGAGATGATCTCCGCGATACCAATACTGCTTGTTGACCGCCCACATGATGGGCTCCTTGGCACGAGGGTAAATCCATCCCAATTTGTCAAGTCCCAACAAGTCCAGCTCTTCAAAAAACACAGGACGAGGAGAGATACCTAACGTACCTTCCACAATGCGAGAGTGTAGCAGTACTCCTCCCGTTTCCTTATCCCATGTTACTTTGTACACTTTGGCTCTGCGTCAATGTTCCGACAGAATCCCAAAAGTCTCGGACGGTTTATTATATGTTGTTTGTTTAGCTTCTATAAAAAAGAATACGTGGGATTCGCTCTTTGCCCATCCCTCGTGTCCAGGCCTTCGCATTGCCCCAAATCGCAGAGACGGACAATGCAGAAAGCCCACGTATGGCATATATTATTCCCATACGTGGGCAGTCACGAACACGCCTTTGGCACGCACGCGACAACCCACGGCAGGGTACAACATACCTACCGTGAGCATTCATCATTGTCTCATCCTTTTGCGATTTGGTCTTAAGTTGCGAAGTTAGGACACGCAAAGAATGAGCGTCAGATAAACGCTCTATTCCATAAAAGCGACACCCACCCGCTCACCCTTTCGGGCTTTCTGCAAGTGGATATCTTTTGCAAAATTAGCGTAAAACCTTTAGAAACACGAATGTTTGCCAGTCTTTTTTTTCTCCACGAGGGAAAAGCTATGGCGCCAAGTCGCATGCCAACCATTTTTTCTCTGCCAGCCATGGCGATTATTCTTGTTCTCGTTCATGAAATAGCATGGCAGGTGCATTTTATCGAAGTTTGAGATGCTGTTTTTTGCATTTTAGCAAAGCTTGAAGTATGAAAATATGCATTTTAGCAAAGTTTCACCATACAATATTCGTAATGTTTATGCATTGCGACAAGCTTACGCTAATAGCAATGACCACGACACGTGATGTTGCGATAGATGGCAAAAGCATCCATGTGTGTTCCGCAATAGAGTGGCTTTTGAAACAGGAGTGATGACTCTCTGCCATATCTCGTTACTATCATGCTTTCATCACGTTGAACATCGAAATTAAACCTGTCATGATTAATCAAAACTCACGTTAAATGGTTATCTTTGCAGATGTCATAATGCAATGGCATAACACACAATAAAGAATCGAGAATAATGGAAACAATCAAGAACGACAAGCTCACGCTCACCATCTCGGAGCACGGCGCTGAGCTGCTAAGCATCAAGGACAATGGGGGAGAGGAGTATCTGTGGCAAGGCGACCCCGCTTATTGGGGACGGCGCTCGCCGATTCTCTTCCCTATCGTGGGCACGGTATGGGGCAACACGTATCGGGTCAACGGAAGGGAGTATCAGCTCTCGCGCCACGGCTTCGCCCGCGACAAAGACTTCACGCTCCTCGCCAAGGGCGACAGTCAGGTGGTGTATGGCCTGCACGACAACGCGGAGACGATGAAGGTCTATCCCTTCCATTTCAATCTTGCCGTGAGCTATAAGCTGACCGGCAACAAGATTCACGTGGTGTGGCACGTGGAGAACACCGACGACAAGCCCATCTATTTCCAGATTGGCGGCCATCCGGCCTTCATGGTGCCTGGCGCCAAGAAGGGCGAGCCGCTGAAAGGCGCGCTCCGTTTCGACAATCCGGAGCCCATGCGCGTGTTCATCAGCAAGGAGGGCTTCCTCACCAAGGGCTATCACGAGGTGGCTACCGACAAGGGCCTTTTCCCATTTACCGAAGACACGTTCAATGATGACGCCATCGTCTTCGACCACAGTCAGATTCGCCATGTGGAACTGCTGGATGAGGCTGGCAAACCCCACGTGACGCTTGACATCAAGACCCCTGCCGTGGGCATCTGGACGCCATGCGGCAAGCATGCGCCATTCATCTGCATAGAGCCGTGGTATGGTGTGGCCGACAGGGAGGAATACGATGGCGAACTGAAAGACAAGTACCTCACCAACAAGCTGCTGCCTGGCAGTAGCTTCATGAGCGAGTATATCATCACGATAGGCTGACGCTATTCCAGCGTGATGCCGAGTGATGCCTGCACTGGCTAAATGAGTCCAGCGATGTCGCTGAACGATTTGGCGCGCAAGAGCCGGGGGAAGCTACCGCTTTCCTCGGCTTTTTCCATTTTCCATTGCAATGCGTAGGGCACGTGGATGGCGTATCCGCCAAGGCGCAGCACGGGCAGGATGTCGCTCTTGAACGAGTTGCCTACCATGCACAGCTGGTCGATGCTCACGTCGAAAAGCTGGCAGAGGTGCTCATATTCGCGTGTGGTCTTGTCGGCCACCACTATGCAGTCGTCGAAGAAGGGCTGGAGCCCCGACCTCTTGAACTTGTTTTCCTGGTCGAGGTTGTCGCCCTTGGTGAACACCACCATCTTCTGCTTGCCGCCGCGCAGGGCTTTCAGCGTTTGCGCCACGCCCGGCAATGGCGTGGCGGGCATGTTGAGCAGGCTCTTGCCCATGTCGATGATTCTCGTCAGGGTGTCGCACCCAACCTTTCCGCCTGAAACCTTTATGGCGTTCTCTATGAGCGAGATAGTGAACGCCTTGCTGCCATAGCCAAGCAGGGCCATGTTGGCCGTTTCCGTGCTGAAGAGGCTAGCCGCTACCTCTTGCTTGCTGCCATAAGGGGCGAGAAGCTGGCAATAGCTTTCCTCCACGGCGTCGAAATGGCCTTGGCAGTCCCAAAGCGTGTCGTCGGCATCGAAAGCCAACAGCCTTATGCCGCAATCTTTTAAGAGTTTCATGCGATGTGTTTCCATCAGTTCAGACGATAATATTATTTCATCTCGAAGACCAGCGTGCCACCGTTGGCGATGTCGTCGTGGCTTATGGCCGTGCCCTTTACGCGCTTGCCGTTCAGCTTTACGCCATCCACCAAGTACCGGTCTTCCGAATAGTTTTCCGCCTTTATGGTGAGCGTGTTGCCGTTCTCAAGGTGCAGTGTGGCGGTCTTGAAGAGAGGCGTGCCAAGCTCATACTCGCAGCTGACGGGGTTGAGCGGATAGAAGCCCAAGGCGCTGAGCACATACCATGCCGACATCTGTCCGCAGTCCTCGTTGCCGCACAGGCCGGCTGGAGAGTCGTTGTAGAGCTTCGTGAGAATCTCCCTCACGTATTTCTGCGTCTTGTGTGGTTGCCCTATCTTGTTGAAGATGTAGGCTGCATGATGGCTGGGCTCGTTGCCGTGGGCGTATTGCCCAATCATGCCCGTGCTGAAGAGCGGCAGCTCGGCGTTGGCCTTTGGCGAGTAGGTGAAGAAGCTGTCGAGCTTGGCGGCAAACGCCTTCTTGCCCACGAGCTTCTCCAGGCCCTTGATGTCGTGCTGCACCGACCACATGTAGTGCCAGCCGTTGCTCTCGCAGATATGCGACGTGTAGTCGTCGGGCGAGTAGGCCGGCTGGAACGTGCCGTCGGAGCGTCGCGGCTGCATGAAGGTGCTCGTCTTGCAGTAGACGTTGCGGTAGTTTTGCGCGCGTTTGGCGAAAACCTTGTAAACGTCGGTCTTGCCCATGCTCTTCGCCAAGGCCGCTATGCACGCGTCGTCGTAGGCGTATTCCAAGGTGCGCGATAGCGACCAGTCGTCGCCGAGTGTCGGCTCCTTCACGTCGTAGGGCACGTAACCGAGCTTCTTGTATAGCCCGATGCCACGGTAGCCGTCGAGGTTGGCGGTCTTGACGCATTGCCTGAGCGCCTCGTCCTTGTCGATGCCGGGCACGCCCTTGAGTGCCGCCTCCGCTATCACCGACGCGGCGTGATAGCCAATCATCATGTCGGTCTCCGACGACCACATGTTCCACACCGGCAAGCGGCCATTCTCCTTGCTGAAGGCCAAGAGCGAGTTGACCATGTCGCCCGCGCGCGATGGCATGAGGATGTCGTAGAGTGGGTGAGCGGCGCGATAGGTGTCCCACAGCGAGCACGTCTCATAGTTGTTCCAGCCAGCGGTCTTGTGTGGCTTCCTGTCGGCACCGAGATACGATCCGTCCACGTCGCAGAGCAGCGTCGGCGCTATCATGGCATGGTAGAGAGCCGTGTAGAACACGGTCTGCTGCGCGGCGGTGCCGCCTGTCACCTCAATCCTGCCCAGTTCCTTGTCCCATTCGCTTTCGGCACGCTGGCGCAAGGTGTCGAAGTCGAGGTTGCCCACTTCGGCCTCAAGGTTCTTCCTCGCGCCTTCCAAGCCCGTGGGCGAGATGGCCGTGGCCACGGTAATCTGGCTCGCGCCGTCGGTGGCGAAGCCGATACGCGCCACGACGCCCTTGCCGTTCTTGTTGCCTTCAAGTGTTGTCTCCTCAATCTCCACCTTTCGCATGGGCTGCGAGAACCGCGTTCGGAACCACACCTTCTGGTCGCGCGCCCATCCGTCGGAGAAGCGGTAGCCCTCAATGGTGAACGAGTCTACCACCACGATCTTCGAGTCCACGGTGGCGTCCCAGTTCATGGCCTTGGCCAGGTTGAGGATGACCATGCGCTCCTTGCCGTTTGTGGGGAAGGTGTAGCGCTGTACTCCACAGCGTGGCGTGGCCGTCAGTTCCACGTTGATGTCGTAGTCGGACAGCCTCACCTGGTAATACCCGGCATGTGCCGTCTCGTCGGCGTGGCTGAAGCGCGAGTGCACCCCAAGTGGGGCCTTGGCCTCGCGCATGGGCAGCGTGACGGGCATGAACGAGATGTCGTAGAGGTCGCCCGCGCCTGTACCCGAGAGGTGGGTATGGCTGAAGCCGGCTATCGTGCTGTCGGGATAGAAATAGCCGGCTATGCGGTCCCATCCCGGCAATCCGTTGTCGGGGCTGAGCTGCACCATGCCAAACGGAGCTTGCGCCCCAGGGTAGGTGTTGCCGGTGTAGTCGGTTCCTATGAGGGTGTTCACTTTCCGCGAGTAGTTGTCGGCTATCAGAGCCGAGGGCAACAGGCACGCGAGAAAGGCGGCTATGTATAGTCTCGCTTTCATCATATATATTGTCTTTAAGCTTGAGAAAATTGTCTGGCGGTCGTAATATTATTAAGGAAAAGAAAAGGCCGAGACTTTTTTCTTAAATCCCGGCCTTGGCGATATAGGCATCTCAAAAAAAGAGCCTGATAAAGATTACTGTCCTGTTTAGTCGTTCTTGTCGTCGAGCATCTCGAAACCGCAGTAAGGCACGAGCACCTTCGGCACGCGGATGCCCTCCGGCGTCTGGTTGTTCTCCAGAATGGTTGCCACGATGCGCGGCAAGGCGAGAGCCGAGCCGTTGAGCGTGTGGCAAAGCTCTATCTTCTTGCTGTCTGAGCGACGGAAGCGGCAGTGGAGTCGGTTGGCCTGATAGCTCTCGAAGTTGCTCGTTGAGCTCACTTCCAGCCAGCGCTTCTGGGCGGCCGACCATGTCTCGAAGTCGACGCAGATGCTTGACGTGAAGCTCATGTCGCCACCGCAGAGCAGCAGGAGGTGATAAGGAAGCTCCAGCTTCTGGAGCAAGCCCTCCACGTGGTCGAGCATCTCGTGCCATGACTGGTAAGAGTGCTCAGGCGTGTCGATGCGCACGATCTCCACCTTGTCGAACTGGTGCAGGCGGTTGAGGCCACGCACGTCCTTGCCGTAAGAGCCGGCCTCGCGACGGAAGCAAGCCGAATAAGCGCAACGCTTGATAGGCAGGTCTTTCTCGTCGAGGATCTCGTCGCGGAAGAGGTTTGTCACAGGCACCTCTGCGGTAGGAATGAGGAAGAGGTTGTCGAGGTTGGCATGATACATCTGGCCTTCCTTGTCGGGCAGCTGTCCCGTGCCGTAGCCTGAAGCCTCGTTGACGACGAAAGGAGGTTGAATCTCCACGTAGCCAGCCTTGCGTGCCTCGTCGAGGAAGAAAGCCTCGAGAGCGCGCTGGAAACGTGCCATCTTGCCGATGTAGACAGGGAAGCCGGCACCCGTGATCTTGACGCCGAGGTCGAAATCCACGAGGTTGAACTTCTTGAGCAAGTCCCAATGGCACAATGCGCCTTCAGGCAGCTCTGGCTTCACGCCACCTTCCTTGATGACGACGTTGCTCGTGGCGTCCTTGCCCTCCGGCACCTTGTCGTTGGGGATGTTAGGAATGTCGAGAAGCTCGTGCGTCATGTCGGCCTGAGCCTTGTCGTAGAGTTCCTGAAGGGCCTTGTCGTCGGCTTTCAGCTCGGCCACCTGGGCCTTTATCTTCTCGGCCTCGTCTCTCTTTCCCTCTTTCATCAGTCCGCCGATCTGCTTCGAGAGCTTGTTTTGCTGCTGCTTGTTGCTGTCGAGCTTCTGCTGCGTCTCACGGCGTATCTTGTCGTATTCGAGTACTTTTTCCACTGCTTCGCGCGCGTTGGGGAAGTGCTTCTTCTCCAAACCTTTTACCACGCGCTCTGTCTCTTCGGTAATGAGCTTTAATGTAAGCATGACTCTGTATGTGTTTAGATATTTTTTCTTTTGCTTGCAAAGTTACAAAGAATATGTGTTATTAATCGCTTTTTTGATGAAATGTTTATTCAAATTGTTTATTGAGGCTATACCGGCGTGGCTGGTTTATTAAAGATGTAGGTTTTGCCGATTGGACATACCGCCCCTGCAAAGCCATTTGCCATCCGCAACCCGAATGGCAATCAAACGACAGTGTGGGGAAGGGTGAGACCGCGATGAATTGTAAAATATTATTGCCAAAATTTAACACTTGGAAGCAGGTGCTTTTAGAACGGAAAAACGGCTCGGAGGCGCCCCTTGGCAACGCTTTCGGCGCGTTTTCGGCCAATTTTTGTTGCCATAGTAGCCAAATGGCGTCGCCGTTACACTGTAATCGCATCGCGATTGCACCGTAACGGCAACGCGATTGCACTGTAACGGCATCGCGATTACACCGTAACGGCGACGCCATTGAAGTGGAAATGCAGCATCTGAAAACCATTGAAAGCGTAATGTATTGGTCTTCAATGCGTTACCAAGATTGCCCAAGAATCGCGAAATTTCGACCACGAGACGGCTTGATTGAAAAAAATCGATTCTCAGACGACCATTTGTAAAATATGTTTACCGGTAATATTTTTGCAATGCAGTGGCCGGCACAAGACCGGCCACTGCAAAACGTATGATTGGGTGAAACAAAAAAAGCGGGGCAGACTGTGTCTGCTCCGCTTTAATATGGCTGTAAGTGCTTATTCTTACTTGACGTAAACCACGGCGAGGCGGTTTGACGTGACACCCTGCACGCCCTTACCAGAAGCGCTGTCTACGATGACGCCACGAGTCTTCAGGTAGCTGGCCACGACGTCGGCACGAGCCTGCGACAGACGGTCGTTAAGCTCCTTGGAACCCTCTGGAGAAGCCGTACCCACGATCTCGACGTGGCTGCCGCTCTTGATCTTGTTGAGAGCCTTCTTCATGTCAGGAACGAGGGCCGACTTGCCCTGCTGGAATGTCACGAAGAAGAGGTTGTCGATGCGGACGGTGTTGGTGGTCTCTTTCTCAACAGGAACCTCCTTGATCACTTCCTTCACCACCTCCTTAGGCTTCTGCGCGAGCTGAGCGCGAAGGTCGTTGATCTCGTCGTTCAGAGGAGTGAGGTCGATCTTCTTGAAGTTGTTTGTGCCGTTGGAAGTCTTGAACTTGTAGTTGAAGCCGGCCTGGATAGCGAGCTGTGCGCAACGCTTGTCCATCTGCACGGCATCCTTAGGTCCGTGAGTCAGGTCCCAGTAGATGCCCGGCTCAATGTAGAGCTGCCAAGGCTTGCTTGCGCCGCCGAGGTTCCATGTGAAGGTCATTGAGGTCTTTGCGGTGAGGTCGTTGTCGTCGCCCACGTTGCCCTTCATGCTGATGACTTTGTCGCCATAGAACTTGCTGTAACCGAGGCCGAGCTCAGAACCCAGCTCGAACACCTTGTTCTCGTTGTAGCCGAGGAAGAGGTTGGTCCAGTTGATGGTACCGTTCAAGCCAATGTTGAACGACTTGACAGCGGTCTTGGAGTTGAGCACCAGGTTGTCGGGGATTTCTGTTACGAAACGGTTGTCGCCGAAGTTGGCGAGACCCTCAATGTTGGCACCGAAAACGGGCGAGAAGTTCTTGCCGAGCTTGAAGCCGAAGTTGGGGTTGAGTGGGAACGTGTGGTTGAACGTGAGAGGTGTGGAAACACCAATCTTTGCGCCAAGATACCAGTTGTCGAAGAACTTTGCCTTCTCCAAGCCAGTCTGTGCGTTAGCGCTTCCATAGCCCAAGGCCATGACAGCTAATGCCAAAATAGCTTTTTTCATAATGTCTGTTGTTTGTATTTGCTTAATATGTCTTTGGTGCAAAGTTATGTTTTTTTTATTAATGTTGTGTCATGTTTTAAGAAAAAAACGATTTGACGTTCATCTTTTCTTGATTTATGTTATCGAAAAGGCGACACTTGGAGATAAAAAAGGCAGGACACCCACCGGCGCCCTGCCTCTGCCAACAAATATAAATTGATAGGTTTGGTTACTTTCGCAAGTAACTGTCTACTTCGGCAGCGACTTTTCTTCCGCTTGCCAATGCCCTTACCACGAGGCTGGCACCGCTTGCGGCATCTCCGGCTACGAAGACGTTGGCCGGGAACTCAGGCTGTTGCGGCCTCAAGAATCCCATGGCCAGCAACACTATGTCGGCCTTGATTATCTCCGGCTCCTTTGCCGGCTTCATCAGTGGGCGACCTCCGTCGGGGTTGGGCACCCACGTTATTTCCTGCACCTTCACGCCCGTCAGCTTGCCGTTCTTTCCGAGAAACTCCAGCGAGTTGATGTTCCAGCGCCTGACGCATCCCTCTTCGTGGGCGAAAGTCGTCTTCAGCGTGCGTGGCCAGTTGGGCCATGGGTTCTTCGGGTCTTCGGGTCCGTCCACGGGCTTCGGCATTATCTCTATCTGCGTCACGCTCTTAGAGCCTTGACGGTGAGCCGTGCCTATGCAGTCGGAGCCGGTGTCGCCACCGCCGATCACGAGCACGTCCTTGCCCTTGGCGTTGACGAGCTGGTCCTTGGTGAACTCCTCGCCCATGAGCACCCTGTTTTGCTGCGACAGCATCTCAAGGGCGAAATACACGCCCTTCAAGTCGCGTCCGGGTATCTTGAGGTCGCGGGCCTGCGGCGTTCCCGTGCAGACCACCACGGCGTCGAACTGCTTTGAGAGTTGCTCTATCGTGGTCTTCTTGGTGTTGTCCAGGGTGTTGTCGTTCTGGATGTTGGCGGGCTCGGTCGGGTTCACCGGCACCAGCATGACGCCAAACTCGAACTTGATGCCCTCCATCTTCAGGTATTCCATCTTCCTGTCGATGACAGCCTTGTTGAGCTTGAAGTTAGGAATGCCGAAGCGCAGCAGTCCGCCTGCGTTCTCGCGAGCGTCGTAGACGGTGACCTCGTAGCCCTTTTGGTTGAGTTGCGTGGCTACGCTCAGTCCCGACGGGCCAGCGCCCACCACGGCCACCTTCTTGCCGTTGCGCGTGGGGATGTGCGGATGCACGAAGTCCTCGTTGTAGGCGTGCTCTATTATGGCCGCCTCGTTTTCGCGGTTGGTCGTCGGCTCGTGCTCCATGAGGTTGAGCACGCACGCCTTCTCGCAGAGGCCAGGGCAGACGCGCCCGGTGAACTCAGGGAAGTCGTTGGTGGCGGTGAGCAACTCGTAGGCGAGTTTCCAATCACCCTTATACAATGCGTCGTTCCATTCCGGCATCTTGTTGTGGAGCGGACAAGCCCAGTGGCAGAACGGCACGCCGCAATCCATGCAACGGCTTGCCTGCAACTGCCTGTCGCGCGAGTTGAGCGTCTGCTCCACCTCGCCGAAATCGTGTATTCTATCATGTATTGGACGGTAGCCGGCATCTTTGCGCTCTACCTCCAAAAATCCTCTTGGATTACCCATGTCTTAATGTCTAATTGATTAATGATTTTAAAGTCCGGCAATATCAATAGTCCCTTTGAATGTCGGAAATCTTCTGCTGGAGCTTCTTCACCTGCTCCTCTTGCAGCACGCGCTTGTATTCGATAGGCACCACCTGGATGAAGTCCTCGATGTAGCGGTTCCAGTCGTCGAGCATCGTGCGGGCGAGTTTAGAGCCAGTGTAGAGATAGTGCTGGCGCACAAGCTCGTGCAGCTCCTTGCGGTAGGTGGTCTCCTCCACGAGGTTGATTTCCACCATTCCCATGTTGCAATAGTAGTCGAAGTCGTGGTCCTTGTCCCAGACATAAGCCACGCCGCCCGACATGCCGGCAGCGAAGTTGCGTCCGGTCTTACCCAGCACCACGACGCGTCCGCCAGTCATGTATTCGCAGCAGTGGTCGCCCGCGCCCTCCACGACGGCAATGGCGCCCGAGTTTCTCACGGCGAAGCGCTCACCAACCTTTCCGTTGACATACAGCTCGCCCGTCGTGGCCCCGTAGAGACCGGTGTTGCCGGCGATGATGTTTTCCTCGGCGTTGAAGTTGGAGCGTATTGGCGGCAGGATGCTTATGCGACCTCCGGAGAGGCCCTTGGCGAAGTAGTCGTTGGTCTCGCCCTCCAGCTTGAAGTTGACACCGTGGACGAGGAACGCGCCGAAGCTCTGTCCGGCAGAACCCTTGAAGCGCACGTTGATAGTGTCGTTGGGCAAGCCCTCTTCGCCATATTTCTCGGCTATGATGCCCGAGAGCATGGCACCGACGGCGCGGTTGGTGTTGCGGATGGCGAAGTCGAGGTTCACCTCCTCCTTGTCTTGTATCGACTTCTGCGCTCCGGCTATGATTTGCTGGTCGAGCAGGTTGTTGAGCTCATGGTCTTGCGTCTTGGTGCAATAGAGGCTCACGTCGCCAGTCTCTTTCTTCTCCATGCGCGAGAAGTTGAGGCTGTCCCATTTGGCCTGCACGTTGGCCGGGGCCTTGGCCCACGTCTTCGACGTGTCGCGCCTCTCGAGAAGCTCGGTGTGGCCAATGATGTCGTTGAGGCTGGTAAATCCCATCTCGGCCAGATATTCCCTGACGTGCTGGGCGAGGAACTTGAAATAGTTTATCACGTAGTGGTAGTCGCCGCGGAAGTGCTTGCGCAGACGCTCGTCTTGCGTGGCCACGCCCATTGGGCAGGTGTTTGACGAGCACTTACGCATCATCACGCAGCCAAGGGTGATGAGCGGTGCCGTGCCGAAGCCGAACTCCTCGGCTCCGAGCAGCGCCATGATGATGACGTCGCGCGCCGACTTCATCTGTCCGTCCACTTGCAGGCGAGTGAGCGAGCGCAGACCGTTCTTCACGAGAGTCTGCTGGGTCTCGGCCACGCCAATCTCAGGCGATATGCCGGCGAAGCGCATCGACGAGGCAGGGCTCGCGCCCGTTCCGCCCTCGGCTCCCGACACGACCACGAGGTCGGCCTTGGCCTTGACCACGCCGGCGGCCCACGCCGCTCTCGGCGACGAGCTTGACGCTGATGGCGGCCTTCGGGTTGACGTTCTTCAAGTCGAAGATGAGCTGCTTCAGGTCCTCAATGGAATAGATGTCGTGGTGAGGCGGTGGAGAGATAAGCGAGATGCCAGGGATGGAGTTGCGCGTCTTGGCGATGATCTGGTTCACCTTGAAGCCTGGCAGCTGTCCGCCCTCGCCAGGCTTAGCGCCTTGCGCCACCTTGATTTGTATCTCCTCGGCGTTGACGAGATATTCGGTAGTGACACCGAAGCGGCCCGACGCCACCTGCTTGGTCTTCGACGACAGGCTGATGCCGTCGACCTCGGAGTGGTAACGCTCGTTGTCCTCGCCGCCCTCACCGGTGTTGGACCTCGTGCCAAGGGCGTTCATGGCGAGGCAGAGAGCCTCGTGGGCCTCGGCGGAGAGAGCTCCGAACGACATGGCGCCCGTGACGAAATGCTTTACGATTTTTTCCACCGGCTCCACCTTGTCGATGTCGATGGGGTTGCGCTTCCAGTCGAGGAAGTCGCGCAGGAAGAGCGGCTCCGGCTTGTTGTCGACGAGGCTCTCAAACTTCTTGAAGGTCTCGTAGTTGCCGGTGCGCGTGGCGAGCTGCAGCGTGGCTATTGTCTCAGGGTTCCACGCGTGCTTGATGCCGTCCTGGCGCCAGTGGAACTGTCCGAGGTTTGGCAGCGGGTGCTCGGTGTCGGCGCTCGCCTCCTTGATGGCCTTGTCGTGATAGGCCACGGCGTCGCGTGCGATGGTGTCGAGGCCAATGCCGCCCACCGTGCTCGTCTCCGTGCCGAAATAGGTGCGGAGCAAACCCTCCGACAGACCTATCGACTCGAAAATCTGCGCTCCGCGATAAGAGCGGATGGTGGATATGCCCATCTTCGCCATTATCTTGAGCAGGCCCTTCTTCACGGCCTTTATGTAGTTGGCTTCCGCCGTGGCGTAGTTTTCTTGTATCTTGCCCTTCTTCACGAGGTCGTCGAGGATGGCGTAGGTCATGTACGGGCAGAGAGCTGACGCGCCGTAGCCAAGGAGCAAGGCGGCGTGCATCACCTCGCGAATCTCGCCGCTCTCCACGATCAAGGCTGTCTGCACACGCTTGCCCACCTCGATGAGATAGTGGTGGACGGCACTGACGGCAAGGAGCGACGGAATGGCCACGTGGTCCTTGTCGACGTCGCGGTCGGAGAGGATGATGTAGTTGAACCCGTCGTCGACGCTCTTCTCCGCGTCGTGGCAGAGCTTGTCGAGAGCCTCGCGCAACGCCTCGCCCGGATGCTCAGAACCCTCAGGCGACGGCACGAAGCAGATGCTGAGCTTGCGGGTGTTGAAGCCCTTGTAGCGAATGTTCTGCAGGATGTCGAGCTGGCTGTTGGTAAGTATGGGGTGGGGCAGGCGCACCATCTTGCAGTTGGTCTCGTTGGGGTTGAGAATGCCCGTGCCCACGCGACCGATATATTCGGTCAGGCTCATCACGAGTTGCTCGCGTATGGAGTCGATGGCAGGGTTGGTGACCTGGGCGAACTGCTGGCGGAAATAGTTGAAGAAGATCTGTGGCTGGTCCGACAGCACGGCGAGAGGCGTGTCGTTGCCCATTGATGCCGTGGGCTCCTGGCCCTTGATGGCCATCGGGATGAGCGTGTCGTTGACGTCTTCCTCGCCGAAGCCGAACTCCATCTCCTTGGCCTCGAGGTTCTCGATGGCGTTGCTGACCTTTCGGCCAGTGTGGATCTTCTCAAGCTGTATGCGGTTGGTGTTGAGCCACTGGCGGTAAGGATGCTCGTGGGCGAGGCGATCCTTTATCTCGCCATCATAGTATATCTTGCCCTCTTGGGTGTCGATGAGCAATATCTTTCCGGGTTGCAAACGTCCCTTCTCGGCTATCACCGTCGGGTCGAAGTCCATTACGCCGACTTCCGACGCCACGACCATGGTGCCCGTCTTGGTGATGGTGTATCTGGCAGGGCGCAGGCCGTTGCGGTCGAGCATGCCGCCCGCGTAGCGGCCGTCGGAGAACAGCAAGGCTGCAGGGCCGTCCCAAGGCTCCATGAGGATGGAGTGGTACTCGTAGAAAGCCTTGATGTCCTCGGTGATGGGGTTCTTGTCGTTGAAGCTCTCGGGCACCATTATGCTGAGGGCCTTCGGCAGCGACATGCCGTTCATGACGAAGAACTCGAACACGTTGTCAAGGCTTGCCGAGTCGCTCATGTCGGGCTGGATGATTGGTGATATGTCGTGGATGTCGCCCAGGGCATCCGACGAGAGCACGGCCTCGCGGGCCTTCATCCACGAGCGGTTGCCGCGGATGGTGTTTATCTCGCCATTGTGGGCCAAGAGGCGGAAAGGCTGTGCGAGCGACCACGTGGGGAACGTGTTGGTGGAGAAACGGCTGTGGACCAAGGCCAGGCCACTCGTGAAATAACTGTTGGTGAGGTCAGGGTAGTACTGCCTGAGCTGGAGGCTGGACAGCATGCCCTTGTACACGATGTTCTTGCTTGACAAAGAGCAAATGTAGAAATCCTTGTCGTGGATGCGGCGCTCTATCTTCTTCCTGATGAGATAGAGCATGCGCTCAAACACCGCCACCTTGTCGTCGGAGACACCGGTGATGAACACCTGCTTGATGGCAGGCTCCGATTCAGCGGCGGCCTCGCCGAGGCAGTCGGGATTGGTGGGGACGGTGCGCAGGTGCATCAGTTGCAGGCCCTCGCGCTCAATCTCCTCAATCATGATGGACAGGATCTCTTGCTGGCGTTTCTCGTCTTTTGGCAGGAAGATGAGGCCAGTGCCGTATTTTCCCTTCTCCGGTACAGGTATGCCCTGGAGAAGGATAAACTCATGGGGGATTTGCAGCAGTATGCCGGCACCGTCGCCGGTCTTGCCGTCAGCGCCCTCGGCTCCACGATGACGCAGGTTCTCAAGAACCTTCAAGGCGTCGTCTACAAGCTGGTGGCTCTTTCCGCCATGGATGTTAACTACCATTCCTACGCCACAAGCGTCATGCTCGTAGGAACTGTTGTACAGTCCATTTGTTTGCATTTGCTAATGTTTTTGTGTTTTACCTATCAATTCGTTTGCAAAATTAATAAATATATCACTAAGTGTAAAGCAAAATCGCCACTTTATTCACTATTGTCCCTATCTTTTAACACTTGTGTGATAATTTGTAAGGAAATAGTTGAATAAAATGGCGATTCCAGTATATTTTACTTCCGCTTTGCTGACGATTTGTTAGTTTTGCCTAAAATTTAGAACACTTTGCCGAAAACGATGTTGACGAACGTCATGAAGAGTATCTTGGCGTCGAACCACCATGAGCGGTGCTCAAGATAATAAAGGTCGAGGTCGAGCCGGCGCAGCATCTTCTCCATGGTGTTGGTATATCCATTATATAATGTGGCATAAGAGGTGACGCCCGGCCGAATCTGGTAGAGGTACCTGTATCGAGGGTCGTGCTCCATTATCTTGTCGATATA
>OIYQ01000372.1_pt1 | contig 18593 bp, 3 predicted proteins | sample 1588311 | NCBI WGS metagenome assembly OIYQ01 (sample SAMN03283244) | human gut metagenome | biome: human-associated habitat; material: feces | host: Homo sapiens | place: Peru | collected 2012
CGCCGGTCATCGTCGTTTCAGTCACTGTCGAATCAGCGTTTCCGTCATACGTGAGCGCACCGCCTGCGGTGAAAGCAGCGTTCTCGATGGTCTTGCGGTTCGTGATGCCCATCGTCCCCGCTTTCGCGGTGTACGTGCCGGAAGACAGCTTGCCGCTGTTTTTGACGGTCATTGCTCCAGTCTCTGCGGTATAGCTGCCATTGGTGAGCGTGCCCGCGTTGGTGATGTCCACCGACGCGCCGGTCATCGTCGTTTCAGTCACTGTCGAATCAGCGTTTCCGTCATACGTGAGCGCACCGCCTGCGGTGAAAGCAACGTTCTCGATGGTCTTATGGTTCGTGATACCCATCGTCCCTGCTTTTGCGGTGTATGCCCCCGCAGACAGCTTGCCGCTGTTTTTGACGGTCATTGCTCCCGTCTCTGCGGTATAGCTGCCATTGGTGAGCGTGCCCGCGTTGGTGATGCCCACCGACGCGCCGGTCATCGTCGTTTCAGTCACTGTCGAATCAGCGTTTCCGTCATACGTGAGCGCGCCGCCCGCGGTATAGGTGCCGTTCTCGATCGTGCCCTGATTCGTGATACCCATCGTTCCCGCCTTCGCGGTATACGTTCCTGCGATCAGCTTGCCGCGGTTTGTGACGGTCATCCCCGTCTCTGCGATATAGCTGCCGTTCTCGACGTTTCCTTCATTGGTGAGTGTGAACGTACTGCCGGTCAGCGTGACGTCTTTCATGACACTGTTTTCGCCGTGGTTATCGACCGTCGCTGCGCCGCCCGCAAGCGTCGCATTCTGGATGGACGCGGTATTCTTGACGGTGAGCGTCGTCGTCCCTTCTACCTTCGCACCACTGAGCTCGGCCTGATTGGTGAGTGTGGTCTCTTCGCCTGTGAAGGTGCCGCCGGTGATGGTGCTATCATTCGCATTATAGACGTGGAGGGCTTTTCTTGCCTTGTAGCTGCCCTTCGAGATCTTGCCGTGATTGGTGATGGCGGTATTTTCTGCCTCGATGGAAGTCGCATCCGATGCGGCTTCCCCGAAGAGGGTGATGTCTGCGTCGCCTGTCGCGTTGAAACGGATGCTGCCCGGCGCCGTGCTGCCGTCTTCGGCTTTTGTGCCCGTCACTTTCATGCCGAGGGACTGTCCTTCGCCCTCGCCTTTGACATTGACCACGTTTTCGAGGGAAATATTTTTTCCTTCGACATTCGTGTAGGTGGTGCCCGTTTCCTCATCGGTATCATGGCCGTCTTCGGCAAGGAGGCTATGGCCCTTGAGGTCGAGTGCCACGTCCCCATCGGAAGCATAGACGGTATTGATGACGAGGTCGCCGTCTTTCGCAAGAGAGACGCCTTTCTTTGCGCGGGCGGTGAGGGTCCCGCCATTCTGGATGGTGACGCCGGAAATCTCACCTTCGCCGGACTCGAGGACGATCTGGTCCTTCGCACCCACGGTGACATTTGTGAGATCGCCCGTCCCCTTCACGCGGAGTTCGCCGCCGGAGAGGAGTTCGCTGCCTTCCTTCACGCCGGTATCGCTGGTGAGGTAGACCGCACCATTTTCTGCTTTGGCGATAAGTTTCCCGTCCGCATTCGCCTCAATGGAGCGGATGGAGCTGACGGTGACGGTCTTGCCGTCTACTTTGAAATCCCCGCGCTCTGCGGACGCGAGGGCGATCAGCTGGTCTGCCGTCAGGCTCTCGATCTTCTCTTTCGTCGAGAGGTCGATCTTCTGTCCGTTTTCCTTGTGTCCGATGCCGCGCGCGTTCTCGCCGGTCTTGCCGCCCTTGGCTGTCAGGGTGACATTCTGCCCCGTGACATGCGCGATTTCCTTCTGCGTGGTCTGGGTATCGGTGATGCCCTCTTTGATGCTGCCACCAGAGAAGGTGACGAGGAGATCTTGTGCGGATTTTGCCGAGCCGACGAGGACTTCTGCCTTTTCTTCTGCGGTGAGGTACGCATCCGATGTCAGATTCTTCGCGGTGAGCGCGGCATTGCCGTAGAGCGTCTTGTCCGTGCTGTCCGTAATCCCCTTCACATAGGTTTCGACGTCCGCTTCCTTCCAAGTGCCGACACTGTCTTTCAGCTCATCATAGCGCTTCTGTTTCTCTGCTATATACGCATCGATGTCAGTGACGCCATGTTTCGCAAGCGCCTCCTTCGCGGTGTCATCCAGCGTGTACTTGCCGTCTTTGACGTATCCGGCAAGGGACTTGTACTCATTGTACTTGCCCTGTACTTTGGCGATGAGGAGGGATTTCTGTTTCGAAATCGTCGCATCGCTGCCTTCCAGGACCCGCGCCTTCGACCAGGCGTCGAGCTTCGCCTTCGCATTTTCATTCGCCATGTCGGTGAAATTGTTGTCGATGAAGCTGCCGTCTGTCGTCAGGGTAACGTCGCCATGCTTCGAGGTAACGCTGTCAAGATAGAGATCGCCGCCGGTATTCGTGATAGAAATATTTCCATCCGCGCTGGCTTTGAGGCCGTAAGCCTCGCCGCTCCCCTGCTTCGTTCTGATTGAAAGTGCGCCGGAGGCACCGCTGATGTCGCCGCTTCCTGCATCGAGGTTCACGCGGCTTGCCGAGAGCGTCTTCCCCGCCGCCTGCGTGATGCCGTCCTCGGCGGTGATGGCAGCGATCTTGCCCGCTGACACATCGCCAAGCGTGACATTCCCTTTGACATTGACGGCGAAATCGCCGCCTGCGCTGCCGGAGACGGTGTCTGCGCTGGTCTTGATCGCCTGCCCCGCACTGCCGACGCTGCCGGTCGCAGTCATGTAAAGACTTCCGGTATCGACATAGCCGAGGTCGCCCTGCGTGAGACTGCCGCCCGAGAGTGTCGAAGCGCCGCGGCCATTGGAGAGCGTGCCATTGATGAGGACGTCACGATTTCCACCAGCGACGGTGAGCGTGCCGCCGTTTTCACTGCCGCCAAACCCGATGCCCACATCGTAGTCCGACTTGAGGGAATACTGGGTCACCTTCGTATCATACGTGGTCTCGACCAGTTTGTAATCGTATTTCTTCGCGATCCCGAGCGTATACCAGAGACGCTCCTCCTTCTTCGTGAACGTAGAGGTCGGCTCTGCTGACGTGAACTGCTGGTCCGACGTCACATAGGTGCCGCTCGCCGTCGTCCCATCGACCTTGTTGTAGCCGGAGACGAAAGCACCGCCCTGCAGCGTGCGTTCATCTCCCTTCCAGAAGTCGGTCACGGTGCCGCCCTGCGCCAGCATTTCTGCGCTTGTCGGAGCCCTGTCATCGATCCCCCACCAGTCGACGCGCGTGTCATGCAGCTCATATGTGGTCGTGGTGCTGCTGTCCTGTCCCGTCTGCACGGTGTAGTACGAGCCCTTCGTCGTCTGATACTTCGCGTCTTGGGCATTTGCGAAGGAAGAAATCGCCGGATCCCCCGTCGGATTTCCATCCGTATAGCTCTGGACGCTCTGCTGAATCACCCCATCCTTTCGGGTGTAGGTGGTCTTTCTTGTGATTTTCCCGCTCGTCTGATCCAGATCCGTGATCTCGATCTTGCCTTCGAGCCCGCCGCCCGTGGAGAGGGTCTTGAGCTCGATGTCCTTATTCGAGTCATTCTTCACCTGAATCGTGCCGTAGCCGTCGAGGGCTTCGATGCGGGCTTTGTTTGTGTCATTTGTCGTATTGAGGATGGTGCCGACGATGGAAACATGGCCGCCATGAACTTCGACATCACTGATGACGAAGCGGTCATTCGTCCTGTCATAGGACACGCCCTCGATTTCCTTCCCATACTTGTCAGAGACGAGGATCTTCGCGCCGGACGGCACCGTCGCTGCTGCCGTCACATCGACTTTCGCGCTGCCATCCATGTAGAAGAGCTTGTACTCCTTCGGGATGTTGATCGCGTGATCCGGGACGCCGCTCTGGATCTTCGAGTTGATATTCACATAGCGCGCGGAAATGAAGACATTGCCATTCGCCAGGATACCGCTCCCGATCGTCGCATTCGGCTTGCCGTCCTTGTCGACATTTTGCAGGCCGCCCGTGTCATCCAGAGGATTGCCGCCGACGCTGGAAATGCTCGAGTGCTTCCCCGCGCTGCTCGCATCATAGGTCTGGATGAAATCCCCGTTCGACGCGGTCATATTCACGCTGCCTGCGTAAATCGTGCCCTTATTGTACACGTCGCCATTCGCACTCGTGACGGTGACCGTGCCGCGCGGATTGTAGATGTAGCCCTTGAGATTGACATTCGGTGCGGCGTAGTAGGGCGCATTGTCGCCATCCACATACGTCTGCGGGCGGAAATTGTTCTCGATAGTGACAGAAGGCCCGCCGGTCTGGTAGCGCGTCTCGGCGGCAAAGGAAACGGATCTCGTCTTGTCCTTGTTCTCCTTCTGGATCGCCTCCCGGATCACCTCCGCGCTGTCCCCCTTGATCTCGGTGCTGTTGAAATAAATCGTACCGCCCTGCCCGGCGCCTGCCGTGCCCTGGCTGCCGACGACGTGGATATCCCCCATCACCAGATTATTCGGCGAAACATTCGTGATCTTCACTTCCGCATCGCCGCCTGCGTTGAGCGTGCCTGCGCCGGAGACATTGTCCCCTTCGAAGACAATATCCCCGAGCTGCGCGGTGACATCGCCCACGAGGAAATCATGCGTCATCTGCGGATAGGTCTTGCTGTGGAGGAGGTAGTACTCCTTGCCGTCCTTCATGACCTTGCCGCCTTCGACTTCATCGCCATTCGCATAGAAGAACTTCCCGTCCTTCTCGGTGCCCTTCTGCTTCTGGAAGAAATCCTCCGTCAGCTGGATCTCGGTATCGAGTTTTTGGTAATTGCTTACGCGGACATCCTTCGCTGCCTCCTGCTGCTGTTTCTGCTTCGTCAATGCAGTCTGCTTTTCGCTGATGTCCGTCTCGTCGTACTGCGTGGGGTCGGTCGGGATCGTATCGCTGTAGGCACTGTTGTAGCTGGTGACCGCATTGGTGTATGCCGTTTCCGCGCTATTTTTCAAAGTATCCGCACTCGTCATTGCAGATTCCTTCGCCTTCGTATCCTGGATGGCCTGCTGGTATGTAGTGACCTCGCTTTTCGTAGAATTGGCTTGCATATACTCATCAACAGACTGACCCGCTGCCTGTGCCAATCCTTCCACTGCCGTCTTTGCCGTTTCTTCTGCGCTCTTGGCGTCAGTGAGCGCACGCTCAGCATCGGCCGCCGATGCGACCGCGCTGTCATACGCCTTCTTGCTCGTTGCGACAGTATTCAGCCCATCGATCTGATCCTGCATCTCTTTGATTTCTGTCTCATAGGCATCCTTGATCGCAGGCAGGTGCTCATTCGCCTGATCCCGCATTGCCTTCGCACTGTCCAGCTCCGAGGTGCTTGAGGGCGGCGTCTCTACGAAGCGGCCGCTCTTATCGAAATACCCGAGGCCCTCTGCCGCCATCTTCTGTTCAAGGAATGTGATCTCCGCTTCATATGCGGCTTTCGCCGAGGGATCGGCCGCATAGTCGATGAGCTTTTCCTGCAGCTCGTGGAGCTGGTCATAGAGCTCCGATCCGGCCGGCTTCGAGCCGCCATAGGTGTAGGAGAGGTCGCCATCGCTCGTGACCCTGGTCGTCCACGTCCCATCTTGATTCGTCCCGCCGATGGTCATGGATTTCTTGCGATGGATGCCCGTCTCCGCCTTGCCATCCATGGTGACATCGGCGGACTTCACGATTTCCTTCTTCCCGATCTGGCTGCCGTCCGAGCCGAAAGCATCCCCGATGGCATTCACCCAGTCCTTCACCTCGCCATTGCCATAGGCGGATACCGTGCCCGCCTTCGCCTTGAGGAGGATGTCCCGGTCGCTCTTCATCTCCGCGCTCTTCGTGACGGTGAGGCTCGCGGTGCTGTCTGCTTTCGCGTAGGGGTCTTTCTGGATGGAAATCGGGATCGCCGTCGCATTCAGGATGTCGCTGTGCGCGCTGACGCTGATCGTGCCAGTCTCGCCCGCGCTGTCACGGCCCGCTGCGAGGGAAATATCGCCCTTCGCTGTTTCTGCGGCCGCGCCGAATGTGGTATTCGTCTTGCCCGTGTAGGTGACGTCATTCTCCGAGCCCGCATAGCCCGCCAAGCCGAAGACATCGACCAGTGTCGTGCTGTAGAGATCCGCATCATTTCTTGTGCCGATGGCGATCGTGCCGCCCTTGTACGAGCCGTCATACGAAGCGGCTTCCGCTTTGCCTTCCCAGGACTTGCCTGTCTCATTCGCCTTCTCCGTCTCACCAGCCTTGAGGCTTGCGCCATCCGCGACAGTCGCGCTCGTAGTCGCCTTGACATCGAGCGTCTCCTTCACATGCGCCGCACCGACGGCAGCGCCGGTCGACAAAGCATTGTTATCATGCGCTTTGACGCGGCTCGCGGCGTCGATGGTGATGGCTTTCTTATCATGCAGCGTCTGGCCCGCGGCCTTCTCTTCCGCCGTCAGGTCAGAAGCGCTCGCCTGCATGGTGACTTTCCCGAGATTCGCTTCTGTGGTGTGGGTGATCTTCGTCACACTCACGACGCCGTTGCCGGAGTCGAGCGCCGCACCACCAGAAGTGGCATTCTCTTTTTCCGAGCCGTCTTTCCACGCCTTTTCACTCATATTGTCCGCGCGGATGGCCGTCTCCCGGTTCGTCGTCACGGTCGTACCGTCACCGACGGTGACCTTCGAGGTGGAGTCCACGGTGTACCTCGTATCCGCCCCGGTGCCGCTATATCCGCCGGCCGCGATAGACTCGATCTCATAGTTTCCTCTGTCTTTATGATCCGCGGAAATCTCCGCGCGTCCCGCCTGGATCTTGACATCCCTCCCGATCGCGGTCTCGGTGGTATTCTCCATGCCGATCCCCACGACTGCCACGGATCCCGCGATGACGCCGCCGCTTCCGGCGATGGCATGCGCGTAGGCATTGTAATCATCCGTCGGCTGGTGCATCGCCGCACGGGCGATGAGGTTGTCCGCGGCCGTGAGCGATGCCCCGTCAGCGATGGTGACACGCGAGGTGTCTTTGGAGTCGATTTCTGCCACGGTCAATCCCACGCCGCCGATGCCGACGCCCGCTGAAGTCGCGAGTGCGGACATCTTCGGCGTATTTTCCGCCGTGAGGGAGATCGTTTCCCCGGAGAGCTTCGCCTTCTTCCCGACCTTGGTCGTGACATCGACAGCGGACGAAAGGTCTGCGCCCGTTCCCGTGCCGCCGAAAATGCCTGCCGCCGCGCCGACTACATTCGCATCCATCGCGGTCTTGGCATTCGAAGAGACAGTGAGAGCCTCATCCGCCTTCACTTCGCCCGCGTACTTGCCTTCATCATCTCCGATGCCCGCTTCCGAAGAGCCGGTGACATTCGCCGTGACGACAGCACCATTCAGCGCACAGAGCGCCACCGATGCCCCTACCACATACGCTTTTTTCAGCGTGCGGTCATTCTCCGAAGTGATGGAAATATTCTTCGCGCGGACGGCATTCGTATCGCCAAGAAGCGCCGAGACGGCGCTCTTATCCGTCCATGTCCCGACCGTTCCCTGTCCCGCCACGCCGGCGGAGACGGAAGCTCCCACGATGTATTCATCAAAGTCGTGCGCGGCTTTTGCGGAAATGGCAAGATCCTTTCCTGCCGTCACCGTCGCTGCCTTATCCACGAGCGCTTTCGTCTGCGTATCCGTATTCAGTACGCTGACGGACGCACCGGCGCTCGCCGCCGCGCTGCCCGAGAGACTGCCCATGATGTTCTGCATGGAGAGCGTGTCATCCGCATGAACTTTGACATCGCCCGCCGCGTCGATGACTGCGCCGTTTCCGATCTTTGCGAGCGTGCCTTTCTCGCCCGCGGTGCTCGGTGCCTCGGACGCAAAAGTCTTGCCAAGGCTCGATTTCACTTCATTGAGCGACGCCGTATCATATGCTTCGACCGCTTTGCCGGTGCCTTCGTTGATTTTCGCGAGTTCCCCATTCACCCAGCTGTCGAAGCCGACCGTCTCGCCATTCTCACTCGTCTGGCCCGAGAGCGTCGCCTGGTCTTCCGGAGACATCGTGCTGCCGACATTGTAGACAGAGATGCTGCCCGAAAGTCCCACAAAACCAATGGCAGCCGAAATCGCATTCGACATGATTCCATGCATATTGTCTTTCGCTTCGACGGTCACGCTGCCGCCCGATGCGACCTTGTTTCCATCGCCGAGGAAGGCATTCGTCTGCGTCTTGATATTTCCCACATCGACGGCTGCGCCCACTGACGCACCGCCGGAGCCGGATGCCGCGGTGACGGTGTTCTTCATTTCCTTGACTTCATGCCCCGCGGTGACAGAGACATCCTTCGAGCCGGTCGTGCCATAGCCTTCCTTCTGGTTGATTTCCGCGCCCGTATCCGTGTACGCTTTCGTGATCGCCGTAAGGTTCATCACATTCGTCGCGCCCGCAAGGCCGGCATAAGAGCCGCCCGCCGCCTGGAGCGACAGATTGAAAATATCTTCGCTGCTTTGGGCATCCAAAGAAATCTGGCCCTTCGCGTCCAGTTTGGCTGCCTTGCCTGCATAGGCTTCGGTGTCTTTCGTGAGATTCATCACGGAGAGAGCCAGCCCTGCGCCCCCGCCCGCGAAACCGATGGCTGCGCCGCCGTTTCCGCCGTGGAGTTTCGTCTCATCCGATGCCGTGATGGCGATCCCATCCGTATCGGCCGTGCCTGTGGCAGTGAGCTCGGTATGGTCTTCCGTATACGCTTTGGTCTTCGTATCCAGCACATTCACTCCGACCGCGCCATTGATGGCCGCAGTGCCCGCGATACCGCCCGCGATGGTCGCGTAGGTGAGATCCGTCGTATGGGATGCGCCCACGCGGACATTCTTCCCCGTGACCTTCGCGCCGCTATCGACATGCGCCTTCGTATCCGCGCTCAGCGAGACGGTCGAGTTTGCCAGCCCGATGCCAGCCGTACCGCTGCCGCTGACACCGCCGGCACCTGCGCCCTGCTTGAAGGAGGAAACCGCCTGTACGTCCGCATCACCCGAGGTGGTGACATTCGCCGCCTTGCCTACATGAGCGTCTGTCGTATGCGTGACGAACGTCTCAGAAGCCGCGCCTGCGACACCTGCCGTGCCGCCGACGCCAAGAGCGGCCGCCGCCGTCTTCGAGTCGCTGGTATTCTCTGCCTGTACAGTGAGGCTTTCCCCGCCAATGCTCGCGTGATTTCCTACATAGGCAGCCGCTTTCTTATGTACCACTTCGACCGCCGCGGAGAGGCCTCCGGCTGCCGTCCCGCTCACAGCCCCGCTGCCGCCGGACGTCGTGAGCTTCGTCGTATCCTTCGCCGTCACGGAGACGGCGCCCGCATCCACGAGCTCGGCTTTGCCTGTATTCGTGACATCTTTGTCCTCTTGATTTCCGATATACGCTTTCGTATCGGTGGAAATCACATGGAGTCCGGCTGCCCCGGCGCCGGCAAATGTATCCCCCGTCGCAATCGTCGCTGCGACAGAAGTCAGATCCTCTTCCGACTCCGCATTCACTTTGACCGAAGACGCCTTCGAGAGCTTCGCACCATCTTCGATGGATGCATAGGTATGTCCCTTGTACGTCTGCACATCCGCCGCCGCGCCGATGCCCGTGCCGCCCAGATTGATCCCCAGGCCGCCGGCCAGACCGAAGAGGCGCGCTGTATTCTTCGCTTCTACGGCAACGCCCTGATTTCCTGCCTGATAGTTTCCTTTGCCGATCGATGCATCGGCTTTCTGGGAAATGACATTCACCGTAACCGAGCCGGAACCGGCGAATTTCGCTGCCCCCAGTGCGGCACCGACAGCTACGGTTTTTGCGTTCGAATCGCTCTCGCTGTCTTTTGCCGAGCCATTGTACGCATTGTCCGCTTTGACAGAGATACCGTCTGCCTCGATGGTCTTTTCTTTCTTCGCATCACCCGAGAGCGATGCCTTGACATCCGAGTCATTCACCATGACCGCGACCGAGGCACCGACAGCCGTATTCGAGATCTCGACCGTGCCGACGCCAAGCGTCGCATTGCTGTGATTTCCGGCATCGATGGTGAGCGCTCCTGTCTTCATGGCCTTGCCGCTATTCACGTGGGCATCCGTCGTCGTATGAATCCAGTTCCCGCTCGCCGAGAAGGACGTCGCCGCCTTATCCGCCAGCGATCCCGAGGCGATGATGGACGTGATCTGGCTCGCTTCATCCGCAGTGACAGCGAGCTTGCCAGCCTTTTCGCCTTCCGCCGTCCCAGCCACTTCGCTCTCCTCCAGATACGACTTCGTATCCCCTTCGATGAGGTTCACACCGATGGCTGCGCCGACCGCGGAAGAGCCCGTGGAAACAGACACCGCCCCTGTGTACGAGTCGATTTGTCCCTTGTCCTTCGCTTCGATGGTGGTGGCTTTCTTCGCCTTCACCGTGCTGTCCTTCACATGCGCATCCGTCTTGTCATCCACCCAGTTCAGGCTGATCTGCCCCGCGCCGGAGAAGCCCTTCGTCGCACCGCTGCCGCTGGCCGCGATATTCAGGATCTGTTCCTTATTTTCCGCGCGGACAGTGAGCGCTTCGTCTTTATCTTTTTCCGAATCGCCGCGCAGAGTGAGGTTCGCTCCGTCCACATAGGCTTCATTGTCCGCCGTGATGGAGTTGTACATGAAGCTCCCCGCGAGCGCCGCCCCGGCGTTGGCGTGGAGATTGGCCCCGATGGCCGCCGACGTTGCGCAGATCGCGCTGTCATTCAGACCATTCACCCGGAGCGCATCTGCCGTGACAGAGGGCGCAGTCCCGCCTTCTTTTTTCGCCACGGACGCCTTCGCGGTATCGATGATGCGGTTCACGGACACGTTCGCTGCGGCCGCCAGACCACCCTTGGCTTCCGCCACGTTATCCTTCATCGCGCCGTTCTGATTTGCGACATTTTCAATATGCTGATCCGCCTCATGACCGAGGAGCGGCGTATTTTCATCGGCATCATCCATGTCATTGACAAAATCATCCAGCTCGATGCCGTCTTCATCGCCGTCTTCGACCGCATGGAAGCCGGTGCTGCCGGCCTTGTTCTTCACATTCGGTGACTTATTGTCATAAGCGACCGCACCCGCGACAGAGGCTGCGATGATCTCGCCCGTGTTCTTCGCGGAGACATCGACATTGTCATCCGCCGTGACATGACCCGAGATCGCGGCTTCCGTATCGCGGTTGATGTGATTGTACGCGATGGACGCACCGATCCCTGTGCCGCCGCTGACGCCGATCGCGCCCGCCGCCTGGATGGTCTTCGAGAGGTCTTCCGCGCAGACGGAGACATCCTTCGCCGTAACCGTCGCGTCTCCGATGCGCGCCTTCGTCGTATTGTCGAAACGGTTCACGCCCACGGTCGCATCGACAGCGACCGACTTCGCCGGGCCGCCTGCCGCCGCCATCGCGATATTGAGCGCGCGTGCCTTCGCACTGGCATCTGCCGATCCCTTCGCCGTGACCACCGCGCCGTCATCGATATAGGCCTCTGCGTTATTCTTCTGATGCACGGAGAGCGCCGCGCCGCCGATACCTGCCTTGGATGCGCCGTCCATCGTCCAGCCATTTCTATTGAAAATATCCTGGAAAGCCATCTTTTTGTCTTTATTTTTATAAGCCATTTTCCAGAGATTCAGCGGAGCCGCGCTCAGGTACGACTGGATGGTACCTGTCAGATTCACCGTCGTGATGTCCGTCTCGCCCGTGACATTCACATTGCCAGCGGCATCGACTGTAGGCGTCGTCGTCTGCGTGTCATCTTTCTTGCCAATATACGCTTTGGCGTTGTTGTCATAGTTCACGATGGAGACGGACGCCGCGCCATTCACGTTGTCGCCATTTCCCGCCGCCTGCGTCCAGCTGTCCACCAGATCGGGAAGGACGGGATTCGTATCGATCGATGCAAAGAAGACATTCAAAAGCTGATCCACGGGATCGGTGCTCTGCCAACTCGTCTGCCAGGGGATGACCGTCTTCGCATGGACGGTCGTATCTCCGCTGGTCTTCGTGTCGCCACTGATGAAAGCGGTCGCGTGATTTCTCTGCTCCAGATAAGAGATCGCCGCCGTGATGGTATTGTCCTTCTTCGTGGTCTCATCCTTGGACGTTGTGTCATTCTGGTACGAACCAACGACCGCATGGCTGCGAGAGAGCGTCAGCGCATCGACCGTGAGCGACTTTGCGCCCGCCGCCTCACTCGCATTCCCGCTCGCATCGATGCCGCGCACCTTCCCCGTCACGGACGCCGTCGCGTCATTGGTACTGAAAAGAAGCGCCGTCGACGCATTCGCCCCCATCTTGTTCCATGGTTTCTTCTCGTTCGCCGGTTTCGGCTGTTCGTCCGGCGCATCAAGGTCAAGGTCCTTTGCCGCCTGGCCTGTCTTGTCTTCTTCGGTAAATGCTTTTTTCAGCTTCGAGAAAAAATTCCCCACGCCTCCCAAAATCGGATCTGTCGTCGGCTTGAGCGCCGTATCCCCGCCGATGCTCGATGCCGTCACCGTATCCGCCGCATAGACGCCGCCGTTTTCAGAGAGCGTATTCTCCGCCTTCACCGACACATCGCCCTTCGCGTAGACCGTGCCCGCCATATCCGCTGTTGCTTTCGTATCAGAGATCCCGAGACCGACCGCGAGCCCCAGCGTTTGTCCGCAGTTCGACGCGCCAGAGCCCAGCGAGCGGATCGATTTCGCGCTGATATCCACATCTCCCTGACTTGTCAGCGTCGCCTTCTTTCCTACCTTCGCCGCGACGTCGCTCGTAAGCTGCGCCCAGGAGAAATCCAGCGACACCCCCCCCAGCGGCACAACACTGAAATCTATCAGGCTCATCTTGACCGCATTCGTGCCTTCCGCGGAGAGCGTCGTATCCTTCGCGGACGTGATCGTGCTGTCATCCACATCGACATACGACTTCACGTCGCCGATGCCCACGTTAAACCCGACGCCGATAAGATTCACATTGAGCGGCGCGATATCCGACTCTGCGTCCGACGTGATCTTCACATCGCCATGCTCATCGGCGCTCGTGCCATCGCCGAGAGCCGTGATGTCCGTCTTGTCGATGTCCACATTCGCCTCGGCATACGTCTTCGTCGCCGAGCCGAACGTGCGGAAATTGCCGCCGTACTCTTCGATGAGGCCCAAGACGGCATTGTGATCTTTTTCTCGCTCGATGCCCGCCTTGATCTCCGCATCTGTAAGTGTATTGTCATCGCCGATGACGCCCGACGTCGTGGCGCGGGCGGAAATGTCTACGTTGTCACCCTTGATGACATTCCTTCCGCGGCTATCCTTATCCTGTCCCATCTTCACCAGCGCATACGCGCCGTCCCCGATGTCCCAGGCATAGAGCTTCGTCGCCGCCGTCGCATGGATGGAGACGTCCCCCGCCTTATGACCGCTCTTTCCTTCGGCCGTGATCGTCGCATCATCCACATCGATGCGGGAGACGCCCATGACATCCCTGACCGCCGTGATATCGATCTTGCCGCTGTCCTTCTTCTCCGAAGACGAGTCGATGTACGCATCCTTGATGGAAATCATGCCATCGCCCGGCTCCTTACCGGGATCCGCCTGCAGCTTCGCATCACTCGAAGAAGCCGTCAGCGCGATCGCCCCGCCGCCCGAGGTGATGCGGCTCGCCTTCGCTTCCGTGCCGATGACAGCGAGATTATCCCCCGTCTCTACGGTGACACTCCGCCCATGAGACGCGATCTCGCCCGCCAGCGTGATATCCTTCTTTGCGACCAGCGCGATGCCGTCCGTCGTCGCTACCGCCGCCGTCGCATCCACGATGCCCGCCGTATTTACGAGAGAATTTCTATACGTATCCGCACTCTGACCCGCGGTGTAGTCATGGAATGCCGCGCCCGTCCGGATCATGCCGTCCGTCTGCGAGATCGTACTCTTTGCCGAAGCGATGACCACGCTGTCCTTTGCGTTGATTTTGCCCGCAAAAGAGATCCCTGCATCGCCTGCCGTGTTCCCGCCCCACAGAGAGCTGTCATTCAAAAGGCGCGCCCGCTCCGCCGGCGATTTCTGATAAAAATCCTTGTCACGGTTAAAAGTGACCTGAACCGGTCCTGACTGAGAAGGCACAAAGTAGTGGCCGTTATAGAGCGCATCTCCCACCGCCGTATTCGTCCCCAGCGTCAGGCGGCCCACATTGAAGACGCCATGCGAGCCGACCGCAATGCCTGCATTCGAGAAGAAATACACGTCGCCGCCGATCTTGTTATCCTTGATCGCATTCACCACACCGTCGATGTCGATCTTATTCTTGACGACATTGATCTGGTGATTCGCCTCTCCCATATGGAGATTCGCCACATCGTGCTGCTTGATGCCGAAATTATCGAAGTTGTTCAGCGCATTGCCGTCCTTCACCTGCTGGTTCGTGATGTCATACTGCTTGCCGCTGTTTGCGATATCCTTCACGGTGACCGTATTTCCATAGTTCTTTTTATCCGCCACTGTCACATCCGCATAGATGAAATGGCAAGCCGCGCCCCAGCCCGCGATGGCAAGGAGCAGTGCCGTCCCTGCGCGAGAGAGGATGCTCCCGCCGCGGCGCACGCTCTTCTTCCCCCGGTGCGTCTTCACCAGCTCCGAAGCGACCACATAGCAGCCACGCGTGGCATTCCAGACGACTTTGTAGATTTTATTCATAAGATGGCCTCCTTGGTGTGGGAAGATCATGAAAACAGATGGATGGGTTCAGGGTTCAGGGTTAGCCCGTGGGACGTGCTGCCCCTTGATTCCGTTTGAAAGCTTCGTGCTCTCTAGTTAGGAGTGAGGAATTAGGAGTGAGGAGTGGTGGTGCGGCGCATAAAAATATGGAAGCGCCGCGAAGCATAAATAGGGCGATGCCCGAAGGTTTCCCGATTGAGCTTTCCAAACATTGTCCGCTTGACCGCGAATGACAAAGATCCCTCGGCTGCGCTCGGGATGACGATACGGGAAGGCGGCAGTCTGACATCTGACATCTGACGTCTCCTAGTCACTAGTCACTCCTAATCCCCAATCCCTAATCCCTAGCTACTCATCGCTATAGGTTTAAGAGGTTCAAAATGGTGGTGCGGCGCATAACATATAGAAGCGCCGCAGAGTTTTGAAACTAGCGGTTCTCTCGTATCGCAAACCTAATCCCTAGCCACTAATCCCTAGCTACTAGCCACCAGTCACTAGTCCCCAGTCCCTCAAAATCACACATTCCTCTGCAGATAGAAATGCACTCTCGGCGATGCATCTCCGATATTTCCGGAATCCTTGAGCGGGATGCCGAGGACGGCCTTGCCATACCAGCCGCCCTTGCTGCACTCGAGGCCGAAGCCCGCACTCGTGAGGTAGTCCTTCGTTGTTTTTACACTGAAATTGTTATATGCGACACCGTGGTCGAGGAAAACGAAGCCTCGCCAGGTCTGATGGTCACTGCTGATGGGGAAACCGTACTCCATACCGGCGAACCAGCCTTTATCGCCCGAAAGGATACTTTCCTTGTATCCGCGGACGCTCCCCATACCGCCCAGCGTGAACTGCTCCGTCGAGGGCAGCGAGGTAAAGGCGGTGTACTGGCCATAGAGACGATAGAGCATGTACTGGTCATTCTTGAGATTCTGCCGGCGCATGAGGTAGGCGCTGTAGTACGAGCCATTGTTATCCTTATGGTTCGCGCGGTCATCACTCTCGTAGCCGGTGACACTGGTCATGAAGAACCACAGCCCATTCTCATCGAAGCTCCGCGCTGACAGTCCGGCCTTCACCGTGCGCGTCGCGCTATTCGAAAGCTCCATGCCGGAGTACGTGGTGTCCGACCATTTCCGATGGCCTTCCAGGAAGATGTCCACACGGGAAAGCGGCGTGATATTCACGGGATGCGTGATGGAAACCGCGGCATCATTCGAATTGGCCTTCATATCATAGTCCTTGAAGGTGCCGTCGATGATATCCACCAGATTTCTGCTGTAGGAAATCTGCGCCCGCGTCCCGTGATGCCCCCATGGCGTATCGTACATCACCGAGCCGCCCCAGATGCCTTCCGTCCACACCGGGCTCACCGCAAGGCTCGCATCATGCCCGCCGATCCCGCGGTACTCTGTGTACGCACCGATGCGGTAGCGGCCGCTCTCTTTCTGTCCCGCATTGTCCGTGAAAAGGAAGGATGTCAGCGGATTCTCCTTCTCCTCGAGCACCAGATGGAGGTCGGAGGTCCCTTCCTCTTCTCCCGGCACCAGCTCTGCCCGCACCTGATAGGTATTCGTCGAATTATACACGCGGAGCTCATCCTCGAGCCGGTCCACGTCCACCAGCTCGCCCGACCTTCCATGGATGCGCGAGAGGAGTGACTTCTCGGAAATCCGCTGATTTCCCGTGATGACCGTCTTTCCGAATTTCCCTTCAATGAGACGGATGTAGACCACGCCGTCCTGTACCTTCTGCGGCGGCAGCACCGCCTGCGCCGTCACGATATGCTTCTCCTGATACAGCGCATTCAGGCGGGCCACCATGTCTGTCAGCTCTTTCACAGTGGCAGGCCCTGCGCCTTTGAAATGGATAGCCTTCCGGATCTCCTCTGCGGAAAGAAATTTCGACGGCGTCACACGGATCTCCTTCACTTCAAAGACCAGCCCGCCCTCTTCGGCCTTCGCCTCCGAAGAATGCACGGCATCCAGCGTGCGGTAGCGGCTCTTCTGGTAGTATGATGCCACCTGCTGGTTCGTCTCACTCATGCGCGACGCCTGATCCGTCACCTTCTGCACCGCCGGATCCTTCGGATCGAGCTGCGGCAGCGCCGGCGCAGCACTCACACTGCCTGAAAAAAGAAGAGCCGTCAAAAGACCGAGAGAAAGTGATTGTATGGTACGTTTCATGGCAAGATCCTCCATTGTGAAAAGTCTTGTATCACAGGAAACGGCTTCATTAGGTGAGCGCCGCCTGCCGTTTTTCTAAAAAAGGGTACACTACCCCTATCTTGTACACATTATATCAAAAATTCTTCCCCCTGACCCTGTCACAAGTGACAGGGTCAGGGGGGGGAGAGAGAAGTTTTTTACGATGCGTGGTTAGAGATTAAGAGTGACTAGTGACTAGTGACTAGTGACTAAAAGCCACTTTCGGGCATTGCCTCATATATATTCGCGGCGCTTCTATATTTTTATGCGCCGCACTACCATTTCGCATTTCTCATTTCTCATTTCTCATTCAAGCGAAGCTTTCGCACGCAATCAAAGGCCAGGGAAACGCTTCACGGCCCCCTCGCCTTGCCCCTCATGCTATAATAATATGATGTAACTATTCTCACCGCACCCTTGGTGCTTCCATTTACCAAAGAAAGGACCCACTCATGAACACCCCGTTGGGGGCTGACTACAGAAGCCCCACTTTCTGGCAGCGGCTGTTATTCATTCTGGCCATCACCGTGGTCGGTACATTTCTCTACTCCGTCGGCATCAATGCCTTCTACGTCCCCCATCACTTTCTGGCAGGCGGGCTCACCGGCATCGCGATGATCCTGAACTACCTGACGGGCTTCCCCATCGGTATCGCAAACCTCATCCTGAACATCCCGATCCTTCTTCTTGCCCTGAAATTCATGGGAAAATTCTACACCCTGATCACCATCATAGGCACCGTGCTCTGCTCCGTCTTCATCGACCTCACCGCACCGCTCGCCACCATGTCCTCCGTGAAAGAGCCGCTCGTCTCCGCCATCGCAGGCGGCGTCATCCTTGGCCTTGGCATGGGGCTCCTCTACCGCTACAACAGCAATACCGGCGGCCTCGATGTCATCGGTGCGATCCTGAAGAAATACTACAATCTGGAAATCGGCTACGTCGTCTTTGCGCTGAACTTCCTGATCGTCATGGCCAGTGCATGGATCTTTGCCCTGGAGCTCGCCATCTGCACCCTGATCGCGATGTACATCAATGCGAACCTGTCGAGCCGTCTCGTCATCGGCTTCGCCCAGCGGAAAGCCGCCTTCATCGTTTCTGACAAGCCTCTTGAGATCGCAGACGCCATCCTCCGCAACATTCACCACGGTGCGACCCTCCTCTACGGGCAGGGCGCCTTCTCCGGCATGGATAAGCGCATCATCTTTGCCATCGTCGATCTGACACAGATCACGAAGCTCCGTCACTACATCGAAGAAATCGACCCGCATGCCTTTCTCTTCATCATGAATACCACAGACGTCATCGGCCGCGGCTTCACAAGCCCGCTCTCCACCGTAAAGACCATGCCGAAGTCCATGCGCTACACCAGCAGCCCCGAGGGCGAAATGGTCCCCACGCGCATGTGGCAGTATGAAATGGACGAGGAAGCCCACCCGAATCAGGGCGAGGCCGCCCGCGAAGCAGAGAAAATCGCAAGGAAACGCATGAGCTATCGGAAATAAAAGAAAGGAGCTGTGAAGAAATGAGGATTCATTTCTTTACAGCTCCTTCTTTTGTGTCCTTTTTCACTCCAGGTAGTAAAAAACAAGAGGAAAAGGGTATACTTCCCCCTTTCCCCCAAAAATCAGCTTTTTAAAATTAAGCTGCCATATCCATATGTGCCTGTTGCTTCCTATGGTATTTGTACAGGTTGAAGC
>OIYQ01000376.1_pt1 | contig 18524 bp, 11 predicted proteins | sample 1588311 | NCBI WGS metagenome assembly OIYQ01 (sample SAMN03283244) | human gut metagenome | biome: human-associated habitat; material: feces | host: Homo sapiens | place: Peru | collected 2012
TAGTAAAATATTTTTGGTGAGTAAAATGTATTATAATAATATTAAAGAGTTAAGAAATTTTTATAAGATGTCTGCAGCATCTTTTGCAAAATTATTAAACATAAGCGCATATAAATATCATGCGTATGAATCACATCGATTCGACTTTCCTATTAATTATATTTTTCTAATTTCAAAAATATTTAACATACCTATTAACAATATAATATTTTTTTCAACTCCGTTATTTATAGAGACAAATTTAAACGAAAATAAAAAAATAGATATTAATAAAATTTTAAACAATAACAATCTTTTATTTGAAATGATAGAATTCCAAAAGAATATTTCAAATATAATTAAGCAGATTAGAATCAATAATAAAATATCTTATTTAGATGTTTCAAGATACTTAAATATCGCTGAACTTAAATATGTCAATAAAGAAAATTGTATTGAAGCATTTACAATTACTGAAATAACTTTGCTATCTGAACTCTTTAATATAGAAGTAAAAGAAGTCATACAATAATTGTACGACTTCTTTTTATTAGCATTATTTTTTCAATTCTTCAGGGACTTCGTTTTGATAGAAAAACAATCTACAAGCAGCATTACTCGTTGACATACCAATTATAAATGCAAATGCGGCAAAAGTACTACCAAACTTCATCAAAAAATTATTAAATTTCTTCATTCTTACACCTCCAATCTTTTAGTTTTTCAAATATTAATGAAAAAGATACTGAAAAACTTCCGATAACAAAGGGAAAAATATATTCAGTAAAATCATTTTTTTCTAAAATAAGCGAAATTGCAGTTATTATTATAATTAAAAATCTACTTAGAAACTTGAATTTTTTTATCTGTTTTGAGTTGTGTTTGTTATTTTTATGTTCAACTGGTGAAAAAATAAAAATTGAAATAATACTTATTAACAGAAAAATAAATAATAAAATATGTTTGGTATAATCAGTTAAAAGCGAGCATAATAATATCATAATAATTTGATTTGACATAAACAACGTATGACATCTTATATAAGTTTTAGCGTGATAACCTCCTGCAACACTTCTTATAATCCAAAAGCCTGTTAAAAACAGAATTGATTGTAATAAACATTTAAAAACAATTGCAATTGTAAAAAATAATACTAAATATATAAAAGAAGAAATTATTACTTCAAAACAATAAATATATATATTTCTTTCTTCTTCTTTTATAATTTTCTTTAATATAAATAAATCAGTAAGTTTTTTTGACATTAAATTATACATAATATACCTCTAAAAAAGAAGATTACAATATATTAAATATATTGTAATCTTCTTTTTGTTTAATGTTAATAAAAGTGTCCTATTCGATGTATTTTTCGGCTTAAGTGTCAATATTAGGGATAATTAGACTTATATTGAATATATTATCATTTTTTGAAAAAACATATTCTCCGTGATACTTTTCTACAATAGATTTAATACTCAATATACCAAAGCCGTGATTTTTTTCATCAATTTTAGTTGTATTTAAATTATCTACATTAATGTTGGTTGAACACGGATTTGAACACTTAAATATAAAATTGTCATTATCTGAATATACATTTATTTCAATTGTTTTTAAAATTTCTTTTTCAGCTGCTTCAATAGCATTATCTAGAATATTTGAAAACAAAACCGCTTGATCAACATCCTCCATTTTTATTGCCGAAAGTATTTTCTTATTTGAAGTAATAGTAATTCCTTTTGATTGTGAAAGCTTACTTTTAGATAAAAGGACAATATCTAAAACCGAAGAACAACCAGAGGTGGTAATTATTTGTTTGTCTATTTCGCTTAAATTTTCATCTATTTTTTCTATAACACTATTAATTTGATTTTTTTGCAACATTGATTTAAGTCCAAGAAAAAGGCTCTTCAAATTATGTCTGATTTTTCTTATTTCCTTTTCTGAATCAATAAGTTCATCATAATAATCAGCCTGCACTTTTAACAGTTTTTTACTTGCATTTAATTTTTCTCGAATTACTATCAATTCATTTTGCCTATCGATGATATGAAAAATCAATATGTTTGAAATAATAAGTAAAAACAAACCTACTGTTGATAAAATCATCAAAGGAATACGCTTTTCGTTTAAAATAAATTCGTATTGTGATATTATGACAAATATTGTTGAAATGGGTAAAATAATCAGATATATCATATTTAAATTACTTATTTCATTCATTAATTTATGTTTACTTTTATAAATTAGTAAAATAATTAAATATGTAATAAATTTAGAAAATAAAAGTCCGGTAACATACGAAAAAACATTTTTATTTACAGAAGTAATATCGTGTGTAAAAGCACTTAATATAATTGCTAAAATGAACTCGGAAATTGATGAAATAATTGAAATTATTATTGATAAAAGTATTTTGTTGAATATTTTAAAATCAAACAATAATGAAACACAAAATGTTATCACTATACTTATGATAAATACAACAGCGGTGTTCTTTATAAAAAATAAAGATAAAGAATATAAAATATAAAAAGTAATAATTAATGGTATAACTATTTTTCTTTTATATTTAAAATTTCCAAATGCTTTGAAAAAATAAATTGATAATATTATTTCAACTGCGCAACTTAAAAATCCAAGATAGTTCAAGATTATTTCCACCTTTCAACAAATTCTGAATAAGCTAGAAGAACTTCTGCTTTTTTTCTTGCGCTCATCATTACCTTAGTACCATCCTTTAGGATAATATCATATCCATCAAACCGCTTAATTAAATTCATATTAACTAAATAACCTTGATGCGTTTGAATAAAACCATACTGATTTAATTTGGCTAAGGTTTCACTTAGCGTTATTCTCATTTCATAAGTCCCTTCAAATGTATAAAAAATCATATGTTTTTTATAACACTCTGCATATTTAATTTTGTCAATTGGTAGTTTAATTGATTCGTGCGCCTTAGTAATTACAAAATAAGCATTGTTTCTTTTATATTTAAGAACAGCCATATTAATCACATTTGAAAACTTCTCTTTATTTATCGGCTTTGTAATAAAGTTAAAAGTTTCGCAATCAAAAGTATCAAATACAAGTTCCGAATGACTTGATATAAAAATTATAATTACGTTTTTATCATATTCTCTTATAACTTTTGCTGTATCAATTCCGGATGAATTAGGCATCTCAATATCTAAAAATAGAATGTCAGTTCTAAAACCATTTTTATATTTATTCAGTAAATCTGTTCCTGAATATAGCAATTCGCATTTATATTCATCAATACATAAGTTTTCATTTTCAATAAGATTAAATATTGCTTCAACGTCAAAAGGAGAATCGTCACATATTGTAATTTTCATTATAATACCACCCTATAGTTTAATTCGTATCTAATTATACACCAAAAAAATTATACATACAACAAAGACTAAAAAGCAAATGTGCCATTTTTTACAACACATAAGACAAAAGTATTTATTTAAATTCCTTTATTTGCTATATTACTGCAAAATACTTTGTGTATTTAACAAAATAAAAGGAGGATAGAAAAACAAATAACTGATGTAAAAAACACAGTATATAAATGAAAGGAAGTCTTATGGAAAATAATTTATACAAAACGAAATTATGGAAGCGCATATTAAGCGTAATTCTTGCAGTAATAATCGGATTCGGCACATTTGTTACAATGACATTTGCCAATGTACTTTTATCTGATTATGTTGATTTAAAATCAGTATTAACTGTAAAAGCTGCAACTCTTAGCCCTGTTCCTGTGTACTACAGACACGGCGAGCTTATCGGACTTTACAGAGTGAATTATTCCGATAAAACAAAGTTACAGTATAAAATCGGTGATAATGGTAATTGGACAGACTATTCCGTACCGTTTGCCATTCCTGCTCATAAAACCACTAAAGTTTATGCACGAATCGGTACAACCGGCAAAATTACATATATGAACTTGAGCAATACTGATGAAGCTCTCGGCGTGTATACCGAAAGCAATACTGATTTCTCGTTCTCATATAATGGAATTGATTTTGGCTATACAAGAATATATAACAGCGCCGATAAAGATTGGTTTGAATCAATTCATAGTAAAGTTCTTGTTACCGACAGCAGACTTGAGGTTACTCTCCCTGACGGTTCAAAGTACCCTATGATTCGTAAAGATGCAAGCACTTATGTTGATGAACTCAACGGATATACCTTGACTAAGACAAATAATAATTATATCTTCGATGACGGACAGTACAAATATTATTTTGCAATCAAGGCATTAAACAGTGTTGCATATCTCAGTGCTATTGAGGATAACAACGGTAACCGTCTTAATCTCAGCAGAACAACGAACACCGAAGAAGTTTCAATTTCAGATGGTACAGGAAGAAAATTCAGCTTGTCTGACTATCAGGCAATTAATGCACCTGACGGCAGTGACGTTAAGTATTACAGCCAAAAGGAAATTACAGACCCTAACGGTAACAAACTCAAATATACAACTAAGCAAGGCAAATATATTGAAATTAAAGATCAAGCAGGCGTAATCTTAGGCAAATATGAATATACTAACAATACAACCGATTTCACTCTTGTTAAAAGCAATGATAACAAGATTGAGTATTATGATAACGGCAGATTAAAGCAAATCACATATAAAAACGGCTCTTGGATAAAGTATACCTATAATGATGGCAGTATGAATTATACTACCCTAACATCAAGCGGTGAAACGACTAAGACGGTATATAATGATGCTTTTGAAACTGTTGAGTACATAGATGAATTAGGAGAAATCACAAAATATACTTATGATAATCACTATCGTGTATTGACTGAATCTTGCGGTACAAAAACGACTACATATGCATATGACGCAAAAGGTAATATTCTTTCGTATATTTCAGGTGACAGTAAAACTGACAATTATTATACTTATGATTCCAACAAAAGAGTAATAAGAGAACAAGTTGGTAACCAGTATACATATTATACTTATGATACCAAGGGCAATAACCTTATTTGTGCAACACTGAAGGAAGATTATACAGGTGAAGCACCTGCTAGATATGATTCAAGCCTGACATGCTTTGATACCACAACATATACATATAACACAAAAGGAAGAGTAACAAGCGAGGTTTATTCAAAGGGTGGTTCTGTAGCCTATGAATATGATAACAGAGGAAATGTTACTAAAGAAACAACTGTAACTGTACAAGATGGTAAAAATGAAACAAAAATAGTTACTTACACTTATGATGCTTTCGGTAACCTTTTGACCTCATCAACAGGCAATGATACTTCATCATATATTTATGATGCTGCCGGCAGAACACTTCTCGCAAATGAAAACGGTGATTACACCCGTACGATTTATGACAATCAGGGCAGAATCATTCAGAAAATCGGTCCTGAGGATTATGATAGTACAAAGGATGGTTTGCCAACTTCCAATACATATTCGGACTCTAATGCAGGCCATAGATATGTATATAATGAAACTACAGGCAATCTTGATAGTGAAATCAATCGTCTTGGTATAACAACTGATTATACATATTATTCCACAGGCGAAAAGAAAACGGAAACATTTGATATTTATAAATATAATTATAATATTAAGGGCAATTTAACAAAGGTTTATATTGACGGTGTTAATACCTTATCATATAATTATGACGAAGACTATAACTTAACAAGTGAAGTTTATGCAAACGGTCAGTCAATTCGTTATGAGTATGACGATAACGGAAATCTAGTAAAACAATATCATAATAATGATACATCACCTTATGTGACTTATTCGTATAATACCGATAATGAACTTACAAAAAAAGTAAATCACGACACAGGATTAAAGTATATTTACGGCGAAAACAATAGCGTTAGTATATACAAACTTTCCGATGACACTCTTGTTCAGTCATATACAGAATCAAAAACGGAAGCCGATGAAGAAAACGGTATTGAATCCAAAACCGATATAACCGAAACACATTTCGGCACAACATATTCATCAGTTATTAAAGATAAATCTGTAGCATATACTATAGGAAACAATACTGTTGAATATGATTATAATGAAAATGATAATTCAATTAGTTCAGATACTGTTAAATATAACAATTCGAATGTATTAAATTCAGAATATACTTATGATAATAACGGTAATGTAACAGAAAAAGATTATGGTAATTCAAAATCTGCAACAAATACTTATGATACTAAAAGCAGAATAAGTTTTACATCATATAACAATAAAACATATAATTACACATATGATGTCAACAGTCAGTTAACTGCTGTAAGCGGTACGAATCATTCTGCTTCTTATACTTATGACAGCCGAGGTAATATCATAAGTAAAACAGTTAATGAAGCAAGTACAACATTCGGTTATTCAAATGATGGTTGGAATGATAAACTTACATCGGTAAACGGTACAGCATTGACGTATGATGCAAATGGCAATGTGCTGACATATGGAAATAAATCATTCACATGGTCAAGCGGAAGAAATCTTGCACAGATTACCGATGGTGACAATACTTATTACTATGCCTATGACGAGAACGGTATCAGAACAAGCAAGACTGTTAATGGTGTAACTACATACTACAATACAAGAGATGGTGTTATTCTGTCACAGACAGATGGCACAAACACGATGTATTTCCAATATGATATGAATGGTGCACCTATTGGCTTCATCTATAACGGCGCACAGTATTTCTACATCACCAATCAAATGGGTGATGTTATTGCAATTACTGATGTCAATGGCACAAGTGTAGGCAATTATGAATATGATGAGTGGGGCATTGTAATACATTCTGATTCAGACATTGCCAATATTAATCCAATTCGCTATCGTGGTTATTATTATGATAATGAAACAGATTATTACTATCTTCAGTCTCGTTATTATGATCCTAGTATTTGCAGATTTGTTAATGCTGATCTTATTCAGGTATCAAAATTGAATAAGGGCAGTTATAATGGTTTAAATACTTTTTCTTATTGTAATAATAATCCAATAAATTATAGTGATCCGACTGGATTCTTTGTTGTAAAAAGATGGATGATTTCAGCTTTAATTGATGGAATAATTTCATTATGTGGTGCTTATGCAGCATATTATCCTGTAAAAAATTTAGCTCAATATGCTGCCAGAAAAGCAGTTGCAGGAGGTTTTAAAAATAAGCTTTTGAAACTTTTGAATGTTATTGGTAGAAAGGCAACTAAAGCAGCTGGTAATATTCTTCATAATTTAAGAAGACTATGTGTTCAATGGGGAGCTAAATCATTTAAAGCATTTTTAGATAGAAAAACTGCTACTTGGGTTGCCCAAAGGTTTTTAGGATTTATTTTCTCATCATCTGTTAAAAAGTTTTTAACATTGGCTGTAAAAAATCTTGATATATTTTTAAGTCCTGGTGGTGCTGTAGCAGGAATACTTGATTTCGCATACGATGGGAAAATCAATAACGTAATATATAGATTTTAGGTGGATTATGAAATTAATGCTAAAAACAAATATAAATGATTCATTATTATGCAAAGTTGATAATAAAAATTATAAAAACATTAATTTAGAAAAAAATTGTAAAATTATTCTTCCTGATAATGCAAAAAAAATTGAAATTATTCATAGTGATTATAAAAATAAAAGTATAATAGGCTTTATTATTATGTCATTTTTATGCTTTTTTTTGGAAAGCCAAAAAACATTTGAAAAACGAGAATTTATTTCTTTTTATGAATTTGCTAAAAATAGTTTGGTTAATGATTTTTATTTTGAAACAAAAAAAACAGAAAAAAATGAAATTTCTGTTTTTTTAAGAAACAAAGATTTTGGCAGATTCAGATGCTTATTCTGGTATTCAGAAGATGTACAAATCCATAATTATTTTTCAAAAAAAGCACTAAAGCGTAGCCTGATAGAATTGATTTCCTTTTGGTTTATAATATTATCAATTCCTATAATAGCGATTGCATGCATTATTATAACAGCATATGTTAAATCAAATAGTATTTTTGATTTAGGAATATTTTTATTATTTTTCTTACTTTGCATATTAATAGGCAATACTATTTGTTTTGTGTTTCAATATAGAAAAATACTAAATTGTTTAAATAATAATCAAAAATAAGCATGAATATATTTTGATATCTAATCTTATATATTAAAAAATGAATAATTCCGTCTTTGCTTTATTAAAAACAAGCCTTAAAAGTTAATTTTGAGCTACTTTCTCAAATTTTACAGGCAGTAAAAAACGGACTACAATGGTAGAAAATTAAATTTTAAACAATGAACTGATTTCGCTTTTCAAGCGGAATCAGTTTTATTTTGTTTGAATACGGTAGTTGTTGTAGAAGTTAAACTTTCCGTTTTGAGAATTGAAAAAAATTTTGGTTAAAGCATTATCATATGGATTGCTACGCCTTGCTCATTTTAACTTTTAAGGCTTTAATTTTATCAAAAATCAAAACATTTCAAATGTGCCATAAATAACTACGAATAGGCAAAAACCGTTTAATTTATATTTGATTATTGATAAATTGTAATTGAAAACAAATTATTATAGAGAAAGGAGAATTGCTCCAATGGAGAAGTAAATACAAAAAATTGTATAAATAAAGGAATATTCAAATATGAAATCAATGCCAATATTAAATGTTTTTTCAAACCATAAATATAAGTATATTATACCATTTAATAATGATATTTGTTTTATGGATAGTATAAGTAAAACTCTTGTTCATAAGGGAAAACCGCTTAGTATAAGAAAAATTGATAAACATGAGTCTTATATTTACTATAATGAAATTTTATTTAATGCACATATTACAGTAAAATATTTATTTTATAAAAATAAATTATATGCCGTAGAATTTTCAGCAAACAATTTACTTAATCCAAATTTAGATTTCATTATTAAATCTTTTGAAAAACTGATTAATGATGATGAAATGGATATTTCTATGATTTATAAATTTGATGATAAAAAAATTTGGCAAATGACTGATGGATATGCCAATAAAACTATTTCCTTAAAAAGAAAAAACAATGATATTATGTTCAAAACAACTTTTTATAAAATTTAAAATTGTTAAATGAAGAAAGGAGAAAACTATGGAAAATAATTTATACAAAACGAAATTATGGAAGCGCATATTAAGCGTAATTCTTGCAGTAATAATCGGCTTTGGCACATTCGTCACAATGACATTTGCCAATATACTTTTATCTGATTATGTTGATTTAAAATCAATATTAACTGTAAAAGCTGCAATGCTCAACCCTGTTCCTGTGTACTACAGACACGGCGAACTTATCGGTCTTTACAGAATAAATTATTCCGACAAAACAAAGTTACAGTATAAAATAGGAGAAAATGGTGAATGGACAGACTATTCCGTACCGTTTGCCATTCCTGCTCATAAAACCACTAAAGTTTATGCACGAATCGGTACAACCGGCAAAATTACATATATGAACTTGAGCAATACTGATGAAGCTCTCGGCGTGTATACCGAAAGCAATACTGATTTCTCGTTCTCATATAATGGAATTGATTTTGGCTATACAAGAATATATAACAGCGCCGATAAAGATTGGTTTGAATCAATTCATAGTAAAGTTCTTGTTACCGACAGCAGACTTGAGGTTACTCTCCCTGACGGTTCAAAGTACCCTATGATTCGTAAAGATGCAAGCACTTATGTTGATGAACTCAACGGATATACCTTGACTAAGACAAATAATAATTATATCTTCGATGACGGACAGTACAAATATTATTTTGCAATCAAGGCATTAAACAGTGTTGCATATCTCAGTGCTATTGAGGATAACAACGGTAACCGTCTTAATCTCAGCAGAACAACGAACACCGAAGAAGTTTCAATTTCAGATGGTACAGGAAGAAAATTCAGCTTGTCTGACTATCAGGCAATTAATGCACCTGACGGCAGTGACGTTAAGTATTACAGCCAAAAGGAAATTACAGACCCTAACGGTAACAAACTCAAATATACAACTAAGCAAGGCAAATATATTGAAATTAAAGATCAAGCAGGCGTAATCTTAGGCAAATATGAATATACTAACAATACAACCGATTTCACTCTTGTTAAAAGTAATGATAACAAGATTGAGTATTATTCAAACGGCAGATTAAAGCAAATCACATATAAAAACGGTTCTTGGATCAAATATACCTATAACGATGACAGTATGAATTATACTACTCTTACATCAAGCGGCAAAACAACCAAGACCGTGTATAATGATGCTTTTCTCCCTGTTGAATATACTGATGAATCAGGCACTAAAACAGAGTATACTTACGATTCCAATTACAGAGTTAAAACTGAAAAATCAGGAGATGAAACGACAACATATACCTATGACTCAAAGGGTAATATTTTGTCTTATGTTACAGGAAATACAGAAAGTGATACCTATTACACATATGATTCAAACAACAGAATGTTACGGGAACAAATTGGCAGTTACTATACTTATTATACTTATGACGCCAAAGGTAATAATCTTGTTTATGCAACTCTTAAAGAAGATTATACAGACACAGCACCTGAACTTTATGATTCAAGCTTGACCTGCTTTGACACTACAACATATACTTATGACAATAAAGGCAGAGTAACAAAAGAAGAGAACAGCGACGGCTCGTCTGGATCGTATGAATATGATATAACAGGTAATGTAACTAAGGAAACAAATGTTATACTTGAAAATGATAAAGCAAAAACTACCGTTACTACATACACATATGACGATATGGGAAATCTTCTCACCACTCAAAGTGAGGGTGACTCTGCTACATATGTTTATGATAAAGCAGGCAGAACACTTCGCATAACTCAAAACGGCGAAACCACCCGTATTCTTTATGATAATGAAGGTATAATGATTCAGGAAATTGCTCCTGAGGATTATGATAGTACAAAGGATGGTTTGCCGAGTGAAAATACATATTCAGACGCTAATGTAGGTCACAGATATTTCTATAATAAAGTAACAGGTAATCTCGACCGTGAAATCAATCGTCTTAATATTGAAACAACATATAAATATAACGATGTAGGTGCGAAAATTCAAGAAAAGTTTGACATTTATGAGTTTAACTATATCCCTCACGGCGAGCTTGAAAGCGTTAAGATTTCGGGCAAAACCAAGGTTTCATATTCTTATGACGATGATAATAAATTGTTGTCGGAAAATTATGCAAACGGCGATACTGTCTGTTATGAATACGACGATAACGGTAATCTTGCAATGCAGTATCACAATGATGATATCTCACCTTATGTAACCTATTCATACAATACTGATAATGAACTTACACAGAAAATTAATTCTGATACAGGTTTGAAATATGTATATGGTGAAAATAACAGCGTTGAGGTTTATAGGCTTTCTGACGATACCCTTGTTCAGTCATATACCGAGGATGTAACCGAGGCTGACGAGAACAAAGGTATTGAAGCAAAAACAGATGTAACCGAAACACATTTCGGAACAACATATTCATCAGTTATTAAAGATAAATCTGTAGCATATACTACAGGAAAAAATACTATTGAATATGGTTACACGGAAAATAATAATTCAATCAGTTCAGATACTGTTAAATATAACAATTTGAATGTATTAAATCCAGAATATACTTATGATAATAACGGTAATGTAACAAAAAAAGATTATGGTGATTCAAAATCTGCAACAAATACTTATGATACTAAAGGAAAAATAAATTCAACATCATATAACAATAAAACATATAATTACACATATGATGTCAACAGTCAGTTAACTGCTGTAAGCGGTACTAATTATTCTGCTTCCTATACATATGATAACAGGGATAATATTACAAACAAAACTGTTAACGGTACAAGCACAACATTTGCTTATTCAAATGATGGTTGGAAAGACGAACTAACCAAAGTAAACGGCATACCTCTTACATATGACGAAAACGGAAATGTTCTCACTTATGGTAATAAGTCATTTACTTGGAATACCGGCAGAAACCTTGAAAGTATAGTTGACGGAAACAACAAATACAGTTATACTTATGATGAAAACGGTATCAGAACGAGTAAGACTGTCAACGGTAAAACAACTTATTACAACACCAAAGACGGCGTTATTTTGTCACAGACTGACGGAACAGATACCCTTTATTTTCAATATGATATCAACGGTACACCGCTCGGCTTTGTTTGGAACGGTACACAATATTTGTATTTAACAAACCAAATGGGCGATGTTATATCCATAACTGACGCTCAGGGTATAGAACTTGTTCAATATGAATATGATGCTTGGGGCAAATGTGTTTCAACAGTAACAACTCACGATGATGATATTGAAATAAAATTAGCAAACATCAACCCTATCCGCTATCGTGGTTATTACTTCGATTCTGAAACAGACTACTATTATCTCCGGTCACGCTACTATGACCCGGATATTTGCAGATTTATTAATGCTGATTATTATATTATTCTTTGTTTAACAAACAGCTATACTGTTGGATTAAATCTTTTTGCTTATTGTTGTAACAATCCAATAAACCAAATAGATTTATGCGGCACACTTTCAAGACAGCAAAAAAAGACATTAGAGATCAAAGCTAAAAATTCATATGATAATAGCAAAGAAGTGCAAAGTATATTAAATAAAAGTAAATATAAAGATTATAAATATATGTCAGGTTCCTATTCTATTTCGTTTGAAAGAAAATATATGATTGTGACACTTTCAAAAGTGTACCAATCGAAATTCAACTATAAAAAACAACTAGGGATTTCATATATGTATGGTAAAGTTAGCGATATAGAAAAACTTGCTCAAGATTATGAAAATACACAAAAAAATAATTTAGAAAGGCAAACCGCTTTTCTAAAAGTTTTGGCTTGCTTTGGTTTTGTACTTCTTCCGATTATATTAGTTTTAGCTGCAATAATTTGTGCAACAGATTATTCATCTAATGAAGAAGCCGCTTTTCTTAGAAGTAAAATTAAAGGAAAACATAGCAATTCATATATAGGTTTTTTATATTCTCAGTCAGATTATGATTTTTAGTGAGGTGGTGTTAATTCAATGAATAAAAATCTATTTTTGCAGTTATTTGGCGTCTTTTTGATTATCATTATAGCAGAAATTCTTCAAGAAATCATATGCTTTATCGTTATAAACAAACGAGGCGAACTTGATAAATTTAAAGAATATAAGTCGAAAAAAGGATTTTATTCATGTTCACTGTATCTCTATAAAAATAAAAGAAATTATATCGTCATTAAATTAATGATATTCGTCATAATGGCCTTAATCGTTTTCTTTGGTAGTAATAAATACAGCTATTATGATTCTGTCGGAAACAGTTATAAAAATTCTATAGATATTATATTTTATGATAAAAACGGAGTTAGTTATTCAATAGATAAAGACACCAAATGTTTTATAGACAAAAATAATAATTCCACAAATAAAAGTTATGTAGATAAAAACGGAATTGTGTCTGATATTAACGAAGATGATCTTTATATCAGTAGCGTTTCAGGAATATCTTATCTTCTTAATGGGAATATTTATTTTATGAACACAAATGTTTATTGGGACCGAAACAATCAAATGCACTTTTTTAACGGTAGTACAGATGTTATTGTAACCGATTATAGCTTTAATGTTGATACAAAAACAGGCGATTGTTCAATAGAAAAACTACTTAACAAATAATTATTTTTCAGATTGTTATAGATACTCTGTTTACAAAAATTTTCACAATCGGATCATGAGCTTTTTTAGAAAACTTCAAATTTTAGTTAAGTATGTATTTATTGTGTATTTTAATAAAATTATGTAAGCTTTTTAAATTAAATCAATGGATATTTCAGTCTAACTTTGAAAACAATCATAGTAAAGGTAAACTGAAATGTGAACAAATTGGGTGCCCGTATTTTTTAATATGGACACCTAATTTTATTTGTGTTCTTGTTAAGAAGCGTATCGTTTTAAATCTGTATTCCGCTTCCATTCTCCCAACCCCATGCAAAGCCTTTGTAAGTTTTAATCCAACTTTCAAGGCTTTGTATTTTTATTTCACCGATATTGTGAACAACCATACCGTTACCGATGTAGATACCGACATGACCGTATTTGCTTGATGAATAGCCGTAAACAGTTGCACCGACAGGGATTTGAGAAAAATCGCTTGATACTGCCCACATATCTGCCGCACATAAAGCACAGTGAGCAGAACCTCTTGAACCTGTAACAGCTTGATATACATCTGCAACCCAAGCCTGACAGTAACCTGAACGGGCAGAAATACCGTATTTTGCCGAATTTGTCGCTACTGCAACTATTTTCTTCTGCGTGTCATTGACCGTTTCGTTTGAAAAATCAAGGTCTTTAATGTCAATACCGCTACCACCCGATACTCCGCCGATATTATAGATAAGCGACGCCCAAAGTTTGTTGTTTTTGTCACTCATCAATTCGGCTAAATATTTCTTTTGCGTATTATTAAATGAGTAAGAATTAGCCATATCATCGGCAGTTTTGCCTGTCAAGGTTATTACAAGATATTTCTTTTCAACTTGTTCTGTTGTTTCGATCTTGTTCCCCTGCTCATCAGTTGATTCTTTCGTTACCGTTTCTGTCCGTGTTTCAACAGATTTTGATATATTGTTCATATCCCAAAAGATTGATGATAAAATTGCCTTTTTGTTTTCGTCAACAGTAGCAATTTCCATAGGATTGTTTTCATCGGTAGTTGTTTTAATTGCGTATATAGATAAAACATCTTTCCAATTAGAGCGACTGCCGATTACTTCTACTCCGTCAAAACTGCCCGATGATTTAATTTCGTCAATTTTGTCATCAAATTCATTGTTGATTTGCTGAATTACAGAAGTTATGTTCATACCGCTTTGCGATGTTTCACTTGAGAAGAATATACCGTAAAATGATGAACATAAGGCAGCTACAAGGCATATTAAAATGATTATTACTACAGATACCCAACTGCCTGCAATAATCGCATTAACAAGTGCTTTAGTGCTTTCAATCATAGCCTTGATTGCTCTTTTAGTTGCTCTTGCAGCTTTCTTTGCAACTTTGGCTGATTGCTTTGCCGTTTCTTTAGCTATTTGAGATGATTTGTTAATGGCTTTTGCTGTGTCTTTCGCAGATTGTTTGCTTACATTTATGATAGGTTGGTTTGATTTAACGGCAGATGCGGTTTCTCTTGTTTTAATACTACTTGCACTGCGGACTTTGTTTTGAGTGTTCTTTGGTGTGTTTTTAGATACAATATCATCGGTCTTAACTGTATCATCAGGTGCTTTGGGTGTATATCTATCAGGGTTATTTACCTTGCTTTTATCATTTTTCATCTTTCTTTTTGCTCGAACTTCTTCAATAGATTGTTCGAGCTTTTTTGTATTCTTAACAGTTTCGTTTACACTCTTTTTGCCTTGCTTGTTGAAAAGATATATTGTCTCCTCCGATAAACTTTTAGCATTATCCTGAACTTTGTTTACAGCATAATTAACAGGGCTTTCGGAATTATCACTAACACTTTCCGAAACCTTTTCTTTTGCTTTTAAAGCTATCCCTTTAGCCTTTTCTGTCGCTATACCAAGATTGTCGGCAGTTTTAAGTGCTTTCTCGGCAACCTTTTTGATTTCAATCTCGCTCATATCACTTCACCTTTTTGGCAACCACTACAAGCCTGCCGTTTTCTTGACTGTATTCGCAAGTGGATAGCGTTACTAACTTATCACCGTAACTGCAAGATACATCGGTGTTGTAGTATTCGATTTCTTTGCATTTTGAAATATACGAATTAAATTCATTGGAAGAATCAAAGACGGTATAATTTTGATAATCGAATTTGCTCGGTGTGGTTTTGAATACACATACAATCTCATACTTTCCTAAATCTACAAGCGTATCAAAGTGAATGTATCTGTGCTTTTCAAAAAACTCTTTTGATTTGTATTTGCTCAAATCACCGAACATAGTGTTATCTCGCATATTGTGGCCGTAGATAACTATGTTGTCGGTCGGTTTCATAGTATCGCTTTTCTCACTTAAATATGGTGTGCCGTAATATGAATACTCCTTATTAAAATTACGGTGCAAATAGTAGTCAGGCGTACTACTTTTCATAACAGGATAATTTATGTGCGTACCGTCAATTTTTATCCAACCTACAAAGTCGGAATTTTCCGTGTTCAATTCGATATATCTTTTAAGCTTCTCATCTGTATAATCAAAGCTGTCATCTTCAACTTGAACCGATGAAACAATATTTTCAAATACTTCATATTGCTTTTTATCCTCAATAGTTTCTTTAACAACAAAATACATACTGATTGAAAAAGCAGATATGAAAAATACAAGTAAAATAACAAAAACAGATTTTTTCATAGTGTATAACTCCTTAAAAAACAATGCCACCGACTTTAAGTCAGCGGCACTGTATGATTGTATTTAATAATTAGATAGCCTCTCCCGGTTTAGATGTCATCAACTTGTAAAGTTGTGTATTCTTCGGAAACATGTTTACAAACGGCACAAGGTTACTGCCTATTTTCATAAGACCTTGACCTGCGTCCTTGTTTGTAAAATACTGCGTTTGGTTAGGCGTGATTTCAAGAAGCCTTGAAAGCTCAAGCACATCGCTTGCTTTTTGATTAAGCATAATAACGAACTCGGAATTTGATACCATAGTTCTTGCCGTGTTGCTTTCAAGCATATCTCCCACATTCTGTGTAATGCCTATTGCAAACGCTCCGTATTTTCTTACTCGTTTCCAAATGCGATAAAGGAATTTTGCCGTATATTGATGAGCAAAAAGCAAATACATCTCATCAATAAAGATATATGTTTGTCGCCTTTTCTCTCTGTTTGAAGTAATCTTGTTTAAAAGATTATCAAGTACGATAAGCATACCTACAGGCAGAAGCGAATCACCGAGTTCAAGAATGTCATAAGATATTAGCCTGTTGTTAATATCAACATTGGTAGGCTGTGCAAAAGTGTTAAGCGAGCCGTCTGTAAATAACTCAATGGCAAGTGCCAAATCGTGTGCCTCGGTTTCCTTTTGCTTTAACAGTTCTTCTCTAAAATCTTTAAGAGTAGGCTGCTGTGTGCTGTAATTGTTTTTGATATATCCGTCATAAACATTCTTGCAGCATCTGTCAATGATAGACTTATCTTTAGCGTCGGCAGATGTACCGAGTAACTGTTCGCAAAGGGACATAATAAATTCGGATTTAGTGGTTACGGGATTGCCCTCATCTTCATAGTTTGCATTCATATCCATAGCGTTAATATGGTTTGGTGAATTAGCGGATATGTTGATTACCTCTCCGCCGAATGCTTTAACAAGAGCATTGTATTCTCTTTCAGGGTCGATGATTACAATATCGGCATCGGGATTTGAAAGAAAGATTGATACAATATCTTCCTTAACCATAAATGATTTACCGCCACCGGGTACACCGAGTACAATGCTGTTACCGTTAAGAAGCGAGTGCCTATTAACAAATATCATATTGTTACTGATAGCATTTTGACCGTAATACGCTCCGCCCGGATGACTGACCTCTTGGGCGTGAAACGGCATAAAAGACGCAAGTGATTCCGTAGTAAGTGTACGGTAGCACTCAATTCTTTTGACGCCAAACGGTAAAACAGTATTAAGTCCGTCAAGCTGTTGATAACGAAGGGTTGCAAACTGCGCCGTACTGTTCTCGGACGCTTTTGCAAAAATGCTTTCTGTTAAGTTATCAAGTTCCTGCTTACTGTCGGCAGTTATTACCATTGAAATTATCGTGTCGTAAATTCTTTGGTCACGGTAACGCATATCGTTTCTGATTTCAAGTATTTCCTTTTCTCTTTGTTCAATGTCATAATTGGTAGCACCGTAGTTTTGGTTTTGTGCCTGACGGCGATTGAAGTTCGCCTTATCCGATTGAACACCAAGCAAAATGTTATCTACATCTTTATTTGCTTCATCAACGGGAATGGGGATAAAATCAATAGAGAGCATTAAGTTTTTATTTATTGATGTAAGCTCGGTTATGATATTATCATCAACAAATGTACCGTAATTACGAAGAAAAACAGTTCTGCAATACTGACCGTTAATCATCATATAGTCGCTGTTGAAGTCCATTGAATCGGGAGAAATATAGTCACGGACATCACAGCCTTGATTTTGCAAAAGTTCAAAATCAAGATTGAAGTTTTCTTCACTCCCTGCACGGTAGAAATTGTGGAATATCTTAAGTCTGTCGGTTGCATTTAACGGCTCGCATTTACTGCCGAGTGCAAAAAGATTTGTTGACAGGTTCTTTTCAATACGAGTAAAAAATGCTCGTGCGTCTTCATAGCACTTTTTGTTTACCGTAACGGTAAAATACTTATCCTGAACAATACACTCCGATGTTGCCGCTTTATTAAGCAGCATTTCGTTATA
>OIYQ01000381.1_pt1 | contig 18397 bp, 7 predicted proteins | sample 1588311 | NCBI WGS metagenome assembly OIYQ01 (sample SAMN03283244) | human gut metagenome | biome: human-associated habitat; material: feces | host: Homo sapiens | place: Peru | collected 2012
ATGCTCGTGGCGAAATAAAAGCTACTACTGCTATCAAGACAGGTGGTTATGATGATGTTAATGACTATGTAAAGGCTGCCGTGGAAGCTCTCCAGCCTATCATCGATACCGTGGGTGGTATCGATAAGATTAAGGCGATGGGTATCGGTGCTCCTAACGGCAATTACTATAGCGGAACTATCGAGTTCGCTCCTAACTTGGCTTGGGCTCACGATGGTGTAGTGCCTTTGGCTAAGCTCTTCAGCGATGCGCTGGGTGGTCTGCCTGTGGCTCTTACCAATGATGCCAACGCTGCTGCATTGGGCGAGATGACCTATGGTGTGGCTCGTGGTATGAAGAATTTCATCGACGTGACACTCGGTACGGGTGTTGGTTCCGGCATTGTGATTGATGGCAAGATGGTCTATGGCTGCGATGGTTTCGCAGGCGAGTTGGGCCATGTCGTCATGGTTCGCGGCGAGGAAGGTCGTCTCTGCGGTTGCGGCCGTAAGGGATGCTTGGAGGCTTACTGCTCTGCTACTGGTGTGGCTCGCACAGCCCGTGAGTTCCTCGAGAAGAGTGAAGAGCCATCTTTACTTCGCGATATGAAGCCAGAAGATATTACTTCTTATGATGTCAGCGTAGCTGCTGGTAAGGGTGATGCTTTGGCTAAGCGAGTATATGATTTCACTGGCAAGATGCTGGGTGAGGCTTGCGCTGATTTCGCTGCGTTCAGTTCTCCTGAGGCATTCGTATTCTTCGGTGGTCTTACCAAGGCTGGTGACCTCCTGATGAAGCCTCTCAAGGAATCTTACGACAAGACTGTATTGAAGATTTTCAGGGGCAAGGCTAAGTTCTTGATCTCTACTCTCGATGGCAGCTCTGCTGCGGTACTTGGTGCCAGTGCAGTGGGCTGGGATTTGTAAGATATTTCTCTTTAATAAGCATAACTTTAAAAAAAAGCATTTTGTATATTGATATTTTCGGTATACCGCTATCGTGAGATAGTTTTTTTTGTGTGAATAGTACTCCCGGAGATTTACTCTGGGAGTATTTTTCGTATTTGCAGACTGTAAGTAAATAACACGATCTTTAAGTTCTTAGTAAACAGAGATTTATAGTCCATATCAAGGGGTTTGCATCCCATATTCAGGAAAGAATTATATCCCATGTTCAGGTAAGAATTGTATTCAATATATTAATCAAACAAGTAAAAATGAAGAAAATTTACACACTGGCTAATATGGCCAAAGGTATGATGCTCGCTGCCCTTCTGGCAGTAGGCACAACTGCTCTTGCGCAGAATGTTTCAGGTAACACAGAAAGCGGTACTGTTGAAGGCAATGAAAATGGTAGCAACGAGAATGAAACTTTCGCTCCTGCTGCTGAAAGCTCTTGGCTCCAACCTGTAAAACTCGTTGGTAATGGTCAGAAGGCTTACATCTACAACGTGGCTACTGAGACTTTTATCACCGGTAAGACTGCTACCGTGAAAAATATCGAGGATGCAGTCGTCTGGACGATTGATGGCGATAAAACCCGTTGTTTCACTTGCGATAACGAGACAAAAGATCGTCTGTTCTTGGAATATTCCAGTTTATGGCACCCTTTGGTATGGTATGCAGAGGTATCTGACGACAGAAAAGCAACAGATTTTACCATCGTAGAAGGTTCTACAAAGAATAGCTATAAACTCACAAAATATAAAAAAATCACATTAAACGGCCCACAAACTGCCTACTTCAGCGTCAGCGGTGAGAAATACGCGGCAAGCCTGGAGCCTTCTATAGACAACGACTGGTATTTCATTTCTGCCGACCAGAAGGATGTCTATGCAGAATATACTTCCCTCTTCACTGAGTCTGCAAGCCTGCTCAAGAACGAGAAGCTGAACGATCAGGAATCTGTTCTGGGCGATATTAAAACTGCATTGCAGGAGACTGCCAAAGGTACTTTCAATACCTCCAATGCTGACATCAATAAGCTCAAGACAACTATTGCAGCTGCCAAGAAAGCGATTGAGGACATCACTAACGGTATCAGCAATACCTCTGACAATCTCGAGAATGCAGAAATTACTTCTATCTATAGCGCCAACGGTACCCGCAAAAACCAGCTGACCAAGGGTATCAACATCGTTAAGATGAGCAATGGTGCCGTCAAGAAGATTTTAGTGAAGTAAACAATAAGATTCAGACGATGGTGATCCAGACCGACTCGCCCTGATCGCTCGCCGCCATGATGGTGGTGATGAGCTTCGTCAGCGTGGCACGAGAGGAGGTCAACCTGCCCACTATCGTGTTCTCACCCACGAGAATGCAGCCCCGCGTATCTGCCGCCATGTTGCCGCTATGTATGCGTATGCCAGTGAAACCCGGCACGCCTACCAGCAGCGGAAACCAGCGACGGAAGCGGGGCGATTTCGTTATGACCACTGGATAACTGCCCTCGGGAATGGCCGTCAGACCCACTACCTTGCGAGCCGGAAACCTCCGAATTAATTCCGTGTCATCCGATGAACAAAAAAATGAATCGATGAGACCTACTTCTCCAAAACCTGCAAATCCTGATAGAACCAGACATTCATCTGATTAGCTCCTCTATGATTCCAAGCATAATAAGGAATCAATGTGAGTTTCTGATTCTTCACAGAAACCTTGCCATCAGCAGCCTGATCGAGCACCTGAGCATCAGTCTGGATAGCCTTCACAGAGAACGCAGGAGTACCCTGAGACTCAGTATTAGAGATGCTATAACCATCTATCACCAAAAAAGCCGGATTCTTGGCTACAACGCTGCGAAGTATAGGAGCACCATCATTATCCACAGACTCTGCGCAATATACCAATGGTCCACGCTCTACTGCCACCTTGCCTCTGTCGTCAGCCACTTTTCCGTTAGCCACAACCGTGCGTACAGGCATATCAAAATGGATGCGGATTACATCACCCTTCTTGATATTCTTCACAGGCAGATACCCCTTGTTGGCAGCCAGATCACCCTCCACAACCTTACCGTTCACGCTCACGCTATAAGCAGGTTGCTCGGCATCACTATACTTATAAAGGTCGCTCGGAACCACCTGATTGCGAACCCATCCAGGAATGCGCACCAGCAGATTGGCACCCTTCACACCACTCTTCTTTACCACAATCTTGATATCGCCATTCCAAGGATACTCAGTAGTCTCCTCCAGCACCACTTCCTTGCCCATCACCTGGATAGAAGAAGTATTTCCGGCAAAGAGATTCACGTAGATATCCTTGTTCTTCACGCCATAGAGATAACCCGGCAATGAAGGGATGAAACGGCTCAGATTGCTCGGACAGCAGGCACAACCAAACCAAGGTTGACGGGTGGTAGTGCCATCGGCATTAAACTTGTATTTGCCATCGCTCGACAATGGATTTGGATAGAAGAAGCGGCCTCCGTCCATGCTCATGCCCGAAATCACACCATTATAAAGTGTGCGCTCCAGACAGTCGATATACTTGCTATCGCCATGCAGGAGGAACATGCGCTCATTGAGATACACCTGAGCAATGGCAGCGCAAGTCTCGTTGTAGGCAGTCATATTAGGCAACTCATAGTCGGCTCCGAAAGCCTCTCCGGCATGACGGGCACCCACACCGCCCGTGAGATAATACTTCTTGGAAACGATATTGTTCCAGATGCGGTCGATGGTCTTGATATAATCCGAATCACGTGTCAGGGCAGCCACATCAGCGATTCCGGCATACATATATCCGGCACGCACGGCATGTCCCCAAGCCTCGTTCTGCTTCAGGATAGGCTTGTCGCTCTGGCTATAGGCATCGTGGATAGAGGTAGTACCGCGGGCATCGAGGAAGTATTTAGCCTCGTCGAGATACTTCTTTTCGCCCGTAAGGGTATAGAGGCGGGCAAGTGCCATTTCGGCTATCTGATGACCCGGCACAACCCTGTGCTGACCGGCTTGAGGACCCACCTCCCTGATCACACAGTCGGCATATCGCTTGGCTATATCGAGGAATTTTCTGCTGCCCGTAGCCTGAAAATGGGCGCAGGCTGCATCCACCATGTGACCGAGATTATAAAGCTCATGGCTCAGCACTTCCACCTTGCTCCAGCGGGTAGCACCCGACCAACCGTGAGGATGTTTCGGATTGATGGTTCGAGCGGTATAGAGATATCCGTCAGGCTCCTGCGCAGCGCCCACCACATTGAGCACACTGTCGATATAGGCCTTCATCTTCTTGTCGGGATAGGTCTGCAGGATATAGCTGGCTCCCTCGATGGTCTTATAGACATCGGTATCATCAAAGGAGAAGCCCATAAACTTGCTCACGTCCCACTCCTTGGTATCGAGACCGGCATGTCCGGGATGCTGCAAGGTATAGGCAGCCATCTCAAAATTCTTGTAGCGGTGCTCGCTCTCACACTTGCTGAAAGCCAACGGCACAGTTACCTCTCGGGCAGCCTTCAGACGCGCACCCCAAAAGGTATTCTGAGCGATTTTCACACTGGTAAAGGGTACCTGAACAAAGGGATAACCATTGTCCAGAACTTTGGATTTCTGGGATGCTGAACTCTTAGACTTGGCTGAAGAAGCCTTGGTAGAAGCACCAGCAGACTTGGCTGAAGAAGCCGTGGCAGAAGCACCAGCAGACTTGGCTGAAGAAGCCGTGGCAGCCATAGCCGAAGCCTGCAACGCAGCAGGAGCAAACATTGCGGCAGAGAGTAAGACTGCAGAAAAAATTCTTTTTTTCATCATTTTATTAGGTATTTTATAGTTATATTGTTGCATTTAATTATTCTGATATACTCAAGTTTCGCTTGTAAACTCCACATATACTCAAGTTTCGCTTGTAAGCTCCACACGCCCTGAACCAACGGTCACCGGCGCATAGCGGAAAGGTAAAGGACAGAAGCCCCTTGCCCTTGGTAGGAGCTTTTGGGCCTTCAGCCCGTACTTAAACCACATGCGAAACTTCTGTGATATATATACGATTGAAAAACTAACTCCCTCAAAAAGGTGTAAGTTTGACACAAATCGTTTTCGGATGCAAAAATAATAAAACTTTCAATACAAAGCAAATAACTATCAATAAAAAATGGGCACAAATCACGAAAATCATGATAAATGCCCACATTTATAACCATTTTATACCCTATCGGGAGTAGCCTAATACTGTGCTCTTAAAATTATACCCTATCGGGAGTAGCCTATATTTTTTAAACCCATTTTATACCCTATCGGGACAAAATTAGATATAAAAAACAGTTTTTTACTACTCTAAGCGATGTCAATTTCAGTTTATTCAGTTTTTTTTGTGCATAAACAAGCGAATAAAGGCTAAAGAAAGATATTCAAGAACCCCTTGAAAGTTATAGTCCCCACTTTGAAAAAGTTCAGGAACCCCATTAAAAAATCAAGAACCATAAAAAAAACAGGAACCATTAAAAATCAAGAACCATTAAAAATCAAGAACCATAAGAAAATCAGGAACCATTAAAAAAGTTCCAAAAAACCTTTTAATAAAAGATTTCAAGGAACTTTTTCAAAACACTATTTTGTGACTAATACGATTCTCTTTGTTTTAAGATTGCTTTTCTGAACGCCAGATGCAGCAGACTGATGACCAGAAGCAGCAGACTGAACGCCTGATGCAGCACTCTCGCAAGCAACTGTCAATTCAACCTTAGACGGCTGAGTTCCTGCTCTTAAGATCACAAGCGCAGAACCCTGATAGAGCGCACGCTCGGCAGTCTTGTTCAACTGCTTCTTGCCTACATGCAACTCATCCGAATAGATATTTCCGTTATCCACCGCCACGATATCCGCGTCGCCCTTCACCGTGAAAGTCAACTTGCTGAATGCGTTCTTATCCTTCAGATTCATCACTCTCCTGCCTTTCTTATCTACGGCATACACTCTCACGTGCATCAGATCCTGTCCGTCAGCATGCCAGGTTTCAGCATCAGGCACCATCTTCAGCGCCACTGCCTCGCCCGTAGTCTCTATCTGATGGCGAGCCACAACCTTGCCATTCTTCCGAGCCACAGCCAGCAGAGTACCAGGCGCATAAGCGATGCCGTCCCACTTGATGCGGGCACGCAACTTAGGGTCGTCACTATTCTTCTTCACACCCAAACTCTTGCCGTTCAGGAATAGCTCCACCTCGTCACCATTGGTATAGGTATAGAGCGAAACCTTCTCGCCTTCCTCCCGGTTCCAGTTCTCAGAAAGCTTGCCAGCCGAAACATTGATGCCATTCCACTGCACATTGCCACCAGCCTTCTCGATGATGCCGATATGCACAGTAGGTTCGTCAGAGAACATACTTTTCACAAAATAAGCATCCGGTTTCGGTTGCAGAGACAGGTCGAAAACACCCTGATTCCAGCCCTTAACAGGCCATCCCATACTCTCGCCCAGATAGTCAATGGCACCCCAGTAAGCTAACCCGAGCACCTTGTCACGATCCATCTCATAGAAGTTAGGACCCATCGCAGCCGTGCTCGCCTCACTCTGATAGAACGTCTTTTCCGGATAGCGCTTCATGTCGCCAGGGAAGTACATATACCTATAATTATAGGAATTCACCTCGGTTGCCACAGCCAGATCAGCTGGAATAGAATCAGTATCCAGATTGCGATAGCGCGGATGCATGGCCACGGTAGTGAGACGGGTGTCGTCGTAGCGATGGAGCAGTTGCTTCTGCAGTTCATAAGCCGTCACACCCCAGTCGTTGAAAGGCAGATTGGAATACTGCTGTAGTTCATTACCCAAACTCCAGAGCACCACAGACGAATGATTTCTATCTCTCTTCACCCATTCCGGAATATCCTTCTGCCAGAGACTCTCCCAATCTACTCTGCCACCGGCATACTGCGCCAACCACTTATCGTAGAGTTCATCCACAACGAGAATACCCAATCTATCACAAAGTCTAAGGAAGTCTTCGCTATAGGGATTATGGGAAGTTCTCACATGATTGAATCCGAACTCTTTCATCATCTTGAGTCGCTTCTCAATGGCACGTGGATAGGCTGCTGCACCTAATGCACCGAGGGTATGATGATTGGCAAAACCCTGCAGGAGCACCTTCTTGCCATTGACAAGCAAACCATGCTGCGGATTCATCTCGATGGTTCTCACACCAAAAGGTTCACGTATCTGGTCAGCCACCTTTCCCTCGTTATCGTAAAGCGTAACCTCGGCAGTATATAAATAAGGTGTATCGCAAGACCATAGCTTGGCATTCTCTATCTTGATAGCCGGCAGTTCATACTCTCTGTCGCGCCACTTGGCATTGAAATCCACATCCGTTTTCTGCTGCGCCACCACATGGCCGTCAGCATCCAAGATTCTGACTTCTACAGGAATGAAAGTTCCAGGAGCCTTCACTTTTTTCTGCTGGTTGAAGATGTTAGCCCGAATCTTCACTTCCTGATTGTTGACGGTACGGATGAAGAGCGGATGGCGAGGGAAAAATAAATCCTTGTCGGTGACGATAAGGTTGACATCCCGATAAAGACCGGCACCGGTAAACCAGCGGGAGTTGTTCGGATTGCGGGTATCTGCCTTCACTGCAATCTCATTGACTTCGCCAAACTTGAGCAACTTGCTCACATCTACATCAAAGCCGAGGTAACCATAGTCAGTACCACCTATTCGCTTACCATTGAGGTAAACATCGCCCACGAGCATGATGCCCTGGAAATCGAGGAGAATGCGCTTGCCTTTCCACTCGGCCTTCGGAGTCAGTTCATAGCGATACCAGCCGATACCCATTTCCTTAAAGCCACGTGGACTCAAACGGCTGCGAACGTTACTACCCGCATCACTATTATCAGGACGTTCGCTGGCATCAGGAGCCACCCAGTCCTGTCCGATCAGGAAATCGTGAGGCAGGTTGACTACCTCATCGTTAGCCTGCAAATTCTTCAGCATATTCACGTCGGAAACATCCCCACGATGGAACTGCCATCCTCTGTCGAGAGAAATCGTATCTCGAACGGATGCAGAAGCGCTACCTGTAGCAGAAGCCAACATCAGCAGACCAGAATAGAAAAAATATTTTGCTGTCATATATTTCATTCAAAATTATTATTTCAAATATTTAGCCAATGGGCTCTTCATTTTCTTCAATCCTTTCGCCACGCACTTTGCGTTATGACGAGCACCCTTGAGAGAGGTGTGCGTATGATCCTTCTTGTAATATTCTTTCACTTTCTCCTTACCTATCTTATCATAGGAATCGGCAGCAATATTGTGAAGGTCGAGGAAAGGAACATCGGTCTCTGCCACAACCTCTCTGTACCACTTGCCATAGGTATCGTTGCGACGCTCCATCTTGCCGTGTGGCCACTCATTGCGAGGAGTCAGGGAAACCAAAATAGGATGAGCGCCCTTCTCGTAAACGTCCTGAATGAACTTCTTCAGATACCAGCCGAAAGAATAAACTACCTCAAACTGCTTGCTCTCCTGCATCTGATAGACATTGCAGGTATCCTTGGCACAAGGAATGGAACCGCGCATCTTCTTATCGGTCAAGGAACAGATGTCGTTATGACCGAACTCAATGAGCACATAGTCGCCCGGCTGCAAACTGTTATATACCTTCTCCCATCTGCCCTCATTGAGGTAGGAACGGCTGCTGCGACCCGCCTTGGCAGCATTCACACAGGTAATCTTCTTAGGATTGAAAATGGTATAAGCCTGAGAGCCCCAGCCCCACATACCATCCTCTTTCTTGTCAGCATTCTTTACGGTACTGTCGCCAGTAAAGAAAACCACCGGCTTGCCCTTCTCTCGCTGAAAATTCTCCACCGGAAGAGCCACATTGATCATCATCGCCTGCAACGGAGCCAGACTCGGGTCCTTACTCTCTGCCAATCCCTCTGCAGCCGAACGGGCATTCATCATCGCTCCGAAACGGGAGGTGTGGATATGGTCCTTGAAGAAGTGATACTTCTCCTTCCAATGTCCGTAACTGTCGAGTTTTGCTGCCGAAATCTCATTCAGATCTACAAAAGGAACACCCTCCTGCTCTGCCACCTGCTTCGCCCAGAGACCGAAAGTCTTATTCACGCGCACAATCTTATCATTCTCATCATAGGCATCACGAGGAGTAAGCGACATCAGGATAGGATGAGCACCGAGCGCCTTGCAGTCGTTGATATACTTGCGCATATACTCGCCGTAGGTATAGACGGTCTCCTTCACGCCCGTCTCCTTGATGGTGACATTGAGCGAATCCTTGCCGATGCCAGGGATGCTGGCACGTGCTCTTCCGCTATCGTAAGGACCATTGTCGTTATGACCGATGGAGATGATTACCCAGTCGCCAGCCTTGATGCCCTTGCGCACATCCGGCCACAGACGGTTGTAGAAGGTACGGCTGCTCATGCCTCCGAGCGCCTGGTTCTCTACCGTAATCTTATTGGCATCGAAGAACTCGTGCTCGTAGTATCCCCAGCCCCACTGACCGTTGTTACCATTACCCAATGTACCATTGCGCATGGTAGAGTTACCTATGAGGAAGAGCACCGGGTTGTTGCCCTTGCGGCTGGTTCCCGGCTGTATTCGAGCGGTCATCGCCTTGTTCAGGCTATCTACGGTATTGTCGATAACCTTGTTGACATCTTCCATTGGTTTTGCCACCTGGGCAAAAGAAGCTGTTGTTGCCGCCATCAATGAAATGGCAAATAATATTCTTTTCATTAGCTACGTTTTTATCAAATTATTATCGTTATATTATATACAAGAGAATTCTTCACTCTTCGTTCTTCATTCTTCACTTCATCTTCTCTGCATGATCAGGCAGATAATATCCCAGATGTGGAGGCTGGTTATAGCCTACATTCTGCCATGCCACTCCCATACGGTAGATATGGTCGTGCATCAGGGTTGGAACCCGATATTCTGTCGGAATATTGGTGGTGAAGATATTGAGATGCGAGGCATCGCTCTTGTCCCAATAGATGACTTCCTCTCGCCAGTCGCCAAAGAGGTCAGCCTGCAGATTCGGGGTCGCCTTCGACCAGTTGCTACTCACCGAGTTTCCCATCTCGTAGAGCTGTTTTCCATTGCTCAAAGGCAAAGCCACCGCCTCGCTGCCGTTCCATTTCTGGAGATAAGGAGGAAAATGAGGAGGACGCCCGTTTGCCAGAAGTTCATCCTGCAAGTCGCCATCCCAATAGATCCGGAAGTTCATTGCCGGCATTCTGGAAACAGCTCTGAAAGTCGTTTTCTCATTACTTCTGAAATGATCAGCTTCATGATTTTTCTGAGAGGATAAAGATGTTTCTGCCGAAACAGGCTTACCCTTAATGTCTCTTACTACAGGAGCATCCGAACACCAATATTCATATCCCCGATGCTTGGCATCGATATCAGCAGCCACTCCTCTTCCGGTATCTTCCTTATCGAGTGTACGGAACAGGATTTCGCCTGTTCTCGCATCCCGCAGGTCAGAACCGTAAGGATATTCTTCGTGTACCATATAATATTCCAAGCCCGGACGGTCGGGATCCAGGTCGGCAAGATGCTGCGCATCGCCATGTCCCAATCCGGTAGAATACAACAAGGTTCCGTCAGGGTTGATGGCTGCCGAACCGTATGTAATCTCGTCACGTCCGTCTCCGTCCACATCGCCCACAGCCAGACTGTGCGCTCCCTGGGCATAGGCAGTTGCCTTACATCCATGAGCTTCCTTCAGCACCTTTCCGTCGGCATCGGTCACCTTCCAGTCATTCGGAGTCAACGAAGCATGGAGCCATTTGGTCTTGAGTTCCTTTCCGTCGAAATCTACCGCCCAGAGATAAGAGCGGGTATAATAGCCACGGCACATCACGGCACTTGGCAGCTTGTCGGCACCCTCGAGGAAAGCCACACCGGCAAGGTATCGCTCGCCACGGTTGCCATAGTTGTTCTTATCGCCCCAGACTGAAGAATAGGCAGGAAATCCGTTCTCCAGATGCTCTCCCTCTTCCACCTGCCGGCCTGTACCGAAGGCTCGGTTGGGCTGATACCAGATGGTATGCATCGCCTTTCCGGTTTCGCCATTAAAGACTGTAAGCAGTTCGGGACCTGCCATAATGCGACCTCTCGAATTGCGATAATCGGCAGCATTGTCCAGTTCTCGGATTCCGGCATCCGTAGCCGCATCGCTCACAAACTTTCCCTTGGCATCTACCGAACCCGTCGATGTCTTGCAGATCATCTCCGCCTTGCCATCGCCATCGAAATCATAGACCAGGAACTGGGTATAGTGAGCACCCGCACGGATATTCTTACCCAGATTGATGCGCCAGAGTTGGGTTCCATCCAGCTTATAGCAGTCGAAGATGACCTCTCCCGTATAGCCGTCATGCGAATTGTCATGCGAATTGGTTGGATCCCATTTCAGGATGATTTCGTATTCTCCATCTCCATCCACATCGCCCACGCTACAGTCGTTGGGGGTATATTCGTAGGATTTTCCATCGGGAGTGACACCGCCGGCAGGACGGTTGATGGGCAGGGAGCGATAGAGATCATTCCATGGCTTTATCACCTTCGAAACTTCTCTTTCAGCCGGAGCATCCATCTTGGGGGCATTCTGATAAGAGATGATCCGATAGCTGCTGGCTGAAGAACCTTTCGGGTCTGTAAAATTGGTCAGCTTCACCTGATGGGCGATAATTTTTCCATCCCTTTCTATGTCGAAGCATACGTTCCTACTATCCGTACCCAGCAATCGCCAGCAGAGAAAGATGCCCTGATTTTGGGCAGGCAAAGCCACCAGTCCACGGTCAAGTTTCTCCATCTGTGATACCTCAGTCAATTCTTGTGCATTGAGATGAGAGTAAGAAGCTATACTCAGCGCCATACTCATCATCGGAAATAACATTTGTTTGATTTGCATGATGGGAGTTATTTATTGTTTATTATTCAGCTACAAAAGTACGCATAATTCTGCTCATCTACCTAGTAATATCATTCAAAAAAGCGAACTATCATACAATTCGCCTATTATTCCTTTCTTATAAGCTTTTGCATGAGAAGAAAGTCTGCCTCAGAGTTCAGAATATCGTCAACACTGTTCAAGTACATACTACTCTTGGTTGCTGCGGTAGTTATAGGAATGGTGTTTGACTCGAAGTAAGTGTTCTCTTCGGTATAGATGGCATCCTCAGCAGAGCCCCCAGTCGAGGACAAGAATCACCACCTTGAACAAAAAGAGTAACAGGCAAACAGACTCTAAAAAAATAGTTTAATGGCTCGTTTTTTCTTTTTATTTATTAATACATGCTAGTTATAAATGCAAAAGTAAATCTTATTTCGCCGACCATACTTTATATTTTGACTATTCAACCTTACTTTTTGACTTTTGCTCATTATTTGCTTTTTCACATTACTTTTTTCCTTTCTTTTGTTTGCGGTCTAAAAAAAATATCGTATTTTTGCAAAAAAGCAAATAACCTATCAAATGAAAAGAAAGAAAAAGATATTCTACACCTTATTATATATAGTAGGATTCATCTGTTTTTGGCTGATGCCTCTACAGGCATCAGCCAGCATCAAACTGGACGGGAAACGACTCTCGGCTAAGGACGGTTTGTCGTGCAATACGGTGAACGACATCATCCAGGACAGAGACGGATTCATCTGGCTCGGAACACCGAACGGAGTGAGCAGATATGACGGCTATCAGTTTATCAACTTCACCAATCTCAGCAAGAACTCCGGACAAAAGACCCACCACTCCATCTCACAGCTCATCAACGACGAGAAACACGGACTCATCTGGGGCTACAATCCATCCAACATCCTCTGCTGCTTCGACCTGGAAACTGCTCATTTTTCCGATTATTTCGATAAGGAGAATGCTGCGCTCTTGAAAAACCGATTCAAGAGCCAGAATGGCATGTGGCTCTTTTCCGGAGATTTCGGAGCCAGATACCTGACCTATAGCAACGGGAAGTTTCACGCCACAGACTATACTACAAAGAACGGCAAGCTGATAGGCGACCGTCAGCTACAAATGATAGAAGACGCCAAACACAATATCTGGATAGCATCCGATAAAGGACTCAACCGCATCACCCCTGACGGTAAGAGCCATCTGATGCTCAAGAACCAGCACATCATCACCCTGACCACAGACGGCAATCATATCGCCGTGCTGACCGACAAGGGCGATGCCTTCCTTTATGACAACTCGGGCAAGCCCGTCAGGAAATCCCATCTTCCATCCATGGTGGGATATGTGGGTAAATCGCGCGCATCCTTCTTCTGTCAGGGAGAATGGTATATCTTTACCCAGGAAGAAACTTTCGCCATGAACCTGAAGACCGGCATCTTCCACAAGCCAGCCATCCAGATACCGAATGCCATGTCGAAAACCTTTCTCAAATCCTATGAGTTTCTTTACGACAAGAAGGGAAACGCCTACCTGTTCAACAAGAAGGGAAAACTCTTCAGAAAATTCCATCTGCTCGATGACCAGGCATACATCAACGGTAGAGACAAGAACTTCGTGGCTGCCGAAGACGCCCACGGAAATGTATACATCGTATCTTATGGCAACGGACTCTTCATCTACAACCTGAAGGAAGATGAACTCCAGCACTTCTCTGCAGCAGACAAGGACCCGCTCTTCCATTCCGACTTCCTGCTGAACGTATTCATCGACCGCAGCGGATGCATCTGGATCTGTACCGGAGATGGCGTATATTGCTGCCGTGAACTGAAGGATCTCCACACAGAGCATGTCAAGATTGAACCAAATACCAACCGGGAATGGAGCAACTACGTGCGCCATATCAGCAACATAGGCAATGACAAACTCGCCGTCAGCACCCGTGCCAACAGGACTTATATCTATGATGCCAGGACCCAACAGCGAACATTGGAAAGGCAGACCGATGCCTGCGTCTATGACTATGCCATAGATCCACAGGGCAAGAAATGGATTTCTACCAAGGGAGACGGCATCTGGATTGACAATGTAAGATATTGGAAATATGAGAAGGACCACTATGCTCCGGGCGTATCCTTCTACAAGACCATCTTCGACAAGCAAGGAAGAGCCTGGATTGCCACCTGGGGAGAAGGCTTGCTCATCACCCCACAGAAAACGGGGCAGCAACCACGCAAATTCGAGCAGTTTCTGAATGCTGACGGCAAGGAAGCCCAAATCCATGATCTGCTTCTGGATAGAAAAGGCAGACTCTGGGTATGCAGCAACAACGGTATCATCATGGTGAATACCGCTGAGAGGAAGATTACAGCCCAGAAGTTCCTCCGCTTCAGCGACGAAAACGGAAAGCTGCCCGTAAGCGAAATCAATTGCGGCATCGAGGCACACGACGGAAAACTGTGGTTTGCAGCAACCGGAGGCGTTCTGAAATGCAGCTACGACGAGAAGACCGAGGAACTGGAGTACGAGCTGTTTGATACCAGCAAGGGACTCACCGACAACAATACCCGCTCGCTGGAGGAGGACAACTACGACAATATCTGGATTGGTACAGAGGAAGGAATCTCCCGTCTCAACGCCAAGACCAACGATATCCGCTCGTTCCAGATAGGACGCACCATCTTCAGCAACAACTTTACGGAGAACTGCGCCACCAGGCTGAAGGATGGCAGACTGGTATTCGGTGTTGCCGACGGTATGATCTTCATCCAGCCATCCCGCATCATCAGCATGCCACCAGCCCGCATGAGAGCAGTCATCACCGACCTCGCCATCAATGGTATCTCGATATACGAAGCAGAAAATGAGCAATTCCTGACCAAGGCGCTGAACTATACACGGGAAATCAGCCTGCCACACGACAAGAATTCGCTCAACATCCACTTCTCCAACTTCGATTATCCGCACATCCAGAATGCGATGTACCAGTACTATTTGGAGGGAATAGACAATACCTGGCGCCCGATGACCAGCATCAACCATGCCGAGTTCAGCGACCTGAACCCAGGCAGCTACACCCTGCATATCCGTACCCGTATAGGCAGCAACCAGTGGAGCGAGGAAAACCTGCTCCATATCACCATCTGTCAGCCTTGGTACAATACGGTATGGGCGTGGTGCATCTATCTGCTCATCATCAGCGGAGCCGGAGTGCTCTACTACCGTTCATGGAGAAGAAACTTCGAACTGAATCAGCAGATTGCTTTGGAGAAACAGATGTCTGATTTCCGAATCAACTTCTTCACCCATATCTCTCATGAGTTCCGCACCCCGCTCGCCATCATCCAGAGTGCCGTGGAAAAGATGATGACCAAGGGAGAAGGCTATACTTCCAAGAACTGCATCTATACCCTCTCCAGAGGAACCAAGCGACTGCAGCGACTCATCAACCAGCTGATGGAGTTCCGCAAGATCAATACGGGCAATATGAAGCTGAATGTGGAAAGGGGCGAAATCATCGGTTTCGTGCGAAGCATCTACAATGATTTCTATACCATAGCCAAGCAGAAGGACGTCAGCATGAGTTTCACTCCGTGGACCAGCAGGCATGAGATGCTCTTCGACCAGGAAAAGGTGGAAACCATCGTCTATAACCTGCTGAGCAATGCCGTGAAATATACCCCAGACAAGGGTATTATCAGCGTGAAACTCTATCTGGAGAACGACATCGTATTCTTCTCGGTAGAAGACAACGGTCCGGGCATCAAGCCGGAAAGAGAGGCTGACCTCTTCAAGCCATTCATGCACGGCTATGCTTCCAAGGGCGGTATGGGTATCGGTCTCTATACGGCGCATCAGATGGCAGAAATCCACAAGGGTTCGCTCACCTACGAACGTTCAAAGGATCTCGGAGGCAGCCGTTTCTGCCTTGCCCTGCCAAATGATGCCGGCAAGTATCAGCCGGAGGATATCATCGAAAAGAAGGCGCTGGATGACCACAGCATCGACAAGGACGAGATAGAGATGATTGTGAAGGAGATGACTCCGAAAGCCATCAACAACGTTACCGTGATGGTGATAGAAGATGATCCGGACATGCTGGAGCAGATCAAGTCGGAGCTGTCGGTCTATTTCCATGTAGAAACATTCATGAATGGCAAGACGGGGTACGAGAACATCCGGAAAATCAAGCCAGCCCTGCTCATCAGCGACATCCAGTTGCCGGAGATGAGCGGCTACGAGATTGTAAGCAATATGAAGGCAGATCCGGAGACGCAGAATATTCCGGTCATCATGCTGACCGCCTTTGATGATACCAGCCATATACTGAAGGCATACAAGAACTTCGTAGATGACTATATGGTGAAGCCTTGCAACTTCAAGCTCCTCATCGCCCGAGCCCTGCAGTTTGTGGCTATGGACCTGAAGGCGAAGCAGCAGGCTGAGGAGAAGGCGAAGCTCCAGGAAAAGGCCCTCCAGGAGAATGCTCCGCAAGAGAACCCAGAGCAGACGTCAGGCGGAGAAGCCATCCAGATCAAGCCTGTGAAGGAGCTCAAGAAAAATGAGCCAACCCTCCTGATGTCCACCCTGGACAAGAAGTTCAAGGACAAGCTGGAGGCAATCGTGGCACAGCATATCAGCGACAACAACTTCAATGTAGACCGCCTTGCCGATCTACTCTGCCTGGGCCGTACCACGGTATATAACCGCACGAAGAGCATCATGGGTGTTTCGCCAAACATCTATATCCAGAACGAGCGCCTGCGCATTGCCGCCAAGCTCCTGCTGGAAGGCGAATACACCGTAAGCGAGATCAGCGAAAAGGTCGGTTTCTCCGATTCCACCTATTTTTATAAGTGCTTCAAGAACAAGTTTGGAATCGCACCGAGCAAGTATGGCAAGTAAAGTCTGTCGGCAAACTATCTGTATTCTTCAGTGACCCAGATGGTTTGCCGATAGTTTTGCAAGTGAGGAAATCGATCTGTGTAAATAAAATTCCCAAAAGAGAGAATCAGGAAGAAACGCCCGAAAAACGGGGAAAGAAGAGATGGAGAATTTTCCCTTAAGGTTTTTTATTTTTTTCCTTAAGGGAAAATATATTTTTCCTTAAGGAAAATGACAGCTTCTTTTAAGAGTTTTTCCCGCCTCGTTTAACTTGTAAAGTTATTTACTACTACAAATACTATAGCCCCACTCCATCCGGCTCTCCGAGATAGTATAAGATAACATATCCGCGGGGACGCCTAACGGAGGACGGGCATATCCGGTGCAGCGGAATCTGTGTAGCTGCTTAGCACATTATTGAATTATTAACGAACTATTGTTGTCTGTCTCAATCTTTTTTTATATTTTTGCAAAAAATAAGCAAAATAGCAGCAATGAAAATAGACAATAAGGCTCTATGAGAAGTTATAAACCATATATCATCAAACTATGCATCGTTTTCCTCTGCTTTGGCGGCTGGATACTTACCAGCTCTGCCCAGAAGGTAGAGACAAACGATTATTTCTATGTGCTCAATACCCAACAGGGGCTTTCTGATAACCATGTTCTACAGATGATGCAGTTGACAGATGGCAGATTGGCGGTGAGAACTCCCAAGGGCATCAATCTCTATGATGGAAGGCGCTTCTCCTTGATTCCCCTTCCTGCAGAAAAGGCAGAAAGCATCACGAAATACAAGGGGCAGACGCATCTTTATGCCGATAGCCAGGACAGGTTATGGGTAAAGGAATACCAGAAGATAATTTGTTTTATCCCTTTTCCACCATTTAGCATTACCTTTGCAACCGAAATACAATCTTATGTATTTAGAACTGGACAAATCATAAACCCTCTAATATAATAAACAAAAGTATGCTAAAGAATTTATCTCTCATTGCCCTTTTGGGCATCGCTTCCGTTGGCATTCCAAGTGAACTCTGCGCCAAGAGCGTAAAGGTGGCAGGCACCCAGAAAGGTATGGCTGCCAAGTCTATCACCCGTCAGGTGGCTCAGCAGAATGTAACCATCGAATTCTATTCTCCATCCATCGTCCGCATCTTGAAATCTGATGCCGGACTTGGTGCTCCCGTTCAGAAGAAAAGCTATTCTGTCATCTTGAAACCTCAGCAGCTGAAGGATGTTCAGATACAGGAAAATGGAGACATTGTAAATATTAAGTCTAATTTCATTTGCGTCGAACTGAACCAGCAGACTGGCGAAATCCGCTTCCTTTCGAAGGATGGAAAGCTGCTGCTTACCGATACGAAGACCCGTCTGGAAGCCCGCAAGGATGAAGCCAACAAGGGCAAGTACCGCATAGAGCAGGACTTCCGTCTTGCTGATGACGAGGCCATCTATGGTCTGGGACAGCTGCGTGATGTTTATATGAATCAGCGTGGCCGAAAGAACATCGAACTCTGGAATCATAACACCTATATCGCCATCCCTTATTTCACCAGCGAGAAAGGCTATGGTCTTTACTGGGACAATGCGGGAAAAACCTATTTCAATGATGTGGTAGCATCCAGGAACAATAGCAACCA
>OIYQ01000387.1_pt1 | contig 18284 bp, 20 predicted proteins | sample 1588311 | NCBI WGS metagenome assembly OIYQ01 (sample SAMN03283244) | human gut metagenome | biome: human-associated habitat; material: feces | host: Homo sapiens | place: Peru | collected 2012
TGTAAATCCTTAGTAATGCCAGCCATACATGCCGTGAGACGCTCGTAAGTCTTCTCTCCAGCTTTTTTGATGCCACGGCTATATTGTCGCATGAGCGATGGGTTGATGCCCGCTCTCTTTGCGATGTCAGAAACGTTGAGGAAAGAGAAGTAATTGAAGAACGACTGAAGGTCGTACTTATATTCAAACTCCACCTCGGGGAACGCCTTGCCATTCTCCTCAGCATCCTGCCTTGCTTCCTCGCAGCATTCCATCAAGTCAGCTTTTGCAGCTGCCACCGAGTCACCCATGGCACTCAGACCAACATTTCCGATGCCCTGCTCTGTATAGCACCAAAACTTGCCATCAGATGCCTGCTCCACTATAATCTGTACCTTCATATTAATATATTATTTATATAGTTACCTTATAAAAAGAGTCCATATCCCTCACAAAACACAAAAGGATTTAAGGGTGGAAGGTTGGGGCTAAGCCCCAACCAAGTCTCTCAAGATGTTATTGGCAAGTCCCGTAGGAACCTCACCACTATGTCTTGGCACGAACTGCGACTTACCCGTTTTAGGATTAGTCCACTTATCGTGATTTCCACCATGTCGAGACAGGACGCATCCCGCATCTCTCAGTCTCTTAATCAAATCTTTTGTTTTCATAAAATCAATGAACTCTTTGTCATTTCGACGATGCAAAGGTAACAAAAAAGTTATATATAGCCAAATTTTTAGGTAACAAATTTGTTATATTAACTAATTTTTAACATTTGGGCACGAAAAAAGCCATCTATGCTCACGCACGGATGGCCCAAACATTCTTACTTAATACCTTTTTAAAAGAAATCTAATATCTATTGATGTCTATTGGGAAATATAAAATTGTGGGTGCATTGTGTCGAGACTTAGAAGCTTGTTGCCAACTCCTGCACCCTAGTCATCTTCTCCCGAAGACTCCTATTAAGCTCTGTTTAATGGAATGGAATTTTAACTTTTTAATTCCTAAAAATATAACCAATAAAGTACTAAATGAGTTGTAAATCGGTTGCAAAGATACGAAAATAATTCGATACAGCAAGAAAATCCCCACTTTTTTAGGATTTCAACCCCATCAAATGCGGTTTTTACCTCTTTTTTTCATCATTTTCGAATGATGTCCTAGAATGTTACTACCTCTTTTACCCCGAAATGAAATGGAGGGGTTCACCCGAAAATGGCGCGTTTCTTGTGGCAATTCTGGAGGAATTGTCATAAGTCGCCATTTTCGGGTGGCAATCGGTAGGCAACCGATTGCAAAATTTGGTGCTTTTGCACAAATTTTCCACGGTCATTTTTGTCAACTTCTTGAAAATCATGGATTTTTGAAAAGTTGAGGAAAAAAGAGCGTGCTCTACCTGTAAGGGTAGCCTCCACTGCCCTACGCTATAAGGCAATTGCTTCGCCCGATTACAGCGGAATATGTAGCGCATTTTTACTGTGGCAATTGCCTTATCTCCGCTCTGATTGCCAACAGACTGCCATCCTCTTGCCTGCGGTCAACAAGAAGATTGTACCAAAAATAAAGGGCAGTATGTTACTGCCCTCGCTCTATAGCTTGCCTTTGTCATGGTATGAGTAGAAACTTCCGTCAGAGACGATAACATGGTCCATAAAGAAGATGCGCATTATATTGCATGCCTGCTTCACCTCTCTCGTGAGTTCATCGTCTGCCCTGCTTGGCTTTGTATTGCCACTCGGATGGTTGTGTGCCAATGCCAAAATGGTTGCGCCTGCGGTTACAGCTTCCTTCATCATTACCCTCACATCTACCAATGTCTCTGTGATTCCTCCCTCACTCAGCTTCACATGCTTGAGGAGACGGAAATTCTGATTCATCAGCAAGACGTGAGCCTGCTCTATATTGAGGTCTGCCATCTGTAGATGTAGATAGTTGTAGATTGCCAGGCTGCTGCCCAGGTCGGGTTTCTGCCCTGCCTGCTCTCTTGCCCTGCGCTTGCCTATCTCAAGGGCTGCGAGTACTGCAAGCGCCTTGCAGTCTCCGATGCCCTGCACCACCTGCATTTCGTCCATGGATAACTTTGCAAGGTTACTCAGACGCCCGTCTGCCATGTTCATTAACTGCCTAGCCTGATTGATGCTTTCCTTAGTTCCTGCTCCTCGGTTGATTACCATGGATAGAAGTTCGGTATTACTCAGGTTCTCAAAACCATAGTTAGCTGCCTTAAATTCCGGTCTCTCGTCTGCTAGTATATCATTATATTTCTTCATGTTACGCTGCTTTATTAATGTTATTATTGATGTTATTGATGCCTTGTGAAAAACATCTTTTTGATGCTGCTACAGCTTCATAGAAGCCTTCTGCCATCTCCTGCAAGACTCCTCGCTTGCTGATTGGGCAATGGTGTACGGTTCGACCGACAAAGATTTCTCTATCGATGTAGGCGCCTGCTGCTTCAAGCTGCTCCTTAAATTCTGTGATGGTCTGACCACTTGTAAGGAGGTCATCAAAAAGGATGACGTTCTTTCCTGCAAAGTAGCTGCTATCTACTGAAACGTGATAGATGTCTTCGCTCACGTGATGGCTTCCACCGTTATGGGTAGGCTTGCGCTCGCCATAGATGTGAACGTGCTCGTTTGCGGTCTTGATGCCTGCCTTATTGAGCATAGCTGCAAGATAGCCGAAGCGCTTGTTATACTTCCATTGTGCGCTGCATGGTGCGAACACTACAACGAAATCATCTAACAGACTGCCGTATTGTCTTGTCAGATAGCTGATTAACAACTCACCGCAGAAGCGTGTTGCTGCTGCCTTGCCTGCCTTGAAATCATAGATGAGCTGATTGTTTGCTCTCTGCTGATTCTTATCAACACAAAGGTTGATGTAAGCGTTTGGAACGTATTCCACGAAATAATTCTGTTTCATATCCATTAAACTTTTTAAATTTCTATTCTGGTTATGCGAGGGATCTCAGAGATTTTTCCAATCTCCCTGCTTTGGAGTATTTTTTTTTATTTCATTCCGTATAAAGCTCGGTCACTCTTTCGATTTTTCCTGTGCATAACAATGCGCTGGCAGAGGCAAACAGATGTGGGGTTCTGTGTTAAGAAAAGGTAAAGATTTAGTGAAGCGTGAAGAATCTTTGGCTTTTTTTAATGCAGGTTCATACAGCAGTTTGAATCGCCAGAAGCTACCTTCGCACAGGAAAATTCGGATGAGTGACCATCGAGCCTCGAGAATGAAATAAGGAAAAGTACGGAAAAGCAGACAAAACAACCATCGACCAGCAAGGGCGATACCTATTCTGCAGCAAGAATGGAAAAAGGCTGCTACTCTCACGAGCAACAGCCTCAAAAAATGAATTACATTAAAAAACCAACAATAAACTAAAACAAAAAAATCTTATCTATTAGAGAAATGGCAACCTATTCCACCAGAATATAGAACTGACTGCGGGAACTTTTCTGCCCCGATGCAGACCGTATCGAACGCATCGGAGAAGTCGGTACGGTTCTCCAGCCTGTCCTCGTCCGTCTCAACAAGCTTCTCGCCTCGCTTATCCTTGCCGTTGTTGTAGCAGCCGGCACTCTCGATAGAGATGATGAGGTCATCATTATTATCCTTGTTGATAAGGATCATGTGGTTTGCCCTACCCTTGAACATACGATTGATGAGTTCCTGCTTCTGCAGGTGATTCCACGGCTTGCCAATATAGACTTCCGTCACCAGCCAGCCTGCCTGTCTCAAGACCTTCGAAACTATCTGATAGAAGTCCTCTGTGTGAGTGGCATAAGAGTTGCCCACGAATGTCGCATCGTAGTAGAAGATGACACGCTTATACTTGAGATACTTGTAATAATCACAGAAGTCCTGAGCGAGTTCAGGCAGCTTGCGCTCATACTTGACGTAGAATGATTTCAATATTCGAAGCTTCTGGTCAGAACCCGCCTGACCTACCACCAAACAGTTGATGTTTGCATTGGCATCGCTTCCGATGATTAGCGGTAAACCGTCTTCTATGTCTCCATCTGTCCTGCAATCGACTCTATCATGCTTCACATCGAACTTATAACCGAGTTTATCAAGGAAGGTTGTGTTAGGAGCCGTATAGAAATTCCGGTCTTCATCTAGCCCCGAATAGAATCCATCCTGCGCGATTCCCACATGCTGGCACATGATGCTAGTGAGGAAGGTCATCTTAGGCAGGTCTCGCTTCATCTGCTTGATGAAGTCTTCGCCCAGAATCGCCAGGTTCTGGATGCTCGAGCATCTGGAATAAACCAGGGCATAGGAACGAAGTGAGTGCAGAACCTTCTCATACTTCTGCACCTGCGACATATAGTAATCGTACCGCTCTGGGTGAGCAGCCAGCTTGTTGCGGATACTGTGCAGATGTACCAGCACCGTCTCAAGAGTAGCAATCAGCTCCTTATCCATCTTCTTCTCCCACGACATAAACCAGGAACCTTTTTTGGTTGCTGAAGTATCTGAAGTAATTGTCAGACCATGGTGCAGGCAGCAGTCACCGAACAGCTGCTTGTTGCCTCGATTGGCAGGGAGCGTCTCATTGTTGAGCTGCTCCCAGTCAATGAACTTCGCCTCGTCGATGAACACATGGTCGAGAGAGAGGGAGTTGGAGGTACCACTTCTGTCCTGAGATATGATGTTGAGGTAGCTGCCATTGTAGAAGGCTACGGTATTCTCCCAGTTCATAGGCTGGAAGTGCGGATCCTGCCAATGCAGCGCCTTCCATGGCTTCTTGCCTACGATGTAGTGAACATCTCGCTTGTATCCCCACTCCTCCAGGTGCACCAGAGCAGATGGCAGGATATTGGTCTGACATCGCTTGACCGAAGGCGCCACCATGCCAAGGCAGCAGCCTGGCATGTGCTGGACTGCGTAGAGGATGCGGCCAGCTTCGACCACACCCTTTCCGGTACCACGCCCCCATTCACAGACCAGCGTCTTGGGCATGAGCTGCAGGACACGCGACTGCACGTCGTTGAAGAATAACTCCTTAGGTCTTGCTGCTGTCATCATCTGCCGGAAGTTCTTCGAAGTCAGCATCCTCAATGTCAGGCATAGAGTAGCGCTTCTCCATTTTCTTGATTTTTGCACGAAGATTCGGAATCTTCTGCAAACCGATGACCGTCGGGTCATCTGTCATTCGGAATTCGGCAGGAACAATCTTGTCGAATGCCAGTTCTGGCTCATCAGGAGTATCGGTGCGATTGTTCTTGATGCGGTTCTTCTGCATCACGGCAAGCGCCCGGAAGTCACCGGCAGCCTTGGCAGCCTTGCGATCCTCGTCAATCTCCTGATTGACCTTCCAGCGCCAAAATTCCTTGGATGCCGCATTGAGATTGCCCAGCATCAGCTGGCAGAGATGGATATCATCGTAAGCCTGACTTTCGGAGACCCCGAACATCGCCTTATCCTGGTCCACCATCTCACGAACGGTATATCGAGGGTATCGAAGCCAGAACGCATAGCACCCTCGAAGCCTCTCCACTCTCGCCTTGACGATAGCTGAGAGATGAAGATCTAGAAGCTCATCCTCGTTGAGAGGCATATACTTCATATAATCATCAACATTAACTGGCAGGCTCATATCATGAGATTTTAGCAATAATCTGTGAGAGTTGTGACATGACAGCCTGATAAGCACCAGGAGAGCCAACATTTGCCAATGCAATATTGTTGGTTCTCAATTCATTAGCGGTCTCCGCTAAACCTCTTAGATAGCGCCTGCGATATGGAGATCTAGGCTCCTGCAGCTCCAGCTGCATAGCCACAGACTCATCTGGAGTAAGATCCATCAGGATGGGAACTTCCTCAACAGGCGTCATGGTCTTGGCAAGATCATAGACAGTCTGCAGATATAATTCACTCTCTTCGAGGAATGGAAATTGTTTTCTTATCATCTAACAGATTATTGAGCATATTATGAATATCGAGATAGACGTCTCTGTCTAGAGAGATGAAGGTGCACTCTGCGCGATCTCCATACGTCTGATTCTGCGATGTTATCACGGAGACTAACAATTCAGCGTTACTGACCAACATAATCTTGGAGTGATTGAGCGTAAGCCTAACATCGTCAAAAGCCTCTGTCATTAAGCGTTTTAGCTTTAAAGTTTTACTTGAAGCTTTAATGTCAGCCACTAACGTTGAATGGTTAATCAACCCTCGCTTGCGAAGGTTGATGACTCCACACAAGAAGGCATCGGAAGTGGAGAAGGTCGTGACGGAAATATCTGCCGGTCCGGTCTGCTCCAGAATCCAGCCTAACAAGCCAAGGGTGTATAGCCCCTGACCAAGGAAGACCTGAGAACTACTCTGTCGGAGCGGCTTCAGAACCTGGTGAATCTGGTTCGCTCTCATCTACCTTCTCCTCTTCTGGCTCGGCTTCACTCTCCTCTACCTGCTGCTCCTCAGCTGGCTGCATCTCGATGCCTGCCTGCTGAATCTTGGCGATGGTATCAGCTGTGAGTTCTGCCTTGGCAGAGACAAGCAGCTTCACTCTCTCGCTGACCTTGTCACGCAAGGCTGCAGCCTTGTCTGCCTCTCCGCTTTCCTGGAGTTCTAAAATCTTAGGCAGGCTTTTGGTGATGTAGGAGCGAGCATTGCCAATCTGCTTTGAGGTGATGGCAGCTTCTGTTGTCTGCTCTTCAGGCTGAGCATCTTCATCGCCAGGCTGGGCAGCGTCATACTCTGCCATACCCTGCTTGTATGCATAGTACTCTTGCTTGAGAGTCTCAAGCATTCGACGGAAGTCCTCATCTGCGGCATGCAAGCCTTCATATCTGTCACAAGACTGTGTATAAGCCTTGCAAGCCTCGAAATGTTCCTTGATTTTCTTCCAGAGTGCAGCATTGGCATCCCAGATCTGCTGAATATTCTCAGGGAGTTGGTCATGATCCTCACGCTTACCTCTTGCAATAAGTGCTTTAGGTGTGAGGGAATTTATATCCTCATTATCCTCGTATACAGGCAGATGAGGAGCAAGCTCTGCAGCAATTTTGTCAGCTTCAGATGTCTTATCGATAGCTGACTGCAGAATAGGTGTGACCTTCTTGTCGTATTCCTTCACCTCATCAAGCGTCATACCAGCATTGCGATAGTTGAGATGCTTGCGCAGCTCATATTTGAGCAGTTCCAGCTTACCCTGCGGATTGAAGCTGATAACCTGATAGAGATGCTTATTGTTATTAATCTGCAGGAGCATCATTGCTCCTTCCCGAATATTCTCGTCAGTATGATCCTTATCGAACCATTCCTTGACTTTCTGCGTGAATTTATTATCAATCATATTGCTATATATTAATTAGGCGAGACGAATTGCTTCGCCTCGCCAAGCTACATAAAAGATTTATGATAAAGAAAGTATCGCTTTAAACATCAGAAACAGTTTTGAGCTTGCAAGTCTCACCACTGTAAGTACCATCAGCGGTTACGATGTCACCATAATAGAAAGGTGGCATTGTCTCGCAAGCAACAGAAATTTCCAACGTTGTGTTGGACTCATCGGTGACAGATGCACCAGTTGTTGCTGAAGGAGTGACGTTGACGGTGAAAGCATCATCGCCAAACTGGCGAACCTTACCATTTCGCTGAGGAACGAGGACGATGACGTCATCGTTGAGCAGCATTGAAGCAACAGCCTGCTGCTCCTCTTCGGTACCAGGAAGAACAACAGTTGCCTTATTATTCATGGTCTTGCTGCCCTCTTCGCCCTGAGCCTCCGGAGCCATGGAAGACTTGTCTGGAATGAACTCCAGCCTAATCCACTTCTTGTCAGCCTGCAAGGTATGAGACTCCTTGATAACAAGGTAGTCCTTAAGAGCTGTCGCAGCCTCCTTCTGCGGTTCTGCAAGCTTAGTGATGTATGCGCGACGGATGAACCATCCGTATGCGCGAGTACCAGGAAGTCGCTTCTGACCAGGGCACTTCAACACATCCTCGTAGAGGTCGACAGCATCAGTACATGATTTTTTCTGTGCCATATATATAATGTATAATCGTTAAACTATCAGACGCTCTCCCTATGCTGTAGGGAGAGTGTCATAACCAACCAGGATTTGCTCCTTCGAAATCGATTCGAACTGACAACCAAAGAACATGGTAGCGACAAAATCGAGGAGGAAGTGTGAACGAAGACTCTTCTCAATATCGAAGTTGCACTTCTCACCAGCTGTAGCGATGCCGACGAGCATATTCTTCTTAGGTGTGATGAGTTTAAAGCCATCAGGAACGCAAGAGAGACCGACGATCTCGCACTTCTGGTCACCATCGATGTAAGTCTTGTTGAACTCCTTGTTGTAGTTGAGATGGCCGTAAGTATTACGGTATGCTCTCTCGTACAGAGTTTTACTCTTCTTGTTACAGAAGAGAATGGTCTTCTCTCCTCTCAGCTTCTCATCAGCTGCATCGATGAACTGCTCAATAACATCAACCGCATTCTCAGCGGTCATAGCTGTAGTCTTGAAGAGGTTGCCCTTGGAAGTAGCAAGATTTCCGGCAAGAGCCTCTGTATCAGCGATGGTCTTGAAGCCATTGTACAGCTCTGCGGTTGTCTTACCAGCATCATTGCGCTTCGCGGTGAAGATGCTGTTGCGGAAAGCTTCGCCCAACAGCTTGAACAGGTACATTGCAACCAACTTGGTGATAGGAGTGTTCTTAAGCGCATCACCCTGTACTACTGCAGAACCATAGATGCTCTGTACTACAGAGATAGGATTGAACTCCTTGACTCCGGAACCCAGGAAGGTCTCGAGCTTGCGGCCAACAATCTTCACCTGCTCATCGTCGATGCGGGTGTAAGAGAATGGTCCAATCTCGAATGAACCAGCAAGCTCTCCCACCTCCTCAGCATAGCGAACGCCTTGGCGCAGCTGCATATATTTTGTAACTTCCTCGAGCGCCAGAATTGGCATCTGAAGAATATCCTTGCGGTACGTGATGAAACTCTTTTTCAGCTCATCAGGTGTAATCTCAATATTTTTTGGATCAGCCATTAAATATTACATAAAGCATTATAGCAATCGCGAGGAGAAGCCTGAGGTGCGGTTGATGGTGCATCTAAGGTTTTACCACCAGGTGCGCCCTTCAAGTCCTCGATCTCCTTAGTCTTGTCTTCGATAGCTTTGTCTTTCTCGGCCATCTGAGCTTCCAGGTCCTTGACCTTCTTCTCAGCTGCGTCGAGAGCAGTTGACTTCTCCTCGAAGTCTTTCTGCTTCTGAACAAGGCTATCCTCGATTTTCTGCATCTCTGCATCGGTGAGAGTAATCTTCTCATCGGTCACCTCGAAATCATCCTTGCGGTCAAGGATGGTCTGAAGGTTGAGGAATTTCTTCTTCATTTTAATTATTTGTGAATTGTTTTTAAACATTTCCTTGAGAGAGCAGTATGCCTTCTCCAGAAATGTCTTGCTAGGCTCTTCAGCTGCGGTCACGTGAGGTAGTGGAGGAAGACCGAGTGTTGAGCATACTGAGTTATTGAATCTCTTGGCAAGATTGGTCTGTCGCATCTTATCCTCGTCATCCAGGTCTTTGATTTCGTCAATCAGACCCAGTTCAAGAGCTTGCGAAGGGCTGAGCCAATTCGCCTTCTCCATCTGAGCGAGGATATCATCGCTCGACTTGCCCGACTTCTTAGCATAGACAGAGGCGATAACCTTGTCGATAGTATCGAGGTCATCACGCTGCTTCTGCCAAAGCTTGATGATCTCATCAAGCTTTGCCTTGTTGGCAGACTCCCATACGGTGACTCCAGTGGAGGCATTGTGTATGAGCATTGTACTGCCTACAGACATATCCACGTGCTTGGCTCCCATGCAGAGAACCGTAGCGATGGAGGCTGTCATACCCAAGATATGCACATTGACCTTGCCATGATCCTTGATGAGCTGATACATGGTCAGACCCTCATCAACAAATCCACCAGGTGACGAGACTGCGATATGCACCTCTTCATCCTGATGGGCGTCAAGGAATGCCCTGACGTCCTTGGAACGGGTACCGTAGGTTCCAGACCACCAGTCGTAGCCGGCTCCGATGGTACCGCAAATCATCATTCCGTATTTCATTTGCTTACCTTTTTTGTGCAAAGGTAAGTTGGCAATTGCCAAAAACAAAATACGCTAATTATTCAATTTTCGGTGCCTTGCGAGTATATGTCCAGGTAATTGTCGCCTCTATCATAGTCGAAGAACCGTATGAATCTGGGTGGACATCTGACATGGTGATGACCGGATACGGTCTATCTCCTACACCTATGAGATACTTATTAGATTCCAGATCCGTCACCAGGTATGCGTATGTAACACTCGTATCCAGGTTATCATCAGGAAGGCGAAGGGTCAGCTTATGGGTATATTTTCTGACTCCATCCTCTAATTTGTCTGTTATTTCTAGCTTTGCCGGTCGCTGACACTTAATCTTCGGCCACTTGTCAGAACCAGGAATGGGAAAAGTCTTGTTGCCGGTAAGCGTCTCGAACGGAAGCTCACTCACTGGTACTCGCTGCACTTTAGTGATAAAACTCAATCTCTTCATACTATATATAATAATGTGGAAAACTATTATTTCGCATCTGTTCGCACCTGTTCAAAAACGGGGTATATGGTATATGCGAATTTTGCGTTAAAAATCGTTATTTCTGCATCTTTTCTGATTAAAGAGGTTCACACCTCTGTTCTGGTATGACTTGCGCATGCGGTACCATTTCATCCGAACGGTCTCAGCGTATTCGACATCTATGCCGTGCATGGAGCACCAGGAACGGAATGCGGACATCTTTTTGCAGGACGTATCTGATAGGTCTCCTAGGTCATTCCACATATTGATGCGGAACAGGTCACTGATGCTCTCCTCTAGAGCCTTCTTAGCTTGTAGTGAGAGATAATTGTATGTCTCCGGATTCTTATACTTGCAGGCTGGAATGCAGATGGCAACATCATCTTCTGATGGTTTCTGAGGTTTCAGACTTGCAGGTTGTTTCTGGGTGAATCTCCTGATTACAGCATTCTCGTTGCTGCTAGCAGGGAATTCAACCGGATTCCCGAATGAATGTATCAGCCATTGACGCATATATGGCTCTACATGAAGATAGATTAGGAATTTGCTCATATTTTTTATTTTTAAACTCTGCAAAGTTACGAAAAAGATTTGGAATTACACCAGTGATTAAGGAGCAAAATCCTATTTTTGCGGTGTTTTTCTGCTTTTATTTCTGACTACCCCATTTTTGGGCAATTAAGTTGTGGCAATTGTGGCAGAAATGTTAAGTGCCTGATTATTAATATTATATTAGTTTTATTATTGACACATTATATATAAATATTGTAACAATTGCCACAACCATTGCCACACTTCTCTCTTAATTGCCACAAATTGCCACACAATTGCTACAATAGATTTCGACCTTAACACATTGATTATCAGTATTGCACGGATTGCCACAATTGCCACATGCTAAAAAGGGTCGTGCGCATATTCTTATAATCGCATCGAGACATGCACACACATTGTCAAAAAAAAAGTTCAGAAAGGTTTTCACCTCTCTGAACTTACAGATAATCTTAAACAAAAATATATGATTAAAGTGGCAAGTAATCTAATCCAGCTTCTTCAAGTTCCTTGTCAGTCATAGCTGCAGGATCCTTACTGTCGCTATCAGTCTCTGTATCGAGATTAATACCATATCTGTTAGATACCATTGTGTAATCGAAACATAAAGGTCTGTCCTTATAATATAGCTTCTGTCGGCCAACAACAACACCTCCAGCATCTAATTTCTCCACAGTTTCTGGTACTCCGCCAGGGTTGAACTTGATGAACCGCTCCGGATTCTTAGTCGAGCCCAAGAAGTCAGCACCTATCTGCAGATAATGAAGAAGAGACTCCTTCGGAAGAAGATTCTCATCCATCTGCCTGCCCAGCTTACGGTAGACGGCCATGGTAATATCCTTGCGTATCATCAGGATGCTTTTAGGCATCACCCAGTTTTCGAATTTCATCTTGTTGGTTGTCAAGCAGCCAACAGTCTTGATTTTGAAGTCCTGGTCCTTCTTCAGCTCACCCATCTGTACTGCAGCATTGACAATATTCCAGAACCCAGCCACCTCATCGGTGGTGTTACACATACTGTTCTGCGTCTTGACTCCCTTAACTACAACTCCTAGCAGGTCACTGTAGGTGAAAGGAAAGTCGATGTAATCTCTGATGGCGAGATATGCAGCCAACGGCACCTTCCAATTCGTCATGATGCGGTCAAGGATACTTTCACCCTCCAACCGCTCCTCCAGGTCATCAGATGCTTGCTTCCAGGCATTACCGAAGCAGCCCTGGAACTGGTCACGATGCTTCAGTAGCTGAAGGGTGATGTGTGTAGCACCAATCTGGCGCATACGCTCCAGTTCCTCGAAGTTCTGTTTCTCCTCACGTGTATGCTCACCTTTGTCGAAGGTGAGATAGATGAGTCGGCTGAAGAGGGCGATATCTGCAGTAGGCATCTCCTGTCCAGTGAGGATGATACCAGAGTCGACTTTGGCCTGCACGAGCTTCTTATCCTTGTCCATGTTCATCTTTGTTCGACCGATACCATTCCACAGATCCTTGAGCCACTCTACCTTGTTTTGTGTGATAGAGTTCTTGTACTCGTCGATATGTACCAGGGCATCGCTTACCCCTCCTACATAATCGGATAGCGCCGGCATAGATGCATTGGTGATAGACAGAGGCTCGTACTTGGTTTCGTACTTGTAGAAGAAGTTCATGAGGGTGGCAGCAAATTCAGTCTTACCGCATCCCTTCGGGCCAAAGGCATTGAGGAGCGGGAAGGAACGACTCTTGCCGATGACTATGTCTCGGAAGAGGGTCGCTATATAGAAGCACAGACCCACTTTGGCGTTATCGCCAAAGACCTGTACGACCTTGGCGAAGAAATCTGACTGATTAGTTGGATTGTCGACCATTTTCTCATGCCGGAACTTTTTTTCGCTAGCATATAATTCCCGACTATCTTTATTGAGTTTGCTCATGGCCGGAAGATAGTACTTGCCAACTTGCAATCTGAGTATGCCCATATCATCTATTGGAATCCAGGTACCATCTTCGCTCGCTCCGTTACAGAATGCATAGAATCCTTCACGCTGCCAACCTAGCTGCTTGATAGGGTCTGCTGTCTCGGTCACTCTACCGAGATAGCCTAGAAGCTTGATAAGCTGCTCATCTCTGGCCATCCAGATATAATCTCCTATACCAAACAGTCGCTTGCGAAGCGAACTGCTCGATGTAATCTCATCCATATTGAGTTCGATGAGTCTTGATGGTTCCTCTCCGTTATTCTTGATTTCGAAGAGGCGAACCGGGTTGAAATCATCACGAATATGGAAGAGAGGCTTCATTTTGAAGTTGGACCACTGGATTTCATCACCCTCTTTGTTTGTACCCCAGTAGCAGTTATCGTGCTCGGTGAATCCGAATTCACGGAGCATCTTGATGTCTCCCTTTCGCTCACGCTCCTGCTTCTCGCTCAGTTCTGCCTCCTTGGCTCTCTTTAGTGTATCCTTCCACTCTCGAGAGTGTTTGTAGGTAGAGATAAGGCTTGTCAGATAGCTGCTTCTTAGGTCTTCATCCTTGATTAACATGAGCAGTCCACAGATATCTGCAATTGCTTGCAATCTATCCTCTGTCGTAAACTCATCGATATCTTCTGCTGTTGGCCAGTATCTGCGGCGGCAGTACCAGAAAACGAACTCCTCCTCACGCATCTGTGAGAAGTGTCCCTTGTCAGTTATCCACGAGTCCGGGTCCTCCTTCTTCGGAGCCGGATAATCAATCGGTATCTCCCGGACATTAACAGTAAATCCGACCTGTAAAGCAGATCGACCATTGGCAAACACATTAGCTGTCCCTGCAGGAAATTCATTACCTGGTTTAAGTTCGTCAGCATCGGGGATGAAAGTCACCCTCTTGCTGATGCGGTAGAGTTGCTTCAGCTGGTTCTCGGTCCATGAACCACCGAGTGATGCCACTGTATTGAGAATGCCGATAGACTGAAGCTTGAGCACGTCTGGAGCACCCTCGACGAGATAGAACTTATCACGCAGACGTGCCTCCTTCTGGGCGAAATTGATACCAAAAACCGAAGTGTCCTTGTGATAGACGAGACTGTTCTTCAGGTTGAGGTACTTGCAGATATCCTTATTGTCGGACATGGTTCTGGCCGTGAAGCCTATGACTCTGCTCATCTTGTCATAGATAGGTATAGTGTAGCGGTCTCGGAGCATGGCGAACTGGCCGCGCTCACCATTACCTATGAGGCCAACTTGCTCCAGGATATCCAAGTCCAAGCCTTTTTGCGTTGCCCAGGCTATGAAGCCTTCTACTGGTGCATAGCCGATGCCGAAGGTGCCGATAGCATCCTTGCCCCATCGTTTGCAAACTGCCTCCCGTGCTTCATTAGCAGCGGGATTAACCTTTTGCATACACTCTGTGAAGTAGCTCTGCGCATAGTTGAGTGCTATGCGCAGGGACTCCTGCTCCTTTTGCTTCTCCTCTTCCTCCTTGCTTGGTCGCCACTCGTCCTCTATCTCCTCATTGAGATATTTCTTTGCGAGTTCCTTGCAGGCAATTGGGAATTCGAGACCATTCTTCAGTTTGCGGTAGAAGCTGATGACGTTGCCGCCGGAGCGGCATGAGCCAAAGCAGCGCCAGCAGTTTGTGCCTGTGTCCACATAGAATGATGCAGTATTCTCATTGTGGAACGGACAGCAAGCCCAATGACGGTTGCCTTTCTTCGCTGAGAATTTAATGCCTTCATCCTCGGCTACATCCAGAATGGAGACATCACTTATAATGCGATCTACTATCTCTTGTTTAATCATATCTTTATATTTAGTGCTGCAAAATTAACTTAGAACTTCCGAAAAAGAAAGTACTAAGATAACCTGCGCATGAACTTATCAATGTCTTCATTGACAAAGTAGCGAATCTGACGCTTATAGGCGTAGTCTCGCTCCATCATCAACTGCTGGAGGATGCCCTTATATTTGCCCCCCCGCTTCGGGAATGCAGCCCTAATTTCGCGGTCAGACCAGATTTTTTTTTTCATTTTGTTTTCTTGTTTTTATAGAAGGAACATTTATCATGTTCCATAAATTGTTGGTAATTCAATTTTTCATCCTCCTTCTCCTTGAATAACTCTTTGTGCGATATTCCCCAGAAGGTACATCTGACACCTGTATTGCGTAAGCAATTATTGTGACATTCAACGATTACACTTTTCTTTTTCATCTTAATAAAAAAAATACCTGAATATGCGCTTCTTATCATTTATTCCTAGCATATGCTATACATATAATAATAATCTTATATTCTACATATCTCTTTAACACTCTGCACCATAATCCATTGATGCATTTTCTTTTGTTCTTACAAGTTCTACATATCATATGTTCATGCTGTGTACAACTTTAATGAGGTCACGTGAAGACTTGAGGTTCAATCTCTTAGTCATCTTGCGGATTTGCGCTGCAACTGTATTTTTTGATTTGCCGAGTATCTCGGCAATCTCTCTTGCAACATAGCCTTTAGAAAAGAGCTTAGCTACCTCAAGTTCCTTAGGAAAGAACGGAGATTTCACCTTAGGGCAGCAGATAATGCCTTCCTGTGGGCATAGACCTCTGAGAGGGCAACTTACTTTCTCTAGATGAAACAATCCATTCTCAATGTCAAAATGCAATGTATCGTCTGAGCCTAAATTGCATCGAATGAATCGATTCGCAATAAGGAATCGGTGAAACAGCTTATTAGGCTTACTCTTGATGTTCTCTTGATATAGGTATTTATAAGCTTCTGGGTACATGCGCTCAATAAGCTCTGCCATATCTCTTATCAATTCCGTCTCACTCATGTCGAATTTCTGAGCTACGCCATCTTGGCCATAGTAGTATACTTCGCCTTGCGAAGATACGAAAAACTCTACTTGCTTCTCCATAATTCTTCATTTATAACTGTTTTGACAACCAGCAGATCTCTCGGATTGAAATCACTCTTACCGGTCAATTTCTGCTGAACTGAATTGTACCGGAATCCGTAATGAGTCATCAGGTATGACAATATCTGAGTCTTCTCTTTTTTGGTCAGATTAGCGTAATAATCTTGGATGGTTATTGCGCTATTTTTAACTTCAATTTCTTGCATATTATAAAATTTATCATTAATTTTGTGGCAAATATAAAAAGAAAAATCGAAACCACCGCAACTGCGGTGTTTTAATTCCGCATTTGCGGTGTTTTTTAACTTACATAAATAGATTTTAAACTATGTTTAATGGTAATTTAGTTATTAGGCTGCGAAAAGAGCAACATCGCTCTGTACGCTCATTGGTGTCTTTCGTCTTTGGTGAATCATCTCATATAACGATGAAATACTTCAAGGATAAAGTGCATATTGATTCTCGACACATCGAGAAGCTATCTGAATTTTTCCAAATTCCAATCCAAGACTTTTTCCTGTCGGATGAAGAATATGAATCTCGCCACTCTGGAACTAATGTTCATCACATACATAATTCAACGGTTAACATTAATTCTAGTCCAGAGCTAATGCTACGTGTCATCGAGTCGCAGAAGGCTTTGATTGAGCAGCAGGCTGACCAAATAGGATGGCTGCGTGAGCAAGTCGAGAAGCTGCAATCATCTGCTCCTGGTCGCAGGGTATCTAAAACTACCCAAAAATAATTATGATATATTGCAAAAGCCTTGTTTTATAGGCTTTTGCAAGCTATATTATCGGTGAAAAATCGGTGAAACATTGTTCAATTTGAGTTTTTGGCCTATTGATTATCAGGGCTTTACGATGTAGAAATCTTCACAAAAAAGTCCAGTAATCCCGACCTATAGATATAAGCAGAATGGCGTATGAAATTAAGAGATATTTTTTATCTGCAACGGAATGATCGCGATGCTTTACTGGCGATTATAATAGCAATGACTGTTTTAATGGGACTCATTTTTCTTTTCAATAGGGAACCATCAGAAACAGCCCGGCAAGAAAATGACTCTATTCGAACTTCCAGAATAGAACATGCCACTAGTCAAAAACCCGTTTATTATAAAGAAGGAAATCAAATCAAAGAGGCTTTTCCATTCGATCCGAATACGGCAGATTCTGTCCAATTCAAGCGTCTTGGCCTGCAAGCTTGGCAAATAAGAAGCATTCTTCATTATCGTGCCAAAGGAGGGGTATACAGTAGACCTTCCGATTTTGCACGTGTCTATGGTATGACAAAAAGGCAATACGAGGCTTTGGCACCATTCATAAGAATAGCAGATGACTACAAGCCTGCTTCCGATTTTTACGGTAATGAACCATACTATCAGCAGAAACGATATAACAGACCTAGCGTAACAGCAACCACCCATTCAACAACACCGGGAAACGAAAAAGTATACAGTTATCCACACAAGCTGAACCCAGGACAACACATTAATATAAATACAGCCGATACTACCGAACTACAGAAGATACCGGGAATTGGCAGTTATTATGCCAAAATGATTATAAGATACAGAGACCGTCTAGGTGGATTCGCTGCTGCCGAACAGTTGAACGAAATAGAAGGCATTCCAGAATCTGCCTTGGCGTTTATCCACATAGATGCCAACCATATCCATAAGCTTGACATCAACAAGCTCAACCTCAACCAGCTCCGCAAACATCCATATCTCAACTTCTATCAAGCCAAGGAAATCTGTGACTACCGCCGACAGAGAGGTCCGATAAAAAGTCTGGAAGAGCTGAAACTATTAAAGGATTTTCCACCAGCCGAAATAGAAAGACTTACACCTTATATCTCTTTCTAACGGAACATCTCACCTTAAAACTATATGTCTTTCTAAAAAGCAAAAGCCAAATGCACTATGCCTGATAGCGCATTTGGCTTTATATATATAAATAGGTATCAGATAACACCAAACTGATGCAAGAAGATGAGCAGAATGCAGATTGGACTGACGAAACGAATCATGAAGAGGAAGACGGGGAACAACTTACCGCTCACCGTGCCCCAATTCGTAAACTCATCACGCACTATCTTCTTCGGTACATACCAACCCAGGAACAGACAGGTGACAATCGAAGCAAGCGGCATCAACAGCTGCGCCGTGAAATTGTCACAATTCGTAAGGAAATCCTTACCGAAGAATCCCAATCCTGGAACTGCTCCCTGAGAAAGAGAACAGAATACGGCTATGATGCTGCAGGTGATGGTCTCTATCCACGCACCCTTGG
>OIYQ01000389.1_pt1 | contig 18254 bp, 15 predicted proteins | sample 1588311 | NCBI WGS metagenome assembly OIYQ01 (sample SAMN03283244) | human gut metagenome | biome: human-associated habitat; material: feces | host: Homo sapiens | place: Peru | collected 2012
TCCTGAGTAACGCGGGACACGAGGAATCCTGCGCGAATCCACCGGGACCATCCGGTAAGGCTAAATACTCCCGTGAGTTACCGACAGCTACGCAGAATTTGTCCATTCGCTCGGCTTTGCCGCTTGCTTTAGCAAGAACTTCACGAGCGAGAGAAGTTAAGGAGTTAGGGAATTAAGCCAATTGTCCAAATGACCTGCATAATACAGCGGAATGTTGTAGAGAGTGAATGCTCGACCGTCGGTTCGGGTGATGACATCGGAGGACAGCGGACCGTTCCACAATCGTAGGGCGATATTCTCACGCGACTCTTCCATAAACTGATGCAGGGATGGAGAGCCATATACTCTACTCTACCCACTGGAAACGATATGTGACGGTCCATCAGACTCTCCAATAGTGAGCCAGCAGCTATGACATATATGTCGGGACGCTTCTCATAGAAGTAGCGCAACGACTGCACAGCCTTAGGTTCGTTCTGTATCTCGTCGATGAATATAAGTGTGCGGCAGTTGTCCTGACGTACATTTGCCTTGAAGAAGATGCCCGACAGCAAATCGTCGAAAGAATAGTCGGCTGCAAACAATGCAGCGTTCTCGTTCTCCTCAAGATTAAGGTAGATGTAATTGTCGAATTCCTCGGCAAACATCTTGACAAGCGTTGTCTTGCCCACCTGGCGGGCACCACGCAAAACCAAGGGCTTACGTTCGTCCTTACGTGCCCAGTCGCGAAGATAATTGAGTGCTATTCGTTTGAACATATCCAAATGGTTATAAATCAATCACAAAGATACACAAAATTTTCAAATCCAAACCAAAATCAGACGAAAAACCGAGCAAATCCAAACCAACTTTCGATGATTTTCGTGTCAAATCCAAACCAACTAATAGCAAAACCAGTATCAAATCCAAAGCAACTGGCAAAGAGAAGGACTTTCACAGTACATATCAAACCACCCATTCCATCCAATTGTCTGGCGTAATGACAGCTGTCTCCTTTACATCATATGCAGTAAGGAATGAGAAGGGAATTGGGTATTGGCGCGACGCGTATTCCACTTCATCTCAAAGACAGTAAACTGGCCGTCACACTCTTCTATATAGTCTATCTCTTGCTGCTGAGTAGTGCGCCAGAAATAGCTGTTGGCATAACGACCTGAATATTGGTTGGCTTTTATACGCTCGCTTATGATAAAGTTCTCCCACAATGCTCCTGTGTCTTGGCGCAAAGATAAGGGCGCGAAATTCTGAAGAATGGCATTGCGTATACCATTATCGTAAAAGTATATCTTTTTGCCCTTCTTTAGTTCGGTGCGCAAATTACGATTGAAACCGTTCAACCTAAACACTATATAGCACTTATCATCTTTAAAAGCGTACTTTTGCCCACCTGCCGCGCTCCTATAACGATGATTGCTTTGCCTGCAAACATACGCGACTCTATCTTTTGCTGTAACTGTCGTTCTATCATAGATGTATGGATTGTTTGTAGGAGCAAAGATAAGAAAAAATAGTCTAAGAGGGTGTGTCAAAACACCCAATATAAAAATATTAAACTCGTTGTGTGTCCATTTATGGATGCGCAACGAGTTTTTCATTTTTCTGTAAACTTAACTTTCAAGAGCCTTGTAGGCAACAAATATTGCGTATATAGGCACAAATAAAGGCTCATATAAGCGAAAAGTACCCCTTAGGCACTTTTTGCGACCATTTTCTTTAAATTGAAGGCAATGGCAAAGAAGGCAAAGTCCATATTGACCTTGTCTTTACCAGTATGGCGGAAACGTCGGTACGCCATGTCGTATTTCATTTGTCCAAAAACGGCTTCGGGTTCTATGCATCTCCTGCCCCTATGTCGCACCCCCGCCTCGGAGGTGAGCAACTCTCTTGCTCTTTTCTTGTAGGCTTCCAGACGGTGGTTTCGCTCAATCACGCGTCTGTCGCCATTGGCCTTGAAGCATAGGCAGCGCAATGGACATCCTTTGCAGTTCTGTGCCGTATATGTGGCTTTCTCTGAAACATGGCCACTTGTACTTTTCTTTTGGCAGCTGCCAGTGCGTGCCATATGTTGCCCCATCGGACAAACGCAGTAGTCTTCGTCCTTATTATAATAGAAATTCTCAGAGCGGAAAGGGTCTGGGGCATATCGTGGACGGTGCTCAATGTGAAACCGGTTGTATTTCACATAGGCATCTGCTGCGTTCCCGTCCATAAACTCGTAATTCTCCTCTGAACCGTAGCCGGAATCCGCCACTTCTGTCGAGGCAAAGTGTCCGTAACGCTCACGGAACAGCTTCATGAATGGAATGTATGTAAGCGTGTCTGTGGGATTGTGAAATAACGCGAAGTTGGTGATGAACTGATTCTCCGTGGCAATCTGAAGATTATATCCCGGCTTTGTCTGCCCATTGCCCATCGCATCCTCTTTCATGTGCATGAATGTCGCGTCCTTGTCTGTTTTGGAATAGGAGTTGCGGTCTCCGAGGATTTCCATATTACGATTGTATTCCGCCAGTTTCTCACTATGTTTTTTAAGTTCTCTGGCTGCCTTTTTCCTCCTGCTCTTTTCTTCTTTGCTTATCTCAGTCGCCGGATTTTTCAGAGAGGCGTTGAGTTCGGAGGATATTTCGGACAGTTGGGAAGGGCTGAACTCCACGACCTCGTCTTTGGCGATATTGTCCTGTGCTATGCAATCGTTTATCTGGTCAAGCAACACACCTATTTTCTTCATCAATTTGGCACGGTTCTGCTCGACAGTTTTGCGCCATACAAAGGTGTACTTGTTTGCCTTGGACTCTATCTTTGTACCATCCACATACTCGACATCAAGTGTCACAAATCCTTTTTCTGCAAGAATGAGGACGAGTTGCGTGAAGATTTTGTTGATTTCGTCTTTCACACGATTACGGAAACGATTGATAGTTATGAAGTCTGGCTTCTCATATCCTGCCAGCCAAATAAAATGGATATCCCGAGAAAGCAACTTTTCTATCTTGCGACACGAATAGATGTTGTTCATGTAGGCATAAACAATAACCTTGAGCATCATTTTGGGATGATATGGACATCTGCCCATGCACTTGTATAGTTTATGGAAACAACTTATATCAAGATGGTCTATTACACTTGATATTATGCGAACAGGATCATTTTCCGCAATATCTTCATCGATTCTTTGCGGAAAAAGTATTAATTGGTTGGTTATATAAGGACGAAAGTGTACCTTTGTCATAGTTTGAAACTTTTGTCTAAAGGTACAAAAACTTTTGGACATAGCAAAGCCCTGGCTTGGGAAAGTCAGGGCTTTGTGAGTTTTTGGGTGTTTTGACACACCCTCTTTTCAGCGTAAACGCGTTGCCTTCCCACTGTAAACGCGTTGCGATATCAGCGTAATCGCGCCCGATTACACGACCGATCGGCAATCTTGTGCGGCGACATGGCGTTTTCATGTCGTCTTGCCTCAGTTTTCCTTCCTATATTACGCTTCCGCCAAGTGTTAAATTCCGGCAAAAAATCTTTACGGCATGGCATGCCGTAAAGATTACGCATATCATTTACCGAAAAACTTCTGAATTTTCTCTTCTCTGCTTGAACGTATCTCATACTTTTTGCCCAAGGCGTTCTTATAGTCCTGAAAATAACTTTGTGGCACAAAACAAGGAACATAAGTGCCCAAAGAGAAATATTTTATATTTTTAGAACCAAGTTTACCTAATCTAGGAAGCTTGCCCTTAAAAACTATTTTTTCAAGTTCGTAACATTCACGGAAACACCCACTACCCAAATAAGTAACGTTATGCGGTATGGTAATTTGTTTTAGACTTATGCACCTTTCAAAGCATTCTTGACCTATAGAAGTAACGGTATATGACAAACCTATATAAGTCAAATGTCTACAATGTTGAAAGCAATAGTCGCCCAAGGATATGGCTCTCGGCAAATCGATACTCGTCAAGCCATCACAAGAAGAAAAACACCCAGCACCTAATGATATCGCCGAAGGCAAACTTATGGCAGCCAATTTCAGACAATAGTAAAAACAAGATTCACCCAATGACTTTACGTTAGGCAAAGATATTTCTTTCAAACTGGTACAAAACGCGAAGCATTCTGCACCCAAAGAGGTGACAGAAGACGGTACGGTAATAGCCTTAATGCCACTTTCTTTAAAGCAATTGTCTCCCAAGGCCACGACATTGTATTTCCTGCCGTCAGCAGCCTTTACCTTGTCGGGTATCACGATGCCGTTTTCACCACCATCATAAGACTTGTCTTTCATCCCAACCAACACTGCCGTCTTGGTCGTGGGGTCGAGCGAGTATTTAAGGAAACCAATGTATTCTACCCGTGACTGGGAAAAGCAAACACTCGCGAGCAAGGACACTACTGCCAGTAACAAGCATCTCCGCACATAAGCCGAGAAAGTTGATGTGATGGAATTGGTAATAACGTTTGAGGCCATAATAAATCAATATTAAGTAACTAATCAAAATACTGGTCGGGTTTATATCATCTTCAACAGCTCGCGCATACCCTCCGACGCGCCTTTCTGTATCTGCGTCACGTTGCTGTCCACGCCCACGGGGTTGGGGTCTATGAGGTAGACCGGGGCGGCCTTTGGCACAAACTGTACCAGGCCGGCTGCCGGGTACACCACGAGCGACGTGCCTATGATGACGAAGATGTCGGCCTGTGACGCCGCCTCGGCCGCGGGCTCAAGCATGGGCACGCTCTCGCCGAAGAACACTATGAACGGGCGAAGCAACGAGCCGTCACCGGCCTTGGTGCCGGGAGCCACGTCGTTGTTCTCAGGGGTGAGCTCCTTTATATATCTTGGGTCGTAAGGGTTGTTGCTGGAACACACCTTCGTCAACTCTCCATGCAGGTGGATGACGTTTGTAGAGCCAGCCTTCTCGTGAAGGTTGTCCACGTTTTGAGTCAGCACCGTCACGTCGTAGTCTTTCTCCATCTCGGCTATCAGCTTGTGTCCCTCGCATGGCCGCGCGTCCCACAGCTTGCGCCGCAGCTTGTTGTAAAACTCCGTCACGAAGGCGGGGTCCCTCTCCCACCCCTCATGGCTCGCGACCTTCTCCACGGGATAATTCTCCCACAAGCCGTCGTTGCCGCGGAACGTCTTGAAACCACTCTCCACGGACATGCCGGCACCCGTCAAAAACACCACTTTCTTCTTCATATCTCAAATATTTTCCGCTTATATCCTATTATTTCCACAAAAATACTAAAATAATATGATTATGCTACCAAAAAAGCGTAACTTTGTGCGATAAAATTATTTTAGACACAAATCTTAAATAGAAAATAATGGACAAAGTAAGCTACGCCCTTGGCATGAGCATCGGGCACCAACTGCAACAGATGAACGCCACCGACCTTAACATCGACGATTTCGCGCAAGCCATCACTGATGTCTTCAACGGAGACGCCAAGCTGTCTGACGCCGAGGCCCAGGCCGCCGTTCAAGACTTCTTCAGCCGCAAGGCCGAGGAGCAGGCCAAGGCCGCCAAGGCCGAGGGCGAGAATTTCCTTGCCGAGAACGCCAAGAAGGAAGGCGTGAAGACATTGCCGTCTGGCCTGCAATATAAAGTGCTGCGCGAGGGCGACGGCCGCAAACCGTCAGCCACCGACAAAGTGGAGTGCCACTATGAGGGCACGCTCATCAACGGCGAGGTGTTCGACTCAAGCTATCGTCGCGGCGAGACTGCCACGTTCGGGCTCAACCAGGTAATCAAGGGTTGGACAGAAGGCCTGCAGCTCATGCAGGAGGGAGCTAAATACCGCTTCTTCATCCCCTACAACCTCGCTTACGGCGAGCATGGTGCCGGCCAATCCATTCCTCCCTACGCAGCCCTCATCTTCGACGTGGAGCTGATAAAGGTGAAATAAGGCATACGGATTCAAGACATGGACAATATTGGAGGTCTCGTCACATGGGCATTCGGTACGATTGGTAATAACTTCTTAAAATAATATCGTCATGGCCGCATTAGAGTTTATGACAATTAGCTTGATTTTCGCCGTTTGCTTTTTAATATGGATGAAAAACCCTCAAGGGAAAGAATCATTAGGTTTAAAATAGACAAAAACAATAGATAACAAATGAAAACATTAAAGACTTTGGCCATCATGGCCACCGCCGCATTGACTTTCTCGGCTTGCGGCAACTCGTCAGCTCCAAGGGCTGACCTCAAGACCGACATCGACTCCATGAGCTATGCCATCGGCTTGCTGCAGTCGCAGTATGTGCGTCAGGCCATCCAGCAAGGTCAGGTGATAGACACCACTTATATCGACGACTTCGTGAAAGGTATCAACGAGGGCGTGAACGCTGGCGACGACAAGAAGAAGGCCGCTTACATCATGGGCCTGCAAGTTGGCCAGCAGCTCTCTACACAGCTCGTGAAGGGCGTGAACCAACAAGTCTTCGGCGACGACTCAACAAAGACCATCTCGCTGAAGAACCTGCTCGCAGGATTCATAACCGGCGCTACAGGCAAGACGGGCCTCATGACCCCGGAAATTGCCAACCAAGTGGCACAGAGCAAGATGGAGCAGATCAAGAGCGCAACCATGACCAAGCAGTATGGCGCAAACAAGGTTGCCGGCGAGAAGTGGCTCGCTGCCAACAAGAAGAAGCCAGGAGTGGTGACTCTCCCCTCAGGACTGCAGTATAAGGTCATCAAGGAAGGCAAGGGCGCCATTCCTGCCGACACGACTACTGTGAAGGTTCAATACGAGGGCCGCACTATCGACGGCAAGGTCTTCGAGAGCAGCTACAAGAACGGCAACGGCCCTGTGTCGATGGTGCCCGCGCAGATGATTCCGGGATGGACACAGGCTCTCACACGCATGCCTGAGGGTTCTATCTGGGAGGTTTACATCCCACAGCAGCTCGCCTACAAGGAGCGTCAGGCTGGCAACATCAAGCCGTTCTCTACTCTGATCTTCAAGATTGAGTTAGTTAAGGTTGGAAAATAAACAATGAGGAAAATTATTTTGTTCGCGGCCTTCTTGCTTGTCGTGGCGGCCAACTCAATGGCTGCCGGCGGCAAGAAAAAGGTTGCGAAGAAGTGTGACAATTGCACAGAGCAGCCCGTAAAGCTGCTTACGTCGTCCGACTCTACAAGTTATGCCGCTGGCTATGCGGCCACGGAAGGCTTGATTCAGTATCTGACACAGCGTCTCAATGTTGACACGGCGCACATCGACGCGTTCATCCGCGGTTTCCGCGAGGCTCTGGACAAGGTCAACGACCCAGCTTTCTCTGCCTATATCGCCGGCAACAACATCGCCGAGCAAGCCACGAAGCAGATCATGCCAGGCATGAGCCGCGAGTTGGTGGGCACCGACGACAGCATAGCCGCCAAGCCTTTCTACGAGGGATTCTTGGCCGGCGTGAAGCAAGACACCACGGTGTTCAAGGCTGAAAAGGCACGCGAGCGTTTCCAGGAGAAAACCACGCTGGCACGCGAGACACGCAACCGCATCTACAAGAAGGAGAACGAGGAGTGGCTCGCAAGCAACAAGACCAAGCCAGGAGTGGTAACCTTGCCATCAGGCCTTCAATACAAGGTCATAAAGGAAGGCAACGGGCCAAAGCCAAATAGCACCGACGAGGTTGAGGTCGTCTATGAAGGCAAGACCATCAACGGCAAGACCTTCGACGCCACAAAGAACCACGGGGGCAGGAAGACCGACGCTTTCCGTTGCGACCAAGTGATAAAAGGATGGACCGAGGCCCTCACATCCATGAACGTAGGCAGCAAGTGGGAAATATACATCCCTCAAGACCTCGCCTACGGATCACGCGAAGCGGGAGAGATAAAGCCCTACTCCACACTCATCTTCACCGTTGAACTGGTGGGCATAAAGGCTCCAGAGGCAAAGACAGACAACGCAAGCAAGGCTACGACGGGCACGAAGCAGGCTTCAAACACCACTTCTAACAAAAAGAAAACCGCCGCGAAGAAAAAATCATCTTCAAGGAAGAAATAACTTAACCAAATGCACGGATATGACAAAATATCCGTGCATTTTGTTGTTTATATCATTTTAATTGCCTACTTTTGCTACCATATTATATACATTCATAGTAATTAGAAACTTAGAGGAATATACAATATGGAAAAAATAGACAAGCTTGACAAGAAAATTCTCTCGATTCTTTCCAAAAACGCACGCATACCGTTCAAGGACGTAGCGGCTGAATGTGGCGTATCGCGTGCAGCCATACATCAACGTGTGCAGCACCTCATAGAAGACGGAGTCATCACCGGCAGCGGTTTCGACGTCAACCCACTGAGCCTCGGCTATCACACTTGCACATACGTGGGAATAAACCTTGAGAAAGGATCAATGTATAAAGACGTGGTAAAGAGGCTTAATGCCATTCCGGAGATTGTTGAATGCCACTTCACCACTGGATCATACACCATGCTCATAAAATGTTATGCCAAGGATAATGAGGCACTCATGGACTTGCTCAACAACAAGTTGCAGACCATACCCGGCGTAGTGTCGACAGAGACGCTCATCTCTCTTGAGCAAAGCATCAAGCGCGAGATTCCCGTACACGTAGACGAATAAGAACCGCTGACAAGCGGACAGAACCGCCAACAAGAAGAAACAGTTGACGAAAAGAAAAAACGTAGACGAACTCTCTAAACATGAAATCATTCGACTTAGGCGAGCACCTCAACGACATCTATGCCGCCTTCCCTGAAGCCAACCGCCAACCGGTGATTGGCATCACAGCTAATTATACTAACGGAGACGCGGCCCTTCGCGACAAATATTACGAACAAGTGGCCCGCGCCGGCGGAACGCCTGTCATCATTCCGCCAATAGCCGACAAAAACGCCATCATCAGCACCCTGGAGCACATAGACGGACTGCTGCTCACGGGCGGGGCCGACATCAACCCGCTATGGGCTGGTGAAGAGCCTTCACCACAGCTCCACTCCATCAACGCCACGCGCGACGAGGCTGAGCTCTTGACCGTGCGCCTCGCCTACAACAGGCAGATACCGATGCTCGGAATATGCCGCGGCATACAGACCATAGCCGTGGCCTTGGGCGGAAAGGTGTGCCAAGACATCAACAGCGCCTCTCCTACCCTATCAGACGGCGCCACGGTGACGTCGCGCATAAAGCATTCGCAAGACGCCGACAGGCAAGAACCTACCCACTCCGTGAACATCAAGCCCGGCACCACTCTCAGCAAGCTCTACGGTGAGAGGGCTTTCGTCAACTCGTTCCACCACCAGGCAGTGGCAAAGACGGGACCGCGATTCAACGTGTCGGCGACATCGCCCGACGGCATAATCGAGGCAATGGAAAGCAACGAATACAAGTCGATAATCGGAGTGCAATGGCATCCTGAGTGGCTTGGCGATGATGGTCTGCCACTCTTCTCTTGGCTCGTGGAGAGAGCCAATGAGTTTCGCGAGGCAAAGGAGCTGCACGAGCGCATACTCACCCTCGACACGCATTGCGATACCCCGATGTTCTTCCCGCAGGGCGTGCGATTCGACCAGCGTGACCCTCGAGTACTCTACGACTTGCACAAGATGACCGAGGGACGGCACGACGCCGTAATCATGGCCGCCTACTTGCCGCAGCCACAGCTCGGCGAGCAGTTCTCGCAAAAGGTAGACATAGCGGGAATAATAAGGCACAACCCTCAACTGCAAGGCTTGTCCACAAAGCTATCCCCTACCCAATACGCCGACCTCATATTCGACAAGCTGGAGCAGATCGTGGACGAGAACAGCGACTATATCAGCATAGCACGCACACCTGCCGACCTCTACGAGGACAAGCGGAAGAACCGCAAGTCGATAATGTTCGGCATTGAGAACGGACTGGCACTCAACCACGACTTGGCCAACGTGCGCCATTTCGCGCAACGTGGCGTGGTCTACATCACACTCTGCCACAATGGCGACAACGACATTTGCGACTCAAACCGCGGATCGGCCATGCACAACGGCGTGTCGGAGTTCGGGGCAAAGGTCATACAAAAGATGAACGACGAGGGCATAATGGTTGACCTCAGCCATGCCTCGGAAAAGTCGTTCTACGACGCGCTCGACATCAGCCGCACACCGATAGTGTGCTCACACAGCAACAGCCGGGCACTGTGCGACGTGCCGCGCAACCTCACTGATGACCAGATGCGCGCGCTTGCCGCGAAGGGTGGCGTGGCCCACACCACGTTCTACCACGGGTTCCTGCGCAAGGATACTTCCGAGGCAACTATAATGGACGTGGTAAGCCATCTCGAACATGCCATCGACATCATGGGCATAGACCACGTGGGCGTGGGTACCGACTTCGACGGTGACGGCACCGTGCGTGGATGCGCCGACGCCTCTGAACTCATCAACTTCACCTTGCAACTGCTGCGCCAACGATATTCGGAACGCGACATTGCCAAGATATGGGGCGGCAACTGGCTGCGAGTGATGGCTAAAGTGCAATCAAGCAAGAAGCAGTCATGAAAAGGAAAATAATAGTCTTTGCCGTGTTAGCTATCGTATGCGCCGCAGCCGTGTGGCTCTTCACCTGCGGACCGCTCGCCCACAATAATGACGTGGACAACATAGAAGAGACCGACGAGGTTGAGAAGGTCCAGCCTGTGGGCCCGGCGTTCAACGCCGACTCCGCTTATGCCTTCACCAAGGCGCAGTGCAACTTAGGGCCACGCCCAATGAACAGCGACGCGCACGAGATGTGCCTCAAGTGGATTGAGAAAAAGTTTAAGCAATATGGATGCGAGGTGACACTGCAACAGGCCGACCTCAAGGGTTGGGACGGTACTACCCTCCACTCCACCAACATCGTGGCGCGCAGCAACCCAAAGGCCACCACGAGGATAATGCTTTGCGCCCACTGGGATTCTCGACCTTGGGCCGACAACGACCCCGACTCGCTCAACTGGCACAAGCCCATAATCGCTGCCAACGACGGAGCGAGTGGCGTGGCTGTGATGCTGGAACTTGCCCGACTGCTCAACAATCCGGCCAACAAGACAGCCATTGGCGTAGATTTCATTTGCTTCGATGCCGAAGACTACGGCGTGCCGCAATGGAGTGATACTCAGGACGATGGCAACTCTTTCGCGCTCGGGGCGCAATATTGGGCTGAGAACATTCCACACGGCTATGCTCCACGCTATGGCATACTGCTCGACATGGTTGGTGGCCAGGGCGCGCAGTTCTATCGCGAGGGCATGTCCATGCAATACGCATCAAGCATTGTCAGAAAGGTGTGGCGCGCGGCAAGGCAAGCGGGCTACGGCTCGTTCTTCCCCAACGACGATGGCGGCATGATCACCGACGACCACCTGCCCGTGAACCAGACGGCAAAGATACCGTGCATAGACATCATACCCTATTATCCCAACTGCCAGCAAAGTTCATTCGGACCCACATGGCACACCATTGCCGACAACATCGACAACATCGACAAGAACGTGCTGAAAGCCGTGGGACAGACAATGGTGCAGGTGATTTACAGCGAGAAATAGCAAATATTGAAAACCGAGAAACAGCAAAGCGCGGCGACCGCCGCATTCGCCAAGCGATGGCAGGGTAGGGGATACGAGAAAGGCGAGAGCCAAACCTTCTGGATAGAGCTCCTGACCGAAGTGTATTGCGTGTAGGAGCCTTCCACAAAAACAAATTCACAGGATAATAATATTTTACAATTCGATGTGAGCGCATGCTGCTGTTTGTATTATTAACGCCTAAATATTACCCTAAAGTAAATTACTTTTGGGTAATATTTATTTTTTTAGCACCTAACCATAAACAAATGACAGCATATCAGTCGCATTGTGGCTATTCATTTTATTTAATAGTTTTTTTTGTCGGCTTTATGCAAATAGGTTGTAACTTTGCGCCAAGATGAGAAGACTGTTTACATTATTGCTCGTTGTAATCCCCATACTCGCCATGGCGCAGAAGTTCAACAACGGAGTGAACCCTGAGGACATGGACGTTGACATGGACAACCCCACTTTCGTGCCAATGGTGAAGATTGGCAAGGTGAAGCAGGGTAGGGACTCCATACAATACGTGGAGCTTAACAACATCTGGGTCTATCCGCAACCAGAGTTCAAGAACGCGCGCCAGCGCGCCGCCTACAATCGCTTGATATACAACATCAAGCGCGTGTTGCCAATAGCCAAGGAATGTGACCGCATCATCATAGAGACCGGCGAATACCTGGAACTGCTGCCCAACAAGAAAGCCAAGGACCAGCACATGAAAGTGATAGAGCAAGACATAAAGAGGGAATACACGCCCCGCGTGAAGAAGCTCACATATTCGCAAGGCAAACTGCTAATCAAGCTCATAGACCGCGAGTGCAACAACTCATCCTACGACCTCATAAAGGCTTTCCTTGGCCCCATACGTGCCGGTTTCTACCAGTCGTTTGCCTGGATTTTCGGAGCATCGCTCAAGAAGTCGTATGACCCAAACGGCGCTGACCGCATCACGGAACGCATAGTAAGGCAAGTGGAAGCCGGACAACTGTAGATTCACCGCATATATGGGTTGTCGCCTTATAATAGGTCGTTTATCTCATCTTCCGACTTATTCATCATCTTCGCGACAGCCTCTATTGTCATGCCGTTGCCAACCATTGCCTTCACCATTGCCTCCACTTGACTTTTCTGCTCTTTAAGCTGAGCTTCAGCCTCGGCCAACCTCACCGTTTTTTCGTTCAGCTGCGCCTGTTTCTCGCTCAGCTGCGCCTGTTTCTCATTCAGCTGGGCTTTCTGCTCATTCAGCTTGGCATTCTGTTCATTCAGCTGGGCATTCTGTTCATTCAGCTGGGCATTTTTCTCATTCAGCTGGGCATTTTTCTCATTCAGCTGCCTTCTTTTCTCCGTGAGCTGCTCGTTGAGCTTCATGACTTGAGTGTCGCGCGCCTCAAGCACTGAGTAGAACTCGTCCTCGTCGTTCATCTCCTGACGCACGTCAGCGTCCATGGCAGCGAGACCCAATCGATGCAGGATGTACATCATGTCTGAGTCGCCGGCATACTCCTTCTCGTCGAGGCAGACAATCTGCTGGTTCTTGGCGTCGCGCTGCGACTGGTCGAAAACGCTGAGCACACGGTCAAGCCTGTTGTTTATCTTACCGTGGAGCAAAGGTATCTGGACGATGATACTGTCGTGTATCAGGCTGTTGATAAACGGGTCCTGCATGCCGCCCTCAACCACCTTGCCATCGTAGTCGAACGCGTTGTGAGTGACATAAACCACAGCCTTGTCGATGTCGCCAACACGGTGGCCAAGCAGGTAAACGGCAATCATGGGCACGGCATAGCCCTTCAGCTCGCCTTCCTTCACCATGTTCTCCTCGGCGTTGTACTGAGCGGCCAGATAGCGGCGGAAGCGAAGCGTCTCGGTGTCTACCCAAGTCTTCTGAAGCTCTATGAGGATGAGACGAACCGTGCCGTCATCCTCCTTGACCTGGGCGGCGAAGTCGATGCGGAACATCGAAATCTTGTCGCGAGTCACGTTGGGATGCTCATGGCGGCGCATCTCAACGCTTACGACCTCTTTCTTAAGCAAGGCAGACAGCACCGTCTTGGCGATGCGCTCGTCTTCCATCAAGAACTTGAACACGCAGTCGTATATCGGATTGGCAACGGAATATATCATAATCGTGTGGTTTTATCTTTATGTCGCTAAGTTAGTGTTTTTTCCTAACTCTTACAAGACTTTTGCCTAAAATAATGTATAAAGGCGAAGCGTCAATAAAAAAAGCACCCTTTATGGGTGCTTGTCTTGTCGAGGCTTCAGCCTTTATGTGAAAAGGCAATGCCAGCCTTGCTTAATCTTCAAAATGCCTTAGGCGTGCCATGTATTTCCCTAAGATGTCGAATTCGATGTTGACGCGTGAGCCAACCTTGATGTAATGGAAATTGGTGTGCTCGCGTGTGAAGGGGATGATGGCCACGGTGAAAGAATCGTCGGTAGGGTTGATGACTGTCAGCGACACGCCGTTAACTGTTACCGAGCCTTTGTCCACGCACATGTATCCGCGTCGTGCTATTGCCTTGTCGGCATGATAACGGAAGGTGAAATAGGTGCTGCCGTCGGCGTCTCTCATGTCGACGCACTCCGCCGTCTCGTCGACGTGGCCCTGGACTATGTGTCCGTCGAGGCGGCCATTGACCTGCATGGACCTCTCTACGTTGACCTTGTCGCCAACGTTCAGCTGTCCGATGTTTGAGCGGTCAAGTGTCTCCTTCATTGCCGTGACGGTATATTGGTCACCGTTGATGTTTACCACGGTGAGGCAAACCCCATTGTGGCAGACGCTTTGGTCTATCTTTAGCTCGTTGGTAAACGAGCACGTCAAGGTGAGGTCTACGTTTCCCCCATATCGCTTTATGGCGACAATGGTCGCCATTTCTTCCACTATTCCACTAAACATGGCCTTTTTTAAGTATTGAGAATATAGAAAAGGGGTTGCCCTGAGGATGTGATGAAAACTCCAGCTATAAAAGTTGTGGGCTCTCTCCGTTTTTGTAATCCACTGGCCTTTTGGCTTAGTCCGAGTATGCGGTTTTATGTGGCCCGCCATCGACAAGAGAAGTGACCCGGTTTTCAACGTAATTTGATGAGTATCCCGATCGAATCAGGACAACCCCCGATGTTTGTTTCGTCTTTGTGTATGCAAATGTACGATGTTTCACTGATACGGCAAAACAATTTGTGAATTATTTTTCAAAATGGCTTATATGAAAATAGATCCAATTTGGAAAACGAGCGCTGAGACAGCCCATGCGAGGCATGTGGTGTAACCAGCGGTGAAGAGGGCCCATTTCCATGATCCCGTCTCGCCTTTTATGGCCGCTATGGTGGCAATGCAAGGGAAGTAGAGCAAGACGAACAGCAGATAGCAATAGGCTGTGAGATCTGTCAATGGCTTTATCTCGCTCACGGACTTTTGGTGCAATTGCGCTATGTCGTAGCTCATGCTCTTGTTTATGTGCTCGTATTTGCTGTTGTCGTCGTCAATGTCTTTCTCGTCGGAATAAAGTATGCCCATCGTTGATGCCACGATTTCCTTAGCTCCCACGCCGGCGATAAGTCCGACATCGAGTTTCCAGGTGAACCCTTGAGGCCTGAACACTGGCTCCACGGTCTTGCCTATGGTCGCGAGGTAACTCTGTTGTTGCTGTTCGTGCTCGTCAAGGCCTTGCGGGTGCGGGAAATAGCTGAGTGCCCACACTATGATGGACGCCACGAGGATTATGCCTCCCATTTTCTTGAGATACATTTTGCCTTTCTCCCAGGTGTGTCGGCCTAAGGCCTTGGCGGTAGGGAAGCGGTAGGGAGGCAGTTCCATCACGAAAGGCGTGTCCTCGCCCTTGAAGAGCGTCTTGGAGAACAGGCGGCTGATGATGACGGCGAGAACCATTCCTATGAGATAGAGCGACATCATGATAAACGGCGCCGAGCCACGCGAGAAGAATGTAGCTATAATCATTATATAAATAGGTATGCGTGCCTCGCAGCTCATGAGCGGTATGATGAGCATCGTGACGATGCGTGAGCGGTAGCTTTCTATGGTGCGTGTCGACATCACCGCCGGCACGTTGCACCCGAAGCCCATGATGAGCGGTATGAAGCTCTTGCCATGAAGGCCCATCATGTGCATTATCTTGTCCATGATGAAGGCCGCTCGCGACATGTAGCCCGAGTCTTCCATGAACGATATGAAGAGATAGAGAATGAGGATTTGCGGCAGGAAAGACGCCACGCTGCCCACGCCGCCGATGATGCCGTCCACAAGCATGGCCTTTACGGGACCGTCGGGCAGAAGGCTGCCAATCGTGTCGCCCATCCACCCAAAGAAGGAGTCGAGCCAGTCTTGCGGGTATGAGCCGAGCCAGAAAGTGGCCATGAACATGATGGCGAGTATGAGGATGAATATGGGGAAGCCCACGTAGCGGTTGGTCAATATCCTGTCGAGCAGGTGTGTCACTTGATAAGTGTCCTCCTTGTCGCCTGTCTTGTAATTGGCTTCCTCCAGAGCTCCGTGGATGAATCCGTATTTCGCGTCCATGATGGCAGTCTCGGAATCCACTTTCATCTCCTCCATCACGCGGCTTGCGGCCTTGTCGCGATGGCGGAAGATCTCGTCGGCGTCGGGCAGTTGCTTTATGAAGTCCTCAACGTCCTTGTCGCGCTCAAGCAACTTAATAGCCAGATAGCGCGTGGAAAAACGCTCGCGCAAGTCGGCTTCCTGTTTAAGATGCTCTTGTATCTCCTTGATTCCAAATTCCAGCTCGTGGCCGTGGTTGATGTGGATGTGTCGGTAATGTGAATCGGCATCCTCGGTGCCTTCGTAGATGGCAATCACCTTGTCGTAAAGGTCGTTGACACCCTTTCCCGACTTGAATACCGTTGGCACCATGGGCAGGCCGAAGAGCTCGGAAAGCTTGTTCAGGTTCACGTTGTCGCCACGCTTCACAGTCTCGTCGAACATGTTTAGCGCGACCACCACGCGAAGGTGCATGTCTATGAGTTGGGTCGTGAGGTAGAGGTTGCGCTCAAGGTTGCTGGTGTCTATGACATTGATGACCACGTCGGGAGTTTTCTCCACGAGTTGCTTGCGCACGTAAAGTTCCTCGGGGGAGTAGGCGGAAAGGGAATAAGTGCCGGGAAGGTCAACGATGTTGAACGTGTAGCCTTTGTATTGGGCGTGACCCTCCTTCGCGTCCACGGTCACGCCAGAGTAGTTGCCAACGCGCTCGTGTGATCCAGAGGCGAAATTGAAGAAAGACGTCTTTCCGCAGTTGGGGTTTCCCACAAGCGCCACGTTTATGACCTTGCTTTTCGCTTCGGCGGCCTTTTTCAGCTCCTCGTCACATTCGTTGGCGTCCCAGCAAGGCGTTTCGGCCTTCTCGTTGCCTGTGCCTTGTTCCTCTTTTGTCATGACCTCAATCATGTTGGCCTCGGAATGTCGCAGGCTAACCTCGTAGCCCATTACTCTATATTTTACAGGGTCTTTCAGTGGGGCGTTGAGCAAGACATCCACTTTCTGCCCCTTTATGAATCCCATCTCTACAATGCGTTTGCGGAAGCCTCCATGACCGGTCACCTTGACGATGATGCCGCTTTGGCCGGTGTGTAGTTCTGATAACTTCATTCCTGTTTATACGATTATTATTATCCAAACGCAAAGATACATAAAAAATCCTTTGCCGTATCAGCGGCAAAGGATTCTTGAAAGAAAAATACCTAAAAAAGGTGATTTTCTTGTGTTTTTATCACGAGAATGTTATTCTCCGACCTTGATGGCCTTGTAGTCGGTCTTTCCAGAAGGCCAAACGCCCGTGATGAAGAGCACTGGGTTCTTGCTCAATGATGCTTCCTTGACGGCTTCCTGCAAGTCGGCAATGGTCTTCATTGGCTTGTCGTTGGCAGTGAGGATGATAAAGCCGTCGTCGATGCCGCCATCCTTGAACGAGCCTTTCTTTACGTTCTTGACCTGCAGGCCGTAGTTGATGCCGAGCTGCTTCTTCAAGTTTTCGCTCACGGGCAGGACATTGGCGCCGAGAACAGAGAAGTCGGCCGACTTCATTATTTTAGTGTTGCCTTGCTTGTTCTTGAGCACGACGGTCTTTGACATCTCTTTCTTGTTGCGCAACCATGTTATCGTGGCCTTGTCGCCAGGCTTCTTGTTGTTGATGATTTGCTGAAGTTCTGGCATCTTGGCAACGGTCTTTCCGTCTATCTTGGTAATGACGTCGCCCTCTTTAAGTCCTGCTGAAGCGCCAGCGCCGTCATCCTCTACAGAGGCAACGTAAACACCGGTATTGGTTCCGTAATCGGGCACGTCCTTGCCTTGATCCTTGAGGTTGTCGATCTGGTTGTGAAGGTCGGAGCCACGTATGCCAAGGTAAGCGCGTTGCACCGTGCCATATTGTTTCAGGTCGCTCACCACCTTGTTCATGATCGCTGTAGGAATGGCAAAGCCATAACCTGAGTAAGAGCCAGTCTCGGAGTAAAGCATGGCGTTGATGCCCACGAGCTCACCATCGGCGGTCACCAAGGCACCGCCAGAGTTGCCGCGGTTGATAGCCGCGTCGGTCTGCAGCATATTGATGACCGTTCCGTCGGTGTCGATCTCGCGGTCAAGCGCGCTGATGTAACCGGCGGTCATGGTGAACGTCAGATCGCCCAGCGGATTTCCGATGGCCTCGAC
>OIYQ01000392.1_pt1 | contig 18239 bp, 16 predicted proteins | sample 1588311 | NCBI WGS metagenome assembly OIYQ01 (sample SAMN03283244) | human gut metagenome | biome: human-associated habitat; material: feces | host: Homo sapiens | place: Peru | collected 2012
ATCGTCGTTGACGGGGGGGATGGCCATCAGGCCGCAGACGCGGAGGTGCTCCTGCGCAGCAGCAGCGTCCAGCAGGGGCCAGAGCTGTTCCGGCGAAACGCCGGACTTCGACTCCTCGCCGCCGATATTCACTTCCAGCAGAATGTTCTGCACAAGGTCTGCCTTGGCGGCTTCCCTCTCGATGGCGGCCAGCAGGTGCTCGCTGTCAACGCTCTGGATCAGGCTGGCGCGGCCCAGCACCTTTTTGATCTTGTTGGTCTGCAAATGCCCGATGAAATGGCTCGGCTTGCCGCAGTAGGCCCCGGCGTCATAGTTGGCGCAGAGCTCCTGCACATGGTTCTCGCCGAACACATCGATGGGCAGGGCCGCGCTGGCGGCCACGGTCTCGGCCGTGCGGGTCTTGCAGGCAGCGCAGAGCTGTACTTCAGCGGGGGCGCGCCCGGCTTCGCGGGCGGCGGCCGCCATCTTCTCGCGGATGGCGTCAACGGCCTCCCGCATCTCTTCCAGTGTCTTTTCAGCCATAAAAACTCAGTCCTCCTCGGTATAGCGGGCGCGCTCGCCGCCGATCAGCTTCGGGCGGGTGCGGGCGCAGAGAATGTTTGCTTCGCCGATTTTGGAAAGGCTCAGCCGCACCGGCACAGCCACCCGGCGCAGGTGCATCCCGATGAGGGTGCCGCCGATGTCGATGCCCGCATGGGCGCGGATCTCCTCCACTGCGATGGGGTCCTGGAACTGCTTCCAGCAGGTGGTGGCCCAGCTGCCGCCCGCGTGGGGGCGGGGCACGACGCAGACTTCCTCCCAGCCGTATTTTTCGGCGGCTTCCCGCTCGATGATGAGGGCGCGGTTCAGGTGCTCGCAGCACTGCGCGGCCAGCCAGATGCCGTTTTCGGCCAGCACCGGCGCGATGCCGGCATAGACGGCCTGTGCGGCTTCCAGGCTGCTGTCCTTGCCGATGTGCCCGCCGACGATCTCACTGGACGAGCAGCCCACGACAAAGACATCGCCTTTGCGCAGCCCGGCCTGCGCCAGAAGTTCGGTCACGGCCTGCCGTGCCTCGGTTTCGATCTGCTGTTTGAATGCTTCCGTCATTATGGATTCACCTCATATCTACCCTTGCGCGCAGGGCCCGCCGCCTCTTGGCATGGTGGGCCTGCGCGTTTTGTAAAAGACCGGCCCGGCCCGCAAAGCGGGACGGAGAGGGTTTACACCCTGACCCAGTGCAGTTTTGTTTCCCCGGAAATGGCCAGATAGACCCGGCTGCCCACCGGGCAGAGCGCCGTGGTGCTGCCGGAGCTGCCGCCGGGGATCGTCCGCTGCCAGCTGCCGCTGGCGGGTGCGACCGCCTCGGCGCGGATGTCGCTGGCCGAGAGGGAGAACAGCCCCTCCTGCATCGTCTGGCTCAGCCGCAGGGCCATGCCCCGCAGCAGAGTGCGCCCGGCGTGGTCTTCCAGCCAGCCGGACCGGGCCCAGCGGTAGCTGATGTAGAGCGTGCCGTCCGCGTCCAGCGCCAGGGCACCGGGGTAGCCGGGCAGGCCGTACAGATGGGTCGAACAGCCTTTGCCCCCAGCCGTTAGGTCGCGGGCGGCGGTGTCCACCGCCCAGACGCAGCGGCTCCCCAGGTCGGAGACATAGAGCGTCTCCGCTGCCTCATCCAGCGCAAGGCCGGAGGCCCCGGCGATGCCGGTCAGTACGGTCTCCACCGTGCGGGCGGCGGGGTCGTAGACGTAGACACTGCCGGTGCCGGTGTGGGCAGTCAGTTCGGTGCGCAGGGCGCTCTCCACGCCGTGCCGGGCGCGGGCGGCGGCAAGGTCGGTGAAGTAGACCGCGCCGTCCGATGCGGCAGCTACTGCCGTGGGGCAGGAGAGGGCGCGGCCGTCGATCTGGCTCACGGTGAGTTCCACCGTCACGCCCCACTGGTCGCTGTTCACCCGGTAGAGCCGCCCGCCCTCCGATTCCAGCGTCGTCATCCAGATGGTGCCGTCCGGTGCAAAGGCGAAATCGGTGATCTCACCTGCCGTTGTCAGCACTTCGGTCCGGCCGGTGCCGTCCGGCTGCATCCGCAGCAGGCATCCGTTCTTGCCGGATTTGGCGGCGGCGTAGAGCCAGCCGTTGTTCTCCCGCAGGGCGGAGATCTCCGTGTAAGGGGCCAGTTCCAGAACGCCGCCTTCGGCGGCGTTCTGCGCCCCGGTCTTCTGTCGGACGTCCGGGGCGGTGTAGGGCGTGGGCGCAGCCTCGATGGGCCGCAGCACCAGCCCCCAGATGAGGGCCACCGCAGCGCAGAGCACAAAGACGATGCTCAGCTTCTGGAACCGCTGCAGCACCTCTTCCCGCTCGGCAGCGCGCTGGGCCTCCTGCGCTGCCCGGCGGCGGGCCGCTGCGGCGCTGGTCTTCTGGGCGCGGCGCATCCAGCGGTCCACCCAGAGCGCCGCACTGGGGCCGATGGTCAGCGATGCGATGAGCAGGATGAGCAGCAATTCAACAAGTCCGATCCGCATGGAGGACTCCCTTCCTCTGGTCAAAAACAGATGGGTATTCGTATCGTTTCAGTATAGCACAACTGTGCCGAAAAGTGCAAGCGCGCCCCGGCGGGGCAAACAAAAAGCAAGCGGCCCGGAACAGAGCCGCTTGCGGGAGGGTTCAGGTGCGCCATTTTTTCCGCCGCGCACCCAGAGCACAGCGGAACGGACGGTAGTACCGGTAATAGAACTTTGCGCCGAGGAGCGGCTCCATCACCTCTTCGTCGAACCGTATGGCCCGGCTCTTCTCCTTCCAGCTGGCATGGTAATGGTGGATGGAGTAGGTATTGGGGGTGATGTCGCAGGTGGAACCGGCATAGGCCACCGGGCAGAAATACTCCACCGGAAAAACTTCCATCTCCGGGGTGGACTGGCGGGTGCCGTCGGCCCGGATGCCGAACCGGGCAAAGACGGGAAGATTTCGTTTCGGGCAGGGGGTCAGGTCGCAGCTGCCGTCCGGCAGCAGAAAGGGCAGGCTGTCGTAATCGTCCAGCAGGGCTTTTACCACCGGGCTGCGGGCCTCGGCCCCGAAGCCGAGGCCGGTGGCGACCTCGTTGTTGTGCTGGAAGCCGAAGAAGGCCGGATACGCCAGCAGGTCGTCCAGCGGGCGGAGCAGCTCGACGTCGGTGTCCATGTAGATGCCGCCCTGCTCGTACAGGATCTTCAGGCGGGCGTAGTCGGCCACAAAGGCCCAGCGGCGGGCATCGTAGGCCTGCCGGGTGTAAAGCGACTGGGAAACGTCGAAGTTCTTCTCGTTCCACTCGATGATCTCATAGTCCGGGCAGTATTTTTTCCAGCTGCGGATGCAGTTCTGGATGTTTTTGGGTTTGGGCGCGCCGCCAAACCAGCAGTAGTGGAGAACTTTCGGGATGCTCATAAACAAAACCTCCGGCTCAGGAGCGGATGCTGCTGCGCAGCGTTCGGAGCTTGTGCAGCAGGTCGTGGTCAAACAGGAAGGCAGCGCCCACAAAGGCAGCACCGATCCAGATCATATGCAGCAGGGCCACGCCGATGACGCCCGGCAGGCTGAGCTCCGGGCGGCTCTGGATGCCCACGATGCGCAGGATGAGAACCATCAGGCCCAGGTTACAGACCCATTTCAGCGCCGGGCGGGCCATGCGCTGGTGCAGGATGTTCCGGTAGGTGTAGCGGAAGACGAGCACCGTGCGGCAGAGCAGCGCGGCCAGGGTGCCAAACAGGCAGCCGTAGATGCCGAAGAACTGGATGCCGAGGAGGGTGACGGTCAGATTGATGGCCATTTCGATCAGAGCATGCCAGCGGGTCTGCTGGAACGCGCCTTCGAACTGGACAGCCTGGTGGTAGATGCTTTTGCCGCTCTCCAGCACGGCCTTGAGGGCGAAGAGCAGCAGCAGGAAGGCGTCGATGTAGTTGGTGTCCTGGATGCCGCTGGTGTAGATGCGGATGACCGGCAGCAGGAAAGCCGCCGTCATGGTGTAGCAGAACGCGACAAAGGCCAGATACAGCGTCTCGCACAGGTCGAACAGGCCAAGGAACCGCTCCCGGTCGGTGTGGAAGATCTGGCCCATCCGGAACGAGATGCTGTTGAGGAACAGATTCATCACGAAGACGATCTGGACGAAGAACATGTTGTAGATGCTGTAGACGCTGACGAGCTGGAAATTGCAGAAGTAGGACAGCAGCACCATGTCCGTGTTGTTGAAGATGACGCCGGACAGCTGGTGCATCAGCACCGAGTTCTTCTGGGAGACGGCGGAGTAATCCGGTTTGGCGTGGTGGTCGATCCAGGGGTAGTTCTTGTGGGTGTACCACAGGATGACCGGGATGGGCAGCATGGAGCACAGGCAGTACAGCAGCTGCATGGCCAGAATGTTCCGGGTGAGCATCAGCACCAGCACCCTGCCGATGCCGGAGATTAGGGTGGTGGCGGTCTCCAGATTGCTGAGCACATAGCGGCGGCCGTCCACATCCATCAGCAGCCGGTACTTGCCCTGCACAAAAAAGCTGGTGACAGAGGGCAGGCCGTACAGGATGGTGTACAGTAAAACGACGCCGCGCGGCAGGGTGAAGTGCACCACCATGGGGTACACGATGCCGATGGCCACCACGATGAGGGCATACAGTGTGCCGGTGCGGCGGTAATAGTGGTCGGTGGCGGCCAGGATCTCGCTCACAGTCTGGTGTTCTTCCATCGCCACCGGGCGGTAGAGCGCCTGGGTGGTGGCCAGGCCGACCCCGGCTTCGAGCAGGTAGAGGTAGGCGAACAGCTGCTTGATGGTGTTCAGCTCGCCGTTGACGCCGGAACCGTAATAGGTCAGATAGAGCCGGGGCATGAGAAAGCCCAGCAGGATGGTCACAAACTGGCAGAACAGGCCGGTGAGCATGTTCCGCTCCACGCGGGAAAGGTTCTTGAACTTCATAGAAACTCCAACGCCTCCGGGAAGGCATACATTTTTCATTCTATTTTTTACTATAAAGGGTGCGGCCCGCCTTGTCAAGAAATCCGGACGAAAAAGCGAACGGTCTGCGCGTTTTCGCGGCAGGGACGGAAATTCGTTTGGATTGCACCGGCCAGGTGTGGTATACTGAATGTGTTCGGGTTTTCCAAAGCATTCACCCAAACTTCACAGAAATTTCCAAACTTCGCGGTATGATAACCTCAGAATACCAGACACTTTTGAGTGAGGAGGGAGCCATAGATGGCAAAAATTCTGATCGTTGATGATGAACCCCGCATCCGGGAACTGATCCGGGAACATCTGCAATATGCGGGCTATGTCTGCGAGGAGGCAGGCGACGGCTCGGCGGCGCTTTCGCTGCTGAGCGGCGGCGGATACGATCTGGTGATCCTGGATGTGATGATGCCGTTCATGGACGGCATGACCTGCCTGCGGGAGATGCGCACCCGCCACATCAACACGCCGGTCATCATCCTGACCGCACGCGGCGAGGAATACGATAAACTGGCGGGCCTGGAGGGCGGCGCGGACGACTATGTGGTCAAGCCCTTCTCCCCGCGCGAGCTGGTGGCCCGCGTCCGGGCCGTGCTCAACCGCACCATGCCCCGGAGCGAGGCTTCCGACGGCACCATGACCTTCGGCGACCTGACCATCGACACGGCCAGCCACACCGTCCGCGTGGCGGGCGAAGAAGTGAGCCTGACGCCCAAGGAGTTCGACCTGCTGGTCTTCCTGGCATCGAACAAGGGCATCGCCCTCAGCCGCGAAAAGATCTTGCAGAAGGTGTGGAACTACGATTACTTCGGCGAGGACCGCACCGTGGACACCCACGTCAAGATGCTGCGCGGCCACCTGGGCAAGTGCCGGGGCTACATCGCCACGGTCTGGGGCATCGGCTACAAGTTCGACCCCGATGCGGCACGATAAAACGGAGGAGCGCAGTTGATGCGGCAACTGGGAAAAAAGCGGCGTTCCATCGGCATCCGCGGGCAGATGATGTGGTTTTTGTGCCTGATCTGCCTGCTGCTGCTGGGGTTGTTCTGGTTCCTGAGCACCCAGCTGCTGGAGCCGCTGTACACCAAATACATCCAGAAGCAGCTGACGGCAGAGGCCGAGATGATCGTGGCCGAGATGGATGACGCCATCGCAAAGGGGGAGATCCTCTCGTACTGGGCGTTCGGCGGCATCAAGGTGACGAACGACGACTTCTTCAGCCAGCTGGGCAGCGACATCTATTCCAGCGGGGAGCTGAGCAGCTTTTGCGTGGACATTTCGGACGCAACGCTCCGCACCATCAAAAAATACGAGAACCTCTCCTATTGCAGCCTGCACCAGAAGTCGTTCCCCGATACGCTGGATGACGACATCGCTTATTCCACCGCCCGGCAGGTGCGGCAGTACTGCCGCGAGAACGGGGCCTTCGCCCGTGTGCTCCCGGCGGCCAAGCCGTCGGCCTACAATCAGCTGGTCGTGGGCCGGATGACCGCCGATGGGGCCTATACGGTGCTGGTGAGCACCACCCTGATGCACGTATCCGAGGCGGGCGAGGTGATGAGCACCGTGCTGCCGCTGGCGGCGGCGCTCATCTTTGCCTTCTCGATGAGCGCGGCGTGGATGTTCAGCGAGTGGTTCACAAAGCCACTGCGTCAGCTCTCCGGTGCGGCGCGGCAGGTGGCCCAGGGCGATTATGCCGTCCATGTGGAAACGGGCCGGAACGATGAACTTGGCGACCTGGCCGAGGATTTCAACCACATGGCGAAGGAAGTTCAGCGGGCCTCCCAGATGCAGCGGGACCTGCTGGCCAATGTCTCCCACGACCTGCGCACCCCGCTCACCCTCATCAAGGGCTACGCCGAGACGGTGCGCGACATCACCGGCGACGACAAGGCCCACCGCGACGAGCAGATGAACATCATCGTGGATGAGGCCGACCGCCTGACGGCTCTGGTCTCCAGCGTCATGGAACTGAGCAAGGTGACGAGCGGCGCGGAAAAGTGCGAGAAAGTCCATTTCGATATGGGCCAGCTCTGCGACGAGGTCAGCGAACGGTACGACGCCGTCTGTGCCCAGAACGGCTGGCAGCTGAAACTGGAGCTGCCGGACGAGGAACTGCCCGTCTACGCCGACCCCAATATGATGCAGCGGGCGCTGCACAACCTGCTGGGCAACGCGATGCACCACATGGGAGCGGACGGCATCTTCGTGCTGCGGGCCGCACCATCTGCCGAGGGCGTCCGGGTCGAGGTCGAGGATCACGGCCCCGGCATCGCCGCCGAGGACCTGCCCTATATCTTTGACCGCTACTACCGCTCCCGCTCCGATGCGGGCAAGCAGGGCACGGGCCTGGGCCTATCCATCACAAAAGCCATTTTCCAGCAGCACGGCTTCCGCTTCGGAGTGCAGAGCACCGTGGGCAAAGGAACGACGTTCTGGTTCATCATGACTTCAGAGTAACAAAAAAATCCTGCGCAAAAGCGCAGGATTTTTTGTTACGAGTCGGCAGAACGGTAGATGCCCAGACTGTTGTCCGGGTCGGGCATCTTGACACGGGAGGCGCGGTCGTTGACCTGGACCAGCATCCAGCCCATGAGGGCCAGCACGGCCAGAATGATGAGCCATTTGACGGCGTTGGGAAGCTTTTTCATCGTGACGTTCCTTTTTTCTTAAACTTCCGGGCGGCAGCGCTTCCGGGCGCGGGCCAGCAGCGCGGCCGCATCGGCAGCGGAAGGTTCGTTGACCCAGGCCGGGCGGGGCGCAGCCCCTGCGCCGGAACTGCCCTTCTCCGCAAAGGAGGCAAGGCCGGTGTCGGTGCGGTCGTTCCAGGGCGAGAAGCCGTCGGGGGCGATGTGGGCACCGAGGCGGCAGTCCAGCACGGTGGTCTTGCCGGTGGGACGCCAGGGCCGGCCCAGATAGACCGTCCCAGCCGGGCAGTCCGAGACGAGATCGCAGTCCCAGAAGACAAAGCCCAGCCCGTCCGCCGGGCCGGACGGCGCCGTGACGAAGCTGCGGGGGATGTGGTTGTTCACGGTGCGCAGAGTGCACTGCTCGAACAGGGCGTCTGCCCCGCCGAAGATGAAGTCGATGTCGCCCGCGATCTCACAGTTCTGGTAATACTGCGCGGAGGCCCGCCGGGGCGCAAAGGTGCGGGGGCCGAGGAAGCCGTCCTTCTCCCGCTCCTTTTCGGGCAGCGGGGCGCAGAACAGGGTGTCCTGATTGCCCAGCAGCTTCACCCGGCGGAACACGGCCCGCGCGCTGTCCACATAGGCTGCGATGGCCTGCCCCACCAGACTGCCCGGCCCGGCATCGTTGGCGATGGTCAGATCCTCCACGGTGAGGCTCTCCCCGCTGAAGAAGGCCGTGTAGCTGCGGAAGGTGTGGGTGGGCCGCCCGTCCGGGTGGGGCAGTTTGCCGCCGTCGGCCCAGACGAGGATGGTCTGGTCGGCACCGGCACCCCGCAGGGTGATGCAGCGTTTTTCGCAGACCAGCTTTTCCCGGTAGACGCCGGGCCCGATGACAATCTCGGCTTCCAGTTCATAAGGTACGGCCAGCACAGCCTCGGACACCGAAGCGTAATCGCCGCTTCCGTCCTGCGCAACGGTAAGGTGCAGCATAGAAAGGGACCTCCCACAAAAAAGATAGTGTTATTATAGTCCCTATTTGTGAATAAATCAACGCCCGCAGGCTTCCAGCCGGAGCACGGCTGCGGTGATGTCGTCGGGTCGGCCGGTCGCCTCGGCGCGGGCGCGGGCCGTCTCCACCAGCGTTTTGGCCAGCACTTCGGGCGGGTCGGCTGCGGCAGCAGAGAGCTCCAGCTGCTTGAGCACCCAGCCGGTGCCGTCCACGAGCAGACCGTCCGACACCAGCACGGCGTAATCGCCCGCCGCCAGATGCACCACCCGGCTCTGCCCGTTCACTCCGCCCAGGATGCCGATGGGCAGGCTGGCATCCCCCACAGGCCGTGCCCGCCCGCCGTGGACCAGAAAACCCGGTGCGGCCCCGGCCTTGAACAGCCGGGCCGTGCCGGTATAGAGGTCCACGCTGATGAGGTCGAGGGTCGCGCCGCTCTCCTCATCGCTCTTGAGGGCCAGTGCTACGTTGACCAGCCGTGCGGCCAGCTCGGCGGTGAAGCCTGCCTTGAGCAGGCGGGCCGTCAATTCTGCAGCCAGGTTGCCGTCCACAGCGGCCGGGCGTCCGGTGCCCATGCCGTCGCAGAGGATCATCTGCGCGGCGGTGGGGCTGCAGAACTGCTGGACCGCATCGCCGGAGATGCTGCCCCGCGCGGCGCTCCCGGCAGACCCGAAGACGGCCCGCAGAGCGGGCTTTTCGCAGAAGAGCAGGGTCGTCATCCCCTTGCAGGAGAGCACCTGGGGCGGGTCGAAGGTGCGGCGGCAGAGCCGCCCGACCTCCTGTGCCAGTGCGGCCAGCTCCGTGGCAGAGAACCGGGTGCGGGGCAGGGTAACAGCGGCCCGCGTCCGGCCCAGGTCGTCCAGCGTGACGGCAGATTCCAGCGGCGGGGTGCCGAGGCTGGCAAAAAAGTCGGCCACCCGCCCGGATTTATAGGGTTCCGGTGTGCCGGGGCGGCCCAGCTGTTCGCTCAGCACTCCCAGCGCATCGGCCACGGCGCTGTACTGCTCGGTCAGGGCTGTGCGCATGGCTTCGGCGTGGACGCGGGTCTCCTTCCGGCTGCGGTAGAGCGCGAAGGATTTGTTCACCGCTGCGCAGAGCGCCGCCGGGTGGATGCAGCGCCCCAGCTGGGCTGGGAGGTCGCCGGTCTCCAGATGGCCGTTCTGTTCCAGAATGGGCCGCAGGGCGTTCATGCCGTCCAGCGTCGCGGTGTATTCCTGCTTCCAGCAGCTCTCCCGCCGCCCGCAGTTGAAGCAGAGCGCATCGTGGGCGTTGTCGATGACCCAGCGGAAGGTCTCGCACCGGTGGGGCAGGGCGTCGTAGACCTCGTTGACGGTCTCCGCGAGGGAGGACAGGCTTTCGGCCACCGCTTCCAGCCGGGTGGCCGCGGCCGAAAAACGGGGCCGCTCCTCCGGTGCGTCCGGTTCGTCTGCGGGCACCGGGGCCAGCCAGCCGCCGGGCAGCAGCGCGGCCAGCCCCAGCCCCGCCCCGGCGCTGAAGGCAAAGCCAAAGGCACTGCCGGGCGGCTGGACGCAGAGCACCCCCGTCACACAGCCGCCCGCATAGGCGGCAAAGGCTTCCACCCGGCGTCCGGGGGCCAGCAGAGCAGCCGCTGCACTGGCGCAGGAGAGCCCGGCCGCCGCCGGGCCGAGGGAGGCATCCGCCCCGCAGAGGGCTGCACCCAGCACGGCACAGCAGGCAAGGGCGGCTTTCCCCTGGCCCCGGCAGCAGAGGGCGGCTTCCAGCGCCGCGCAGAACACGACGCCAAGGCAGACCGGCCCCAGTGCGACCCCGCCCAGGGCCGCAGCGGCAGCGGCCCCGACGAGCAGCATCCCCACGCCGGGCGTTTCGGGCGGGAACCGCCGCAGGGCAAAGCCCAGCGCTCCCGCCAGCAGGGCGTCCGCCCCGCAGGTGAGCAGCAGGTCTACCCCGCCGCCGGTGGGGCCGAAGGCAAAGCAGACGGCCCCCAGCCCCAGGGCTCCGCAGCTCGCCAGCAGGGCGGGCCGGAACCGACCCGGCCAGAGCCACCGTGCTGCCACAGCGGCCCCGATGGCGCAGAGCAGACAGATGCTGTCCAGCGACAGCGCCCCGAACCCATGGAGCAGCAGTCCCAGCACTGCCCCGGCCGCACAGGCAGCGAAGCAGTCCTCCGCAAAGCCGAGCGTCAGCCCCAGCCCGAAGGGGATGAGCGCCCCATACAGCACCGCCCAGCCGCCGAGCAGCCCGGCCAGAAAAGCCGAACCCTGCCGCAGAGCCGGGCGGACGGCTGCGCGCGGCAGCAGCGCCGCCGCAAAGGGATGGATGGCATCCTGCCTGAGAAGATCGTGCATAAAAAATCCCCGCTTTCCGGCGGGGATCGTTTGTGTTGTTCTGTTTCCCGCGCCTTGTGCATATACTGTAGCGCGGCCGCCGGGCGGTTTTTGGGAGGGTGAAGCGAAGCGGCATCCTTTTGCTAAAACCAAGAAAAAAGCCCTGCGGCGTACAAAAACCGCAGAGCTTTTTGGAAATTTTAGAAGATTCAGCCGTTCAGCTTCTCGATGGCGGCTTTCACGCGGGCAAGGGTCGTCTCGCGGCCCATCATGCAGGCGAGGTCGGTGCCGCCGCCGGGGGTGCGCTGTCTGCCGGACAGGGCGATGCCCAGCGGGTAGAGCAGCCAGCCGTTCTTCTTGCCCAGCTCTTCGGCCTTGGCCTTGCAGGCATCAAAGACGGCGTCGCGGTCGGAGAAGTCCAGAGCTGCATCACTCAGCACGGGCAGCAGTGCTTCCAGCGCTTCCTTTGCGGACTCCGGGGTGGTCTTCTGCTTCTTGTTGGTGTACAGGCTCACGTCGTACTCCGGCATCGCATCGAAGAAGTCCAGCTGCGCGGGGATCTCGCCCAGCACCTCGCAGCGGGGCTGCAGGTTGGCGCAGAGCAGCTTCTTGTCAATGGGGGTGTGGACGGCCTGGTCGATCCAGGGCTCCGCCGCAGCCAGGAATGCGTCCGGGCTCAGGCGGCGGATATACTCCGCGTTGATGGCCCGCAGCTTGAGCGGGTCGAAGATGGCCGGAGACTTGGAGATGCCGTCCGGGCTCCAGACCTTGCGCAGCTCGTCAAGGGAGAAGATCTCCTGCTCGGCGTATTCGCCTCTGGGGCTCCAGCCCAGCAGGCAGATATAGTTCAGGATGGCAGCGCTCAGGTAGCCCTTGGCGCGCAGGTCCTGATAGCTTGCATCGCCGTTGCGCTTGGACAGCTTGTTCTGGGCGTCCTTCATGACCGGCGGGCAGTGGATATAGGTGGGGATCTCCCAGCCGAATGCCTGGTACAGCAGGTTGTATTTGGGGGTGGAAGACAGGTACTCGCTGCCGCGGATGACATGGGTGATGCCCATCAGGTGGTCGTCCACGACGTTGGCGAAGTTGTAGGTGGGCATCCCGTCGGTCTTGATGAGGATCTGGTCATCCATCTCGCTGTTTTCGACCTCGATGTGGCCGTAGACCACATCGTCGAAGCCGGTGATGCCGGTGCGGGGGATCTTCTGGCGGATGACGTACGGCTCTCCGGCGGCCAGACGCTTCTGGACCTCCTCTTCGGGCAGGTCGCGGCAGCAGCCGTCGTAGTGAGTCATCTCGCCGTTGGCGCGCTGCTCTGCGTGCAGCGCTTCCAGGCGCTCCTCGGTGCAGAAGCAGTAATATGCCTTGCCCTCAGCGACCAGCTGTTCGGCATACTGTTTGAACATCCCCATCCGCTCGCTCTGGACATAGGGGCCGACCGGGCCGCCGATGTCCGGGCCTTCGTCCCAGTTCAGCCCGGCCTCGCGCAGGGTGTTGTAAATGACGTCCACCGCGCCTTCCACATAGCGGCCCTGGTCCGTGTCCTCGATGCGGAGGATGAAGGTGCCGTCCTCGTGCTTGGCCATCAGGTAGGTGTACAGCGCGGTGCGCAGGTTGCCAACGTGCATATAGCCGGTGGGCGAGGGGGCAAAACGGGTGCGGACTTTATTGCTCGGCATAAAAAACGCTCCTTATCTATATCGGCAAATAAATTTGTGAATTGCTACCCTTTAGTTTAACTGTTCAGCGCGATTTTGTCAACGAGAAGACGCGAAGAACGGCCGGAAGGGGGCGTTCTCTCCCGGAAACGATCAAAATCGTCGAATCTGCCCAATTTTCGGAGAAAAACTTTGGAGCGAAACGCTGCCGAAACGATTGACAAACGGCGCAGAAAACGGTCAAATAAAAACGACACATTTCAACACATTCGGGCGGAGGTAGAAACGATGAAACAAAAATCGTTCGATGCAGTGCGGCAAAAGAGCAGAGCGCTTGCGGTGCTGCTCTGTCTGGCCGTTCTGCTGCTGACCGGCTGTGGTGGAGGCGGGGCAGCTGCACCGGAACCGCCCGCGTCTGCTCCGGCGGCGGGCAGAACGGACGAGGACACGGCTTCTTCCCCGGCGGCACCCGCGCCTTCGGAACCGGAATCGGTGTCCAGTTCGACAGCCGCGTCTGAGCCGGAAGCTCAATCGCCGCAGGAACCGGAGGTGGAAGACTTTCTCCGCTGTGAGCCGATGGACTACACCAGCGTGTCGGCGGTCTGCTCCGGGCAGGAGGGTACCCTCATCGTGGTCAAAGTCCGCGTGGAAAATACGACGGAACAGGTCGTCCATGCGTTCAACACCAGTGCATCGCTTGGGAACGTGACGGTGGACAACGCAGTGGACGGCATGTCTGCGGACCGGGTCGCTGCGGGCAAGGCTGCAGAACATCTGACGGCGGTGCTCCGGACGACGCAGGAGACCGTGGTGAAAAAGCCGGTCATTGCAGCCCTTGAAAGCGCAGCCGAAGCCCTGCAGCCGGGGCAGAGCGCGGTGGCGTATGGGTATGTATTCCTCCCGGCCAGCGAAGGCAGCTGGACACGGGCGGATTTTCTGTGGAAGGAGCAGGCCATCGGCAGCCTGACGCCGAAGAAGAAGCCGCAGGCCCCTGCGGAGTCGGCTGCGCCGTCGGGCAGTACCGCCGCTTCGGCGCCGTCCGCAAAGCCGGCGCCGCCCGCAGCTTCGCAGCCCACGGTATCGCCGGGCAGCCCGGCCGGGTCCGAACCGTCCTCGCAGCCGGAGACGTCAACTGGGTCCGAGCACCCCGCTGCATCCAGCGCACCGTCGGCCCCGGAAACACCGGCAGCGTCCGGGACGCCTGCTTCGTCGGAAGTGCAGGAGCCGGATACGTCCGCGGCGTTCCCGGAGTTTGCCGTGCTGGGGCAGACCTTGACGCCGTCCGGTTTCTGTGTGCACTTCCGTGTGAAGAACCACACAAAGGAGACGCTGGACCTGGAAAATACCGCCGCACAGTTTACGGATGCTGCGGATGGGACGTTCCGGGAAGACCGGCTTTACCAGAACGGCACAAAGAGCCGCTGGATCGGTTCGCTCTGTTATCTGACGAACGGAGCGCAGACGGACGAATATCCCTGCTATGTCGTCACGTCGGCCCGGAGCACCGTGCTGAAGCCGGGGGCTTCGGCGGAGATCTGGGTCTACGGGCACCTGTCGGATACGGAGAAGGTGTCTCTGGTCGCCGTGTCGCTCTCTGCCTGCTGCGGCGGCAAAACGTGCCCCATCCCGGACGAAGATGCCCTGTTTCTGGTGCCGGGACGGAACGGCTCGAAGCGTGAGACGAGCAGCAAAAAATCTTAAAAAAATCCCAAGAACCGGAACTTTTCGCCCGGAGGCGGACTGCCTTCGGGCGTTTTTGTGCCCATTCCAAAAACATCCGGGAAGTTTTTGTCGAAAAGGACCGCAAGCGTTGACGAAGCAGGAACTATTTTGTATACTAATGAAGCACTGGAACAATTTTCCTATCACCGGATTTGTGGCCGGGCAGCGTGGCCCGGAAAAAATGAGGAAAATACGAGAAGCAGTGCAAATTAGACAAAGGAGAAGCACAAAATGAAAAGTACAGGAATCGTTCGCGGGATCGATGCGCTGGGGCGGATCGTTCTGCCCAAGGAGCTGCGCACCAGCATGAAGCTGGAAACGGATGCAAAGCTCGAAATCTTCGTTGATGGAGACGCCATCGTCCTCAAAAAGTACCGCCCGAAGGGAAGCTGCGACTTCTGCGGGACCGTCGATGAGCAGGCCGTGCAGTTTGCAGGCTACTGCATCTGCTCCGCCTGCCGGAAGAAGATCGGCGCCCTCTGAGCACGGGCCGCAAAAAGGAGAAGACGCTATGAGCCAGATGATCGATTTTACGCTGCCGTCGAGCGCACCGGGGCGGATGCTCCATGCGTTTCGCTGTGTGCCGGAGGGCGAAGTACGCGCCATCGTGCAGCTCTCGCACGGGATGGTGGAGTTTATCGACCGCTACAAGCCGCTGGCTGAGTACCTCGCCGCACGGGGCATCCTCGTGACCGGAAACGACCATCTGGGCCATGGCGGGTCCATCCGGACCAGGGCCGACTACGGCTATTTTGCCGAGCCGGACGGCAACCGGGCAGTGCTGGATGACCTTCACGCCATGACCATTCTGACGAAACAGCTCTACCCCGGTGTGCCGTATTTCCTGCTGGGCCACAGCATGGGCTCGTTCTATGCACGGCAGTATCTGTGCGAGTGGGGCAGTGAGCTGGACGGTGCCATCATCCTGGGGACCGGTTTCCAGCCGAAAGCGCTGGTCGCGTTTGCCCGCACGGTCTGCCGGGTGCTGGCGGTCTTTTTCGGCTGGCAGCATCGCAGCCGGCTGGTGGCGGAGCTTTCGTTCCTGGGCTACAACAAGGGGCTGGAGGGCCGCACCACCCACGACTGGCTCAACCGCGACCCTGCCGAGGTGGACAAGTACCTCGCCGATGAGCGGTGCACCTTCACGTTTACGCTGAATGCCTATTACAGCATGTTCACGGGCATCCTGCGGCTGTACGACCCGGCCTTTCTGGCCCGGATGCCGAAAGACCTGCCGGTGCTCTTCCTGGCCGGTGATGCCGACCCGGTGGGCGAGCGCAGCGCGGGCGTCCGGCGGGCCGTGCAGAGCATGAAGGATGCCGGGATGCGGGACGTGCAGGTCAAGTTCTACCCCGGTGCCCGGCACGAGCTTCTGGTGGAGACGAACCGGGCCGAAGTCTTTGCCGACATCGGCGATTTTGTGGAACGGCACCTTCCCTGAGCGGCATTGCCGTGGGATCGGGATGGGTGTTCGGAAGATGAAAAAAGACACCTCATGGCGAGGTGTCTTTTTTCATGGGGTGATGGTGGGCCAAGCAGGACTTGAACCCGCATCCTCGGACAGACGGGTGTCCTGCGTACTGACGACGGCGGTAGGCGCAGGATCGGCCGCTGCGGTCACAGCCTTTTTGGCAAGGCCGGTATGGATGGTGAGCAGTGCCATTACCAGCAGCACCAAAGCGCAGCCCAGCAGGCGGATATCCACATCACATTTCCGATCGTACATTCTGAAACGCCCCTTTTCCATTTTTGCCCTGCCCGGCGGACACGTTTCCGCTGCGGCGGGCCGACTGATGTTTCCTATCCTCTGCTGCGGACCCCCTCTATCTGTCCGCAGCAGAACAACAAAATGCAAAAAAGCCCAGAGCGATACCGCTCCAGGCTCCTTTGTCTGTATGTACATATCACATTATAATGTCCGGGGCGGATATTGTCAAGGAAAGTGAACGGGTTTCATCTCTAGGTGCCCACCGATTCATCTTGTTTGGTGTTTTGCATCCACCGCACCAGCGCTTCGGCGTCCTGTTCGCCTTTGGCGTACATTTTTTCAAGGCCGGCGCGGTTCTTGGTCAGGGTGGACATTCCCTCGGTGCTGTCCGGGGCGATGATGCAGACAAGGCCCTGCCGCTCCAGCTCCCGCGCCCGCTGGACAGCCGTGTCGTACCGCCAGGCCCGGCGGCGCAGCCCCTCGGCTGCAGCGGGGTAATGCGACTGCAGCAGGTGCGCCAGATGCTTGTCCCGGGCATCACTGCTCACCAGCCCGATGGGCTTGGTCAGGATGAGAGCCACCCGGTCGCAGCCGTGGGCAAAGGCCCATTCCAGCGGGACGGGGTCGGCCAGGCCGCCATCAAAATAAGGCACGCCGTCGATGACGCAGGGCTGGTCGATGACCGGGATGCAGCAGGACGCCATGAGGATGCGGTAGTCGTCCGGGTGGAGGTCTGCCTTGGTGAAATACTGCGCCTCGCCGTTCTGTGCATTAGCGGCCACCACGCAGAGCTCTGCCGGGCTGCGGGCAAGCGCCGCGTAATCCAGCGGATTCTCGCCGCCTGCATTGCTGAGGGTGCCGTAGACATAACCCAGATCGAGATAGGAGTGCTTGCGGATGAGGTTGTGCACGCTCATGTACTCCCTGCGGAAGGAGTATTCATCGTAAAAGGGCTTGTTCCGCCCATGCTGGCCTGCCAGATAGGACGCCATATTGGCGCTGCCCGCCGAAACGCCGATGCAGAGATCGAAGCGGAGGTCCCCCTCCAGGCAGCGGTCCAGCACGCCAGCGCCGTAAATGCCCCGCAGGCCGCCACCCACATCGATGACACCGTATTTCATGGTCTGTTCCTCCATCGTTTCATTCCATTTCCCTCCCAGTATAACGGGACGGCGGGAAATACTCATTGAGCAAACGGCGGGATCTGATGCAATTTGCGGCAGAAAGCAGGATCTGCCGCAATGGGGGCAAATAAAAACGGCCAGCGTATCATGCGCTCTGTGAAAGGAACTGTACGAATGAGCAAAAAAGAAGCACGAAGGCCGGAACCTTCGTGCTTTTTTGGTGGGCCAGGCAGGACTTGAACCCGCGACCAAGCGGTTATGAGCCGCCAGCTCTGACCAGCTGAGCTACTGGCCCGCAGAGGCACCCGGCGAAAAAGCAGGGCGCAACAGATAGTATAGCAAAAAACTGCGAAAATGAAAAGCGTTTTCGGGCAAAATTATTTTGTGCGGCGGGCCTGGAGCTTCTGCATCATAAAGGTGTCCAGCATTTCCTGCGGGAAAAGCGGCTCTTTGTAGCCGAAGGATTCCCGGATGAAGATGAGGGTCACGATGGTCTGGCGGCCCGGGTCGAACCGGAGGGTGTAGAGGGTGTCCAGCGGCTGCTGGGTGGGCTGATGGAGCGTCAGGTGGAGGGTGAAGCCGCCATCGTTCTCCCGGCGGCACTCGTAGGCGAAGACATCGTCCGGGCTGTGCTGGTCCAGCCGGTCGAAGCAGTCGTCCAGCGGCAGGTCGGTGCGGAACTCGGACAGGCCGCTGGGGCCGTACTGGCTGCGGCGGTTCTGGTCTTTCTTAGACAGCAGAAATACGATAAAGCCCAGAATGGCCGCGAGAAGAAGGATGGAAAAAACAGCGTTCATGTGCGCCTCCCGATGGAATTTGTGTCGAGTTTTCCTTATTGTAACACAACACGCCCCAAAATGTGTTATAATATTTGAAAAATTCCAAAAACTGATGGGGAGCCTGCGCCCTTTCTGCGGGCGGGAGGGACGATATGAAACTCAAATTCACGCGCAAGACCTGGTATTTCCTGCTGCTGGCTTCCGCGGCGGCCTCTATGCTCAACGGCTTTGCCGTCCTGAGCGGCACCAGCTTCGGCCTCATCGAGCAGATCGCATTCGCCATGGCGGAAGATGAACATCGTCAGCCGCGGCGGCTCGCTGGTTTTTGCCTGGATGTGCATGACCGGCAACGAGAACCCGT
>OIYQ01000394.1_pt1 | contig 18198 bp, 10 predicted proteins | sample 1588311 | NCBI WGS metagenome assembly OIYQ01 (sample SAMN03283244) | human gut metagenome | biome: human-associated habitat; material: feces | host: Homo sapiens | place: Peru | collected 2012
AAGAAGCATGAGAATGTGAGATGGGATGAAATCATGCGCATTGCCAGCACACAGGTTGTGGTTACTGCAAAAGTTGAAACTGTAGATGGTCAGGTCATTAGTATAAGACAGAGCACAGAGGCAGAGAGTAAACTCTCCGCCATCTATGATTTGCTCTATATTAACCCCAAACCGCTCGGGAAAAGAAAATCCATGCTACACCCAAATCAGACTTCAAAAAATCCGGATATTGGAAATCAGGGAGTTACATAACGGGTGGCTGCAATGTGGGTTAAAGGAGTTAAGGAAGTTAAGGAGTTAAGACGTATGTCTTGCTGCTTAAAAAAACTACGCCAAAAAGACTGTTGTCTTAACTCCTCAGCGACCGTAGGGAGCGATAACTCCTTTAACTTCTATAACTTCTGAACTTGCAAAACTTCAGTAACTTAAAAATAAAAGAAACTATGAAGAAAATTTCATTGAGTGTAGTTTGCCCCATGGCATCCTGCACACGCAGCAACACTTGCGCCCGTTATGCGCAGTATGTCAAGGCACTTACCTGTGCCGATACCTTTGAGGTGCTCAATGTGAAGCACCTGCAGTGTGAGGGCGAGAAGTGCCCCTATCATCTTGTGTCAGAAAAGCAAGTATGGGCAAGGGGATTCCAGCGCATCTACAGTACCATCCCGGCGGGAAGAACCCATTATTTCTATTCCCGTACGCCTTATGCCCGGCGCAGGTTTTATAAGGCGAAGAATGGCGAAATAGCCATTGACCCCGACATGCAGCAACACCTTCTCTCCATCTTCCGGGAGCACGGTGCTGACATGAGCATCGGCTTCGACAGTTATGAAGAGAAGGACGTACTGGTGGAGAAATAAATATCACGTGGATGCGCTACTCCGCATACAGTTTCATCGTGTCCTGACGGGTAAAGGCCAGCTCTCTGTAGAAATCGCGAAGATAAGAAGAGAGTTCGGTCTTGTCGTCAGAAGAAACGAAGAGGTTGTCGCCTAACTGGCGTTCCAGGGAAGTCAGGGCATCAGAGAGACTCTCTATCTCGCCTTCATAATCCCTGCCCTCATCAGGACTGCGGCGGATGCGATGATACTTGATGTCCTCGGCAAGGGCATTCTTCATCTCCACCAGTTTGTCGGCATGGGGAGCAAAGAGAGCTCTGATGACAAGCGCACGGATGGCATCCCTCTCCTCCGGCTCCTGCCACAGGCAATGGTAGATGGGAAGAAGGTCGCATACCGCCACTTCATCACGATCCTGCATAAAGGCTGAAGTACGCAGCAGGCGCATGATGTTCTTCCAGCGACGGTCGCTCACATACACATGACGGCGCTCAGCGGCCTCGTCGACATTGACTGCCCTCAGCGACTTGCGGATAGCAGAAATGGCATCGAGTACCTCCTCCTTCACTCCTATACGATCGATGGCCTTCGACCATTCCGCATACTCCTCGGCAGTAATCGCATTCGACTGGGCACTTTCTTCTGCCTCCTGACCTTGTCCTCCCGCTTCACTCTTCACCCCCAAGAGCATCTCACGGAAGTTCTTCTCCTGTCGGATGGGACGGCTCTCTATGCGGATGACGAATCGGTCCCACAGCGCCTCCAGTCCCTCACCCTTGGCTGGCAACTCGTTGCTGGCAGCCACGAGGAGTTTCAGCGGCAACTCGATTTCGCGTATGCCGTTGCGGAACAGTTTCTCATTGATGACCGTGAGCAGGGTGTTCTGTATGGCAGGGCCTGCCTTCCATATCTCGTCGAGGAATACGACATCGGCTGTAGGAAGATAACCTTCCACAGCACGCTCATAGGTATCGGAGGTCTTCAGTTTCTGAATGCTCACAGGACCGAAAATCTCATCGGGCGTAGAGAAGCGCGACATGAGATACTCGAAATTGCGTGCTCCACGGAAGGCACACTTCAACTGTCGTGCCACCATACTCTTGGCCACACCCGGTGGGCCTAAAAGAATAACGCTCTCGCCTGCCAGAGCGGCAAGGAGCGAGAGCGATATTTCTGTTTCTTTCTCATAAATGCCCCGGTTCATATCCCGAAGCAAGAGTTTGAATCTTTCAAGCATGTATCTTATTTCACATTACCTACTTTGATCAAATACTCAGCGATCTGAACGGCATTGAGCGCTGCGCCCTTGCGAATCTGGTCGCCTGTGAGCCACAATGTATTGCTGTTGTCATCGGCGAGATCCTTACGGATACGGCCTACATAGACATCGTCCTTACCCGCACTCTCCAAAGGCATTGGATATACGTAGTTCTGTGCGTCGTCCTTTACGGTTACGCCAGGAGCAGCCTCCAAAGCCTTACGGATATCCTCTACTGCCAATGGCTTCTCGGTCTCGAACCATACGCTCTCTGAGTGAGAACGAAGTGAGGAAACACGTACACAAGTAGCACTGGTGCGAACATCAGAGTGCATGATTTTACGAGTCTCGTTGTACATCTTCATCTCCTCCTTGGTATAGTCGTTAGGAGTCATCTTGTCTATCTGAGGAATGACATTGTATGCCAACTGATGTGGGAACTTGTTGATATGGTCTGTCTTGCCAGTCTCGATGATGTCCTTATACTGCTGCTCAAGCTCAGCCATGGCTGCAGCACCAGCACCCGAAGCACTCTGGTAAGAAGAAATATGAATCTTCTTGATATGGCTCAGGTCGTCGATAGGCTTCAATACCACTACCATCATGATGGTGGTGCAGTTAGGATTGGCGATGATGTTGCGTGGACGGTTGAGCGCATCCTCGGCGTTTACCTCTGGTACTACCAATGGCACATCGTCGCACATACGGAAAGCGCTTGAGTTGTCAATCATCACAGCACCATACTTGGTGATAGTATCGGCAAACTCCTCAGAAGTTCCGCCGCCAGCAGATGTGAATGCGATATCGACATCTTTAAAATCATCGTTATGCTGCAAGAGTTTCACCTCATAGTCCTTTCCCTTATAGTTGTATTTTCGTCCAGCCGAACGCTCAGAACCAAACAACACCAACTCATCCATTGGGAAATTTCTCTCAGCAAGGATACGCAGGAATTCCTGACCTACTGCACCGCTTGCACCAACAATTGCTACTTTCATAATCGAATCTTTTTAAAAGTTGTTTAAAGTGAATCTTTTGGAAAAGAAAAGAATGCTCCTTTCCAGCATGATGATTTCTCATCTTTGGTTGTCTTCTAACGCTTATCCTCTCAAATCCGCTGCAAAGGTAAGACTTTTTCTACAATATCAAGCAAAAAATCCCATAAATTATTGCTTTTTGTTGCATTTTTATTACTTTTGCTAACATTTCTGCATTATTTTGCATAAAATAACATTCATCCATCGCCGCTACTCATATTTACGATGAAACATCAGCAGACAGAGGGCTTATCTTTCTATCTTAAGTTTACTTTCCGGGTGCAAATTTACAAAAATCTTTGCATATATAATTGATAAGGAGGCAAAAGACTTTGCTTTTTCAAGATTTATTATTATTTTTGCACCCATTATAGGAAGAGTGATGCAGCTGATGCTCGAGAACTCTCCCGAAAAACAGAATGCCTATGCTGAACATTGCACAATATTTCCCGATAACCGACCCTACGCTGATCTTCTTCGTCGTGATGATCATCATCCTCTTTGCGCCTATCATCATGGGTAAGCTCCGCATTCCACACATCATCGGTATGGTATTGGCGGGAGTGCTCATAGGCAAGTACGGGCTCAACATCCTGGAGCGCGACTCTTCCTTTGAGTTGTTTGGCAAGGTGGGTCTGTACTACATCATGTTTCTGGCTGCCCTGGAGATGGACATGGAGGGCATGAAGAAGGCGAAGTCGAGACTGCTCACTTATGGTCTGCTGACGTGCTTTGTTCCTTTCGGACTCACCTATTGGATGAGCGTCACGCTCTTGGACTATTCCACCAAAGCCTCATTCCTGCTGAGCTGTATCATGGCCTCGAATACGCTCATCGCCTACCCCATCGTGTCGCGTTACGGACTGCAACAGAAGCCGAGCGTCACGCTGAGTGTGGGGTCGAGCATGATCTCCCTGCTCATCGCCTTAGTGATGCTGGCGGGTCTGGTGGCTTCGTTCACCGAGCACGACGGCGTACTCTTCTGGGTACTCTTTGCAGCCAAGTTTGCCGCCTATTGTGGCGTGATGATATTCCTCATACCCCGTCTCACCCGATGGTTTCTTCGCCGATACAGCGATGCCGTGATGCAGTTTATCTTTGTCATGGCCATGCTCTTCATGAGTGCCGCCCTCTCGCAGACGGTAGGCATCGAGGGAGTCTTTGGTGCCTTCTTTGCGGGCCTTATATTAAATAGGTATATACCTCATGTGTCGCCACTGATGAACCGGCTCGAGTTTATCGGCAACGCCCTCTTCATTCCCTACTTCCTGATAGGAGTGGGCATGCTGATCAATGTGGGACTGCTCTTCCAGGGCGGACATATTCTCTGGGTGGTGCTGTGCATCGTGTTCTTTGGCACCCTGGGCAAGGCCATTGCCGCCTATGCTGCCTGCTTTGGCTTCCGCCTGCCCCTGTCTTCGGGTCACATGATGTTCGGTCTTACCTCAGCCCATGCTGCAGGCAGTATCGCCATGGTGATGGTGGGAATGAACATTCTTGTAGGCAAAAACACCTATCTTGTCGACGACGACATGCTCAACGGTGTGGTGATTATGATACTGTGCACCTGTATCATCTCCTCGCTGCTTACCGACTGGTCTTCGCGCATGATAGTACTAAGAGACAAGGAGCTGCCGGAGGCTGAGGACGAGAAGAGCGCCAACGACGAGAAGATACTCATCCCCGTGCGCTATCCCGAATATGCCGACAACCTGATGAGCCTCGCCTTCTTGGTGAGAAACCAGAAGCTGAACCGCGGTTTGGTTTGTCTCAATGTGGTGTATGAGGACAAAGACATGCGCTACAACCAGGAGCAAGGCAAGCGACTGCTCGAACATTGCAGCCAGATAGCAGCAGCCACCGATGTGCTCACGCAGACTCAGGTCAGAATAGCTGCCAACATCGCCAATGGCATCAAGCACGCCTTCAACGAGTTTCAGTGTTCCGAGATCATCATCGGCATGCACATGCATCCGGAGCGCTCACCTAAGTTCTGGGGCGAGTTCCATCAGAGTCTGTTCAATGGGCTCAGCCGCCAGATCATCATGGCACGCATCCGCCAGCCGCTCAACACCATACGCCGCATACAGGTGGCTGTTCCTTCGAGAGCAGAGTTTGAGCCAGGCTTCTACCGCTGGGTAGAACGTCTGTCGCGCATGGCACGCAACCTCGACTGCCGCATACAGTTCCATGGCCGTATGGAGGCTCTTTCGCTCATCAACGAGTTTATCAAGAACCGCTATCCCGAGGTCCGTTCCGACTATACGCTCATGACCCATTGGAACGAGATGCCCCAAATAGCCTCGCAGATAGCTCCCGACCACATGCTTGTGGTGGTAACAGCCCGCAAGGGAACCGTCTCTCACAAGACTGCCCTTGAGCGTCTGCCCGAAGAGTTGACCCGTTTCTTCTCCGGCACCAATCTGATGATCATCTTCCCCGACCAGCATGGTGATGCCTCCGGCGAGCATCTCACCTTTGCCGAGCCTCAGCATCAGGAGGAAGAGAGTGCCTACGAGATGATGAGCCGCTGGCTGAAACGGCATTTCAAGTTTTAGGGTTTTTCAAGAACCGGAAACACTATAATCAATTATCAACATACATTAATTTTTTAACAAGATGAAGAAAACATTCACCAAATCAGTCATCGCAGTCACAGTGGGTGCCTTGACTCTCAGTTCATGCATCGGCTCTTTCGGCCTTACCAACTCAGTTCTCAGCTGGAACAAGCGAGCTACAGACAACAAGTTTGTCAATGAGCTTATCTTTATCCTCATCTCTCCAGCCTATGCTGTATGTTCTGTAGCCGACCTCTTCGTGCTCAACTCCATCGAGTTCTGGACAGGCGAGAAGGTGATCGGACAGGTGGGAACCACCAAGGACGTGATGGGCAAGGACGGTCGCATGTATGCTGTCAAGACTTTGAAGAATGGTTACGAGATAACCGACCCCGACGGCGAGAAGTCTTACTTCGTATTCAACAAGAAGAACAAGAGCTGGTCGTACAGCAAGGACGGCGACATTCGCGAGCTGTTCAGCTTCAATGAGGACGGCAGCATCCAGGCCTGTCTGCCAAGTGGCGCAAAGATGAATGTCACTGCCGACGAGAATGGCTTATTCCAGCTCCGCATGGCGATGAACGATGGCTTCTACTATGCTTTCAACAAGTAAGCCGTTCATCATTTTCTGAAATTCAGTTTACATCAACACATAGGGTGTCGCATTGCCTCATTCATGGGGAATGCGACACCCTATGCACGTTTTGTACTATACAGAAAGCCTCTTTTGTGCTATTCAAAGCCTTTTTAGTGTTATATACGTTTAGTGATTTTTTTGTAAATTTGCAACCGAAGACACCTGTGTGTTTCAGCCTGATACTGACAGAGATTTTCCATCACAATATAAACCAATAAAAACCGAAACAATATGAAAAATTTTACATCAGTCCTTCGGTCGCATAGCGGTGCTGTGCAGGCACGAATCCCGTCACTTCGGTCTGTGACGAATCAGAAGTCTACTCCTCCTTTCTGCAAGGTTTGCAGATGGCTCATGGTGCTGCTTGTCTTGACGATAAGCATGCCTGTGTTACTAAAATAACGTGAGTTCGACGAATTAGAATAACGTTATTTAACGAAATTATAAACCAATTAGTTAAACTCTATTATGAAACAACCATCTACCAAAATTCTCCATTCACCCACCCCGTCTGGTTACAAACGAGTGAAGGCTTTTGCCATCCTCTGTGTACTTATGTTTATGGGATTAAGTGTTCATGCTACAGTAGTGCCCAACAAATATATAACCGTTAAATATCTTCGCTACGATGCGAGCGCCAAGACTTATTATTGGGAAGTGCATTACGCTACTTCAGGTAATGCAGATTTCCCTGAAGTACTTGAGTTTCCAACCAGACTTGTTTATGAAAACGATAAAAAGTCGTATGCAATAAGGGATGTGCGTATTACCCTTAAGGAAAAAACGAAAAAGGTGATTTTTCACTCAGGACTCACAGAGACGTCTGTTTCTTATGAAAGCAATTCGCCTATTGAAAGCATTGAGTATTTAGGTGCCAATACGATTGCATACATTTATCTGAAAAACTGCAAAACGATAAAAGAGGCAACATTGCCTAAGACGCTTTTGAGGGATGGTTTTATCAATTGCACCGCATTAGAAAAGGTAACCTTTTTAGAGGGGTGTGCCGAAATTCCAACTCTGTGGTTTGCAAGCTGTTCGGCATTGAAAACCATCGTTTGGCCTTCGACAATGAAGAAGATAGGTGATGCCGCTTTTGAGTATGCGGGCCTTGAAACATTAACCCTTCCTGAAGGGTTCAACTCGTTAGGAGAAAGGTGTTTTAAAAATAGCAAACTGGTAAACGTAGTGCTGCCAAACAGCCTCACAGAGATACCAAGGGAAGCTTTTTATAATTGTAGGCGACTGCAGACGGTGCAGATGTCAGACAATGTCACCTCTATTGGCGTTAGTGCTTTTGACGATTGTGCCTATCTTACAACCATGAATATGCCGTCGTCCATCGAAATCATTGGCAACAGTGCCTTCTGTGATTGCGAAAAATGGAAATATGAGGGTGAGATGAAAACCCCCAACCTTAAGGAGATAGGCCATAGCGCCTTTTATAATTGTAGAAGCCTCGACTGCGACTACACTGTACCTCACCTCTGGGACATGTTGCCCAATTCTATCTTCACAGCTTCTGGTTTTAAGTCGCTCACCCTTTCTGAGGGCATCACCAGCATTGAGCATAGTGCATTTTTGAACAGCAATACGCAAATATATAACCTGCCTAAATCGCTTAAGGAGATGGGTACCAGCGCGTTCCGCGAAGCTTATGTGAAAGAAGTAAACTTTGCTCCTGGCACCTCGCTTGAAAAGATTGACAAATATACGTTTGAGAAGTGTATAAAGCTGGAAAACGTTAACAACATTCCGAGCGACCTCAAGATGGTAGAAGAGTATGCTTTTAATGGCTGCTACAACCTGAAGGCACTCCGTTTGCCTGAGGGCCTCACCACCATTGGAAACAACGCGTTCTATGGTTGTAAGGCGTTGGAGAGCATGAACCTACCAAAGTCGCTCACCACCCTTGGCACGAGTGCATTTTATCAGTGCAAAATGTGGGACGGCGAGATCTCGCTACCGCTGATTACTGATGTGCCGAATGCTGCGTTCGGGGCTTGCCAAAAGTTGCGCAAGATATCGTTTGGACCCCAATTGAAGTCGATCGGCTATTCGGCTCTGTCCGGATGTCAAGCACTTACTGAACTAAATCTGCCCAACAGTCTTGAAACCATCGGAAGTGGCGCATTTTCAGGCTGTTGTAATCTGACCGAGGTGGTAATACCTGAGAGCGTGACAAGTATAGATGCAGAGCTTTTCGAGAGTTGTTCTGCGCTAAAGAAGGTGACGTTGCCAAGCGGCCTGACAGAGCTACCCAACAGGTTGTTCTACGCTTGTGATGTGCTGAACGATATCGTTATTCCTACAAGCGTTAAGACGATGGGCAGAGGGGTATTCGGCAACTGTAAAGCGTTAGAGCGTATGACCATTGCCGATGGCGTGACTATTGGTAAAGAACTGTTTTATGGCTGTGAGTCGCTAAAGGAGGTTCAGTTGCCAGCGACACTCACCACGATACCCGAATCTACCTTTAACAGATGTATATCGCTTACAAAGGTGGAGCTCCCCGCTGGGCTGATGGCGATTGAAAGAGATGCCTTTGAAAGCTCAGGAATAGTAGAGGTTGTGGTGCCTGAAACCGTGACCAAGATAGCAGGCAGTTTTGCTAATTGCAAGAGCCTCAAACGCTTTGTATTCCCTAAGAATCTGGAGGCCATTGAAAACTATATGTTTAGAAACTGCGAACTGTTGGCCGACATCACCTTGCCCACCAATGTGAAGACAATAGGCTCTTACGCCTTTGCGGGCACGCTCTTCGACAAGAGTGAGCTTCCCGCCACCGTTAACTCTCTTGGCTACAATGCTTTTGAAAACTGCAAACAACTAAAAGAGATGTTTATACCTGAGGGTGTGACCAGCATTCCCGAAGAGCTGTTCATGTCTTGTACAAGTTTGACGCGCGTGGTGTTGCCTTCTACTGTCAATCAGTTTTATGGCGGAAACACGTTCAAAGATTGTCCGCTCACCGATATTGTGTGCCATGCGCCTACGGCTCCCGAAGCCGAAAATTATGTTTTTGATGCTAAACATTATAGCTCCACCCGACTGATTGTGCCCGAGGGTTCAAACTACAACGACAAGTACCCATGGAGCCGCTTCAACCAAAAGACGGAGGGCGAGGGATTCATCACGCTCAACAACCCTGTGTTCTCGAAAGAAAGTTGCACCTACACAGAACCCATCACGGTAACGATAACCAACCCCAACGCCTCTGGCACACTCTACTACAAGCTGGTGCCCGAAGGCACTGCAAAGGATGAAGTGGAATATGCTGTGTTCACTGAACCGCTGAAACTCAGCGAGCAGTCGGCAACAATATATGCCTACATCGTGGACGGCATAAACAGCAGCGAGTATGCGAAGCAGGTCTACACCTATGAGCCTCCAGTTGTCAAGAAGGTGGTGCTCTACATATGCGACAGACTGGTAGACGAGAAGAATGCCTATGATATATTTGGCGACAAGACCGTGAGCTATGACCCGAAGAGCGAGGTGCTGACACTCACCTGGGCTAATATCGATGCTACCAAGTTCAAGGCATCCAATATCATCAACGGAAGCGGCGGCGACCTGACCATCCGCGTAGTAGGCCATTGCACGCTGAAAGCTCCTGGCACTCCTATCATGTATGGTCATCAATTAGGCGTACCTGGAGGAAGCAACCTGACCATCGTAGGCGACGAGAACAGTATACTGACCGTCGAGACTACGAATGAGGATAAGGGTGGATACTCCTGCGGAATAGACATGTACTGCGGAAACCTGACCATCGACAACTGCACCGTGGTGGCAACAGGAGGTACTCACGGTTTATACACGAAGACAGGTCCTGAGGAAGGTCTCACCTTGAGAGGCAAGCATGCCCTGCTCAACCTCACCGGTACAGAATCTGCCATGGATCACGTTCAGAGGTTTGACCTCGACAAGATGCTGAGGATTCTCGAGCCTGAGGGTGCTTATTTTATGGAAGGTTCCATCTGGCTGGGCAAGGAGAAGCAAACCCACGTAGTGATAGGAGCACCTCGTACTGACGACAATGTAGAGGTACCCGAGATAAGAGAAGACTATCAGACCAACTTCTCTTCCGACCTGACAGACCAGAAGACAGGAGAGGCTCTGAACGTGGAAAATGTAGTAATCAACAATGTCTACTACAATCTGCCTGCAGCAAATAATGATGGATTTGACGCCAAGGAACAGTGTCTCATCCTCAACACCTCCATGGATTACTACACGATGAACAACCGTATTCCTGCCGATGCCACCGTAACAGCAGACTTCGGAAACTGGTACAACGGACTGATTATCGTAGTAAACGGAAAGGGAACTATCGATATCGACTATCAGACAGAAGGCGGTTCGCAACTGGCCGTGAAGATAGGTGAGGAAGAGGCTAAGTACTATGCTGCCGACATGCAAAACAGAGTGCAGGTTTCTTACGATGTGGCAACACCACAGTATGTGTACATCTATAACAGCCAGTACACGGGTGACGAGAAAAAGGCTCCTGCAAGGGCTCGCGCCATGGCAGGCAAGAGCTGGCTGAAGATTTACGGCATGAAGATTACGCCACAGGAACCAACAGGCATCCACAACATCTTCGTCGACAGCGAAGGACGCCCTGTAACGGTGTACGACATGAACGGACGAAAGGTGAATTACCCTGGAAAGGGAGTGTATATTGTGAATGGGAAGAAGATCATGAAGCGTCAGTAAAGATCTTCTTCTGAATGTAGCAGCAGCGCCCCAAAAAGCGCTGCTGCTTTTTTTCTACAATCCTTGTCCCCCCGATTTGTCACATCGGTATAAGTTCCAACTCTCAATACACAAATAAACGCATTAAACTTTCGCTGGTTCAGAAGTTAAAAACAAAAACACATAGATTTATTTGGTATTGTCTCCAATTTAAACTATCTTTGCAGACAAGAATACCAATAAGATAATGAAAAGAATACTGCTAATCGTCCTGTTGCTTACTCTCCTATACCCCCAAGCTACAGACGCCCAAAAAACAAAGACAGATAGTCTGCTGCTCGTCATTGAGCAGCACGATCGTACACGTCTCATCTCTGCTGCCAACCAACTCATGGCTTTTTACTATAAGGAGGAAACAAGTGATGAGCCTCTCCGTTTCAACCACCACACCCCATCCGACTCTATCCGTATGTACACTTGGTACTGGACTTCCGAGCACTACCTGACGCACCATAAATACCAACAAAGTATCTGCTATAGTTTGTTCGCCCTACCCCTATGCCGAAAGAGTAAAAACCAACAGCTCTTGAGCGACTGCCTGTCAGTAGCAGCCATCGCACACTTCCGATTAGGTGCCTACGAGGAAAGTATCAAATATGCTATACAGACTCTACAAATCGACCGACGCTTAGGCGATAAGTCACGTATCAGTTCTTCACTCAACACCATCGCAGGCATCTATCTTGCTGCTCGCCTACCCCAGAAAGCACAAAACTATATTACAGAGGCTCTGAAAATCAGTCGCGAGATAAAAGACACGGCTCGTATAGCCATTCAGAGCGGAATGGCTGCAGAGATATTGCATGCTATAGGCAACGAAGCTTCCAACAAAAAGGCACTCGAATATGCGAGAACTGCTTACGAGCTCGACATGCAGCGAGGACGACCCGACCGTGCTGCCATACGTCTGTCACAACTCTCGGATGCGCTCATCGCTTTAGGTCGCTACAACGAGGCTTGCATGGCTCTCCAGGTGGCTCTTTCCGAACTCGAAAAAGTAGGCAACCGCCAGTCGCTTGCTATCTGCCATAAACAGCTCGGTCTTATAGCCCGACTCACTGGTAAGCCGAAAGAGGCAAAATGGCAATACGAAAAAGCCGTAGACCTCTTTACCGCCATCGGCGACATACGTGGAGAGAGCAAAGCTCAGCACGAACTCTACTTGCTACTCAAGGAGCAGCACCCCCAACAGGCAGCTATCCACCTACAACGTTACTCGGCACTGAAAGACTCACTCTACACACGTGAAACTGCCAACCGACTGGCAGCTAACGATGCTGAGTATCGAGCACAACAACTATTGGCAGAAAGCGCCAAAGAAAGATCCCAACATCTCATCCATATAATAGTCTTCACCCTGTTCATGGTGATACTAATCGCTACGACAACCTTCGTGCTACTGAGAAAAAGAAAACATAAAGGAGAAGACTACGTAGCCATCACCAATCATCAAGAACAAACAGTTGATGGTGAGACTCAAGAGGCTGACGAGAAGTTTGCACAAACTCTTCGCTATGAAATAGAACAACGACTAACAGAGGGAATGATAAACCTTGAAGAACTGGCTTCTGCCATGTATATGTCACGTGGTCAACTCAACCGTCGTGTGAAAGCCCTGACGGGTCTTACCACTTCCAGCTACATCCTGAGTCTTCGTCTCGACATGGCTTGCAAGTTGTTGCTACAATTCCCCGACAAGCCTATCAACGAAGTGGCACAACAATGCGGTTTCGACAACTTCTCGTATTTCAACCGCCTGTTCAAGCGCGAGAAGGGTGTCACACCATCCGAATACAAAGGTTCCTGCTAAAATCGCAACAGCAGCTATACAAAGCGTATATTTAAAAAGCTCTTAGAGGCAGCACGCCCTGAAAGGGCAGAAGCTCTTAGCCCAGGGCAACGCCCTGGGTATAAAGCAATTAGCAACGCGCCCTGTAAGGGCAAAAGCTTTAAAACTCGTGGCATTTTTTAAAGCTTTTGCCCTTACAGGGCGACAAGTTTGCGAACATCATAACCCAGGGCGATGCCCTGGGCTAAGAGCTTCTGCCCCTTCAGGGCGTGCTGCTATGAACTACTCGTTTCCTTGCGATGCCCTGGGCTAAGAGCTTCTGCCCTTTCAGGGCGTATTGGGTAATTTCAACCGTACAGGTCGAATATTTTCCCAGTTGGGAAAAAATATTTGCTCAACTATCGCTTATATATTACTGTGTATTCATGCGCAGGCTTCCTGCTGACAGATTTCCACTTTTCACCTTCAGCTCCACCTTGCCTGCCTGACGACGGGAACGGAGAACGATACAGGCGGCACCCTCGTAAAGACTTCGGGAGGCATGGCTTGCCAACTGCTTGTCACCTACTGGCAACTCTGACGAAGCCATATCGCCGTTGCCTACTGCCACGATATCTGCCTCACCCTTCAATTCTATCTGCAACAACTGATGGGCACTCAGCACCCTGCGACCCTTGCGGTCGGTTGCCGTGACTCTGACAAACTGCAGGTCCTTGCCATCGGCTTGCCAGCAGCGAGACTCTGGTTCCAGCCTGAGCGCCACAGCCTCTCCGGTAGTGGTAAGCTGATGACGCGCCACTACCTTTCCTGCCTTCCTTGCCACAGCCACCAATGTGCCAGGCTCATAAGGCACTGCATCCCAGCGTATGCGGTTGCGCAGTTTGGGATCAGCGTCATTCTTTTTTACTCCCAGGCTCCTGCCATTGAGCAGCAGTTCCACCTCATCGGCATTCGTATAGGTATAGAGTGAGAGCTGCTCGCCCTGGTTTCGGTTCCAGTTTTCAGACAACCGTTGGGTAGCCACATTGATGCCGTTCCACTGCGTATCGGTGCCAGCCTTCTCAATGATGGCGATATGTACGAGGGGCTCTTCAGAGAACATACTCTTCACGAAGTAGGCATCGGGCTTGGGAAGCATGGTCATATCGAACACTCCCTTGTTCCATCCCTTCAGCGGCCAGCCCAAACTCTCGCCTAAGTAGTCGACAGCCCCCCAGTAGGCAAGTCCCATCACCTTGTCGAGATTCATCTCAAAGAAGTTGGGTCCCATGGCTTCTGTGCTCGCCTCGCTCTGATAGAATATCTTTTCGGGATAGCGCTTCATGTCGCCGGGGAAGTACATATAACGGTAATTATACGAGTTGACTTCTGTGGCAACAGCCAGATCGGCAGGCAACGAGTCGGTATCGATATTGCGATAACGCGGATGCATCGCCACCGTGGTGAGACGGGTATGGTCGTAGCGATGCAGCAGTTGGCGCATCAGTCGGTAGAGGGTTACTCCCCAGTCGTTGAAGGGCATGTCGGCATGATGCTGCAGCTCGTTGCCTAAGCTCCATAGGACGACGCAGGGATGATTGCGGTCGCGCTTCACCCACTCGGGTATGTTCTTCTGCCAAAGGCTCAGGAAGTCTCCTCTGCCTCCGGTAAACTGCGAGTTCCATTTATCATACAGCTCGTCGACCACCAAGATGCCATACTGGTCGCACAGGCGCAACAGGTCCTCGCTGTAAGGATTATGAGATGTACGAATATGGTTGAAGCCAAAGCGCTTCATGGTGAGCAACTGCTGCTCGATGGCACGAGGATAGGCTGCTGCACCAAGGGCTCCCAAGGTGTGATGATTGGCATAACCCTTGAGCAGCACTTTCTGTCCGTTGAGCAGGAGTCCATGCTGGGGCGACAGTTCTATGGTACGCATACCGAAGTGCTCACGTGTTTTGTCAGCCACTCTTCCTTCCTTGTCGTAGAGCGTCACCTCGGCAGTATAGAGATAAGGACGGTCGCACGACCACAGCTGGGCGCCCTCCAGCGTGATGGTTGGCAGTTCATACTCACGGTCGCGCCACTTGGCATTGAAAGGCATCTTGGTTTTCTGCTGCGCCACTACTCTGCCTGTCATGTCGAGGATTTTCACCTCTATGGGCATCGCGCCTAAATTCTCACCTTTCTGTTTCTTCTGTCGGTTCACAATCTCTGCCCTAATGTTCACCTCGCGGTTGTTGCGAGTGGTGATATAGAGTGGATGGCGAGGGAAATAGAGTTGGTCGTTGGTGACAATAAGACGGACATCACGGAAGAGTCCGCCACCCGTATACCATCGCGAGTTATTGGCAGCACGCGTTTCAGTCCTCACTGCTATCTCGTTCTTCTCGCCGTAACGGAGCAGCGGACTCACGTCGATATCAAACCCTAAATAGCCATAGTCGGTGGCCGCCACATGCTGTCCGTTCACATAGACATCGCCCACAAGCATCATGCCTCCGAAGTCGAGCATCACCCGTTTTCCTTTCCACTCCTTCTGGGGTGTCAGTTCGTATCGATACCAGCCTATGCCCATCTCCTTGAATCCTCTTGCGCTGAGTCGGCTTTTCACATTATTGGCAGCATCCTTGCTGTTGGCACGTTCGTCTGCCCCTGGTGCCACCCAGGGCTGATAGAGCTGGAAGTCGTGAGGCAGGTTGACGACCTCGCATCCCCGCATAGCCTCATCCAAGAGACTGTGATTCTGTATGTTGTCAGATGGCTGGCTGATACCTTTTATATCACCACGATGGAACTGCCATCCCCAGTTGATATCTATCGTATCTCGCACGGAAGCCTGTGCCGCCGTACTGCTCATCATAACCCAGCCTGCCATGAGCAGCATGAGCCTAAAGTTCTTGTTGATTTTCATCCTTGTAGTCGATTAGTTTTTAATAATAGCACACAAATATACTAAATTATTCAAGTTCTCGCAAGTTCAGGAGCTAAATTCAGAAGTTAAAAAACTTAAAGGAGTTAAAGGAGTTAAAGAAGTTAAAGAAGTTATCACTCCCTACGGTCGTTCGGGAAGTTAAGAGACAATAGTCTTCTTTCGTAAAACGTAGGACATTTGTCCCTTCACTTCCCTCTAACTTCACTAACTTCACTTAACTTCCCCAAATGCGAAAGTTTTGTTAATAATACTTGCCAAATGAATACGTATTACTTTGCCGATGAATACGTATTGCTTTGCCGATGAATACGTATTGCTTCCGAAAGCATGCTTCAACAGATGTCAGTTATATGGGCTGAACTAACAGTCACCGGCGCGAAGCGGAAAGGTAAAGCCCAATAAGCACATAGCCCAAGGCAACGCCTTGGGTGTACGGATTGAAAATAGCAAAACGCCCTGCAAGGGCAAAAGCATTGATAATTAACGCTTTTGCTCTTACAGGGCGCATTGTTTATTAGGGTTTATCTTGTGCGTCGGACGGAAGTCCGACGTTCCGCTTATTAACCTAATTGGGGGTTATTTAATATCTTGTTCTCCCCATAATACGGTGTTTATTGTGAGGACAGGGCGGACTTCATATGTACTATAGGTGTGATCTTTTGTAAAAGGATATAGCTGATAAAGGCCTTCGCTTGATCCCAAAAAATTCATGGTTGTTCCATACCCATTCTCCTTCTCGTCGGTAAGCCAGAATTTACCTTCTACATAATCTTTGTTACTTGTATCATTGCCAGTGAAGAATACGGTATTTTTGGTATATCCCGGTTGCTTACCCTTTAACTTAAATCCATGTGTATTATTATACTCATAAGTGGCATCCAGTATGTCAGTATTAGGCATTGAGTTATTGCTTATTACCCCCACCTCATCAAGTGATGGTGTACGCCAGTTCTTTCCCCATACATATTTGTCGCCAGTCTTACGTGCATCTTCAAAATTCATTTTATCTGATGCATTCTTAACTGAAATTCTCGGACCTCCAATCCACAACTGCACCCAGCCTACGGTCTCAGTTGTACCATCCTCCAAAGTATATGTAGCAGTACCAGTTGTTGGACCAGACGTAAGCGTATAGTATTTGCCGGCAGTCAGACCTGCTGCTTTTGTGGTGTTGATGCGTTTCGTATCATTCCAAACCTCAATCTTCACCCCAGCAGGAACAATAACATAATAGATGTCCGCTTTGCCGTTGTCTTCTTTATTGAATACCGAAACCTTAGTGTCGCTTGTTTCTACATCGAAGCCAGCATCATTTTTCTTTGCCTTCAGACCCTTCACATACTTGCCTTCAGCAGTCTTCAGATAGATGTCGCACGGGCCGTAGTTGTCCACCTTAACTATGCGCAGTACAGCCACCTTGGGCTTCAGAGTGATAGAAAGACCTTTTTCTCCTGTTGTAGGCTTGTCGGTTACTCCTGCTACAGCAAACTTGTTTGCAACGTCAGCAAATGTGCCTGTCTGGTTTGTCAGGTCCACTTCATTACCAGGGAAGTAAGCATACCAGTTGGCAACCTCTGTGGTTGCCTCAGCTTGAGCACAGGTAAACTGGCTACCATTGTTTGTGAAAGTATAGTAAGATGATATTTTGTCATTGCTTACACTCACCCTGTCGTTCTCGGTAAATGCAAACTTCCATGTGCCGCTTTCATCTGTCATAGTGGCACGTGAGCTTAGATCTTCAACAGAAGCATTGAGGGTCATTCCTCTCTTTGGCTGTGTATCGCCATTGTCGTCGTTGCTACAGGCTGCGAGAACTACAGCAGCCAACATAAATACTGAATACAAAAACTTTTTCATGTTCTAATCCGTTTTCAATTTGTGTTCCTGTGGTTAATTTCTAATTGTTCTCATGCCTATTCCCAAACGTCTTCGTCATCTCCGCTTGTTACGCCTCCTTCGACTTGAAAACCAGGGGATGGTACAGATGGGGGGGTACTGGGTTGGCCTGGACTGCCAGCAAAAATGGTCAATGCCTCTATAGCATATAAGCTAACAAGAGGCTTCATGTAAGTTTTTTTCTGCATAATGTATCTTCAAATGTTAATTAGTAAATACTCATCTTTATTAAGCGGCTGCAAAGGTACTATAAAAAATGTAATTTATACAAATCTACGTGTTACATTTTTGTTACAATCACAAAAATAAAGAAATTTTAAGTTTTTATCTAACTACTGAGCCCACTTTAAAAAGTAAGACCTGTTTAAAACAGTTTATATTTCACGATAATAATCTTCGATTTATGCCGTTATCTGGAGTATTTTTTGAATCTTTACACCATCAATCAAACAGAATGACTATGTTTAAAAAGACAGATCCGAATCCTCAGTTAGATATATTCACGG
>OIYQ01000397.1_pt1 | contig 18135 bp, 14 predicted proteins | sample 1588311 | NCBI WGS metagenome assembly OIYQ01 (sample SAMN03283244) | human gut metagenome | biome: human-associated habitat; material: feces | host: Homo sapiens | place: Peru | collected 2012
GAGTTATCGCTCCCTACGGTCGCTGAGGAGTTAAGACAATAGTCTTTTTGGCGTAGTTTTTAAGCAGCAAAACATACTCCTTAACTTCTTTAACTCCTTTAACTTCCTGATATATGATTTTATATTTTTTCTAGAAAACATCTTGGTATATAGGTGGTGGCAACGGCACAGATGCCCTCTATCGTCACGATGAGCCGATGGTCGCCATTGATGCGCTTGATTTCGCCCTCCAGACCTTTGAACCTGCCGTCGATGACCCTGACACGTTCTCCTTTCTTCCAGTTGAAGGCTCCGTCCTCGAAATATTCCAGCCCCTCCTGGTCGCCTGACGACACCATCATGAACATCTGCATCTGTCGCTTGGGAATGGCGATGGGCTGTGGGTCGAAGTCCACCAGCTGGCGATATAGCCTAGCCTTGCCAAGCAGTTTCTGCTCCAGACATAGTGCCTGTTGCTTGCTGCTGCGCATGAAGAAAAGCGAAGGTATGAGTGGGCGCTCCACCACAATCTTCTTGCCTTGGCTGTTTACTTGTCTCTCTTTTACGAAGGGGGCGTAATATTCCATCAGAGCAATGTAATTCTCGCAGTGGTGGCAGAATGCCGCCCGGATGACGTTGTCGGGCGCGCTCTTCATCGCCACGAACATCAGGATGTACTTTGCAATGAGGCTCACAGCCTCGCTCTCGAGGCCATAGCAAAGGCCCACAGCCAGGATCGGCACGACGATCTGCTGCGCACGGATGGGGATATTCTCCGCATCGACCCGCTTGAGGACGGCACGGCTCATGGTGGATGCCGCCCAGACGGCGCGGGAGATCTTCCAGTAATCCATGTTCTTCAGATGGGTGAGGGTGCGCAGCCGCTGGATGACCTCGCCATCGTCCAGAACTTTGTTCTGCGTGACCTCCTCCTCCGAGCGGATGAAGGCGCACTGTATCATGTCCATCAGTGCCGCCTCGTACTTTTCGTGGTAGTTCTCGCGGGAGACGAAATAATCCTCCATCTCAAAGATGACGCCGTTCGTCTCCTTGGTGACGGCCAGCCAGCTGAAATCCAGCGGAGTCGGGCCAAAATCATTCTTTCCCATCTCGTTCAGGTCAGCCAGTTCCTCCTCGTTCCGGGTAGAAGGGAGGAAGCGGTCGTTTCCGTTCCGGTGGAAGCCCCATTCCTCAGGCAGGAGATGCGGCACGATGTCGCCGCTGGAGATGATGTTGAAGATGTTGCTCTCGCCCCAGCTCTCTTTCAGACTGCCGTCGGCGTTGTGGTTGTTGTCGTAGTCCTGCTGCAGGTCGGGATAGTCCTGGGGGCCGAGAGCTACCGGCGTGGCAAAGGTGTAAACAAAGACATTCTCCCGTGCCAGCCCGGGCAGCTCTTTGTTGATGCGGGCCGCGAGAAGATTCGCCACTGCAGCGCCGCGGCTGTAGCCGCCCAGCCACAATTTGATGGTGCCCAGCTCTCCGGCTGCGGCCTTTGCACAGGCCAGATAGTCCTGCAGGTCTGCAAAGAACTGCTCTGCCGCCGTGACAAAGCCGTAATGCCAGCTGTTCTCCCCCAGATGCAGGTTGCTGACCCACTCTGCGCCATAACCCACGCCGCGCAGCATCGCCGCGATGATGGTGGTGCGCCGTCCCTGCTGCACCAGCGTTTTCTGGGCAAAGGCGCAGCCCGCCCGGTCTGCCGGTGTATTCAGGCTGTTCTGATAGCCCACGAAGACCGGATTGGCAAAGCCCAGCTCCCGGTAGGCCGCTGCAATGTGGTCTTCGCGGCCCGCTTCCCCCTCCAGCCAGTAGAGGTCATCGCTGCGGTAGGTATTGCCGCATGCCGCCAGCACGTCCAGCTGCGCCAGCGCAGCAGCCTGACGCTCTTCCTCCGACATTCCGGCGTAAGCGGCACTGTCGGTCAGGGCGGTGACGGCGGCATCCGTCTGCTGCATCTCCTGTACCTCAGAAGCGGTCAGGGTCTGGGGGGTGCCGGTGGTCTCCTCCGGTGCGGCGGCCACTGCCGGGCACATTGCCGTAAAGGCCAGCGCAATGGCGCACACTGCACTGAGCAGGCGGCGATAAACTGTATGTTCCATTTCTTCTTTTCCGTTCCTCTCCCCCGGCACACTGCCGGGGCTGTTGTACGCAAGATAGCGTCCACAGGTTCATTGTAGGATGCCGCCGGGGCTTTGTCAAGCTTCCCGGCAATGTTTTACCATTCCGTCACACCCGGCGCATTGCATTGGCACGGGGATTTGTGTATAATAGCGATATGCTGGGTTTTTATCGCCTGTACGCAGGCGCGCCCCGGCAGACTGTTCTGACGAAAGGCGGTGCTTTCCTTGGATAGCATTCGACAATATTTTAAGCGCAGCGATAAGATGTATCTGCTGCTGTGCATTTTCAGCAGCGTGATGGCGGTGCTGGCGCTGTCCTCGTGGGCAGCCAAGCAGGGCAACGGCTTTGCCACCGACGAGGTAACCGGTGCCATCATTGGCATTGGCGACTACCGCCGCGCACTGGTGCAGGCGGGCGCTGCCGTCATTGGCATCGTGATCGCGCTGCTGCTCTCCTGCGTGGACTACCGCAGCCTTGTAAAGGTATGGCCGGTGCACGTTGCCCTGACGTGGGGTCTGGTGCTGCCCACGCTGGTCATCCGCAACGTCTCCATCGGCCCGCTGACCATCGGCTACAACGCCGGTGATACTGACAACTACTCCTGGTACAAGCTGGGCGGCTTCACCTTTCAGCCCACAGAGCTGGCAAAGATCAGCTTTATCCTGACCTTTGCCATGCACCTGAACAACGTGCGCAGCCGCATCAACGAGCCAAAGGAGCTGGCAAAGCTGCTGCTGCACCTGCTGGTGCCCATTGCCATCATCCATGTGCAGGGCGATGACGGCACCGCCATCATCTACGGCATCATCGGCTGCTGCATGATGTTTGCGGCGGGGCTGAGCTGGAAGTATATCTTTGCAGCCTTTGCGGCGGCGGGCGCTGCCGTGGCGGTGGCCTTTGCCTTTTTCAGCGATAAGATCGGCAAGGGGTACCAGTGGTACCGCATTCTGGCGGTGCTGGACCCGGAAAACACCACCGGCTGGGCCCCCAGCGAGACGGTGTGGAAGAACATCATCTACCAGCAGCAGCGCGGCGAGATCGCGCTGGGCTCCGGCGGCATCTTTGGTAACGGCTTATTCAGCGGCCGATATTACAGCGTGCCCAACGCCCACAACGATTTCATCCTCAGCTGGATCGGCAACGTGGCGGGCTTTGTGGGCTGCTGCGTGGTGCTGGGCGTTCTGCTGGCGCTGGTGATCAAGACCTTTGCCACCGGTGCCCGCAGCGAGGATCTGCTGGGCAGCTACATCTGTGCCGGTATCGGCGGTGCTCTGATGGCGCAGATCGCCGTGAACGTGGGCATGAATCTGCGGGTGCTGCCGGTCATCGGCGTCACCCTGCCCTTCTACTCTGCCGGTGGCAGCTCGGTGCTTATGCTGTATATCTGTGTCGGTTTAGTCCTATCTGTATACTCTCACAACACCAAAAGCCTGTTCGGGTAAAGAATATTCTATAACACAAGGACGAGCAGCCCGCGGGCTGCTCGTCCTTGCTTTTTTAGCTAGTTAAAAACAAACGTAATACTTAAAATAAAAATTTCTTAAATCATGCCCAGAGCGAAGCAAAGGGCATTCAAGAACGTCCCAGCTTTTCCAGTTCCACCACCGGCCAGCCAAGAGCGCGGATGGCGCTTTCATCGTGGGTGGCCAGCAGCACCGGCTTGCCCGCGCAGCGCTGCCGCAGCAGTGCCGCCGCCCGCTGCAAGGTGTCCGGGTCCATGCCGGTAAAGGGCTCGTCCAACAGCAGGGTGTCGCTGGGAGCCCACAGTGCCCGCAGCAGCGCCACCCGCCGCTTTTGCCCGCCGGAAAGCCTGCGGGCAGGCAGCTGCAAGACCGCAAGTTCCATTCCAAGCTGTTGAAAATCGTTCACAATTTGCTCTTTGTACTGGTTTTCCGACCCTGGCAGCACCAAAGTGACGTTCTGCACGGCGTTCAGCTGAGGGCAAAGGCGGTTCTCCTGAAAGACCGCAGCCACCCGGCCCACGCCTTCCACGCTGCCGGTGGTGGGGCGTTCCAGCCCCATCAGGATGCGCAGCAGGGTGGTCTTGCCCCAGCCGCTTGGTGCCCACAGCACCACGGGGGTGTCCACCTCCATGCACAGGTCGGTGAAGAGCGGCGCTGCGCCAAACCGCTTTGTCAGGTGTTGAAGCTTCAGCATTTTGTCTCCTCCTCTCCCAGCACTGCGCCCACGGCCTTATCCAATGCAAACAGGAACAGCTTTTCAAAGCCTGCGCTCAGCAGGATGATGACAAAGGTCCACGCGAACAGTTCCCCGGTGGAAAGGGTGATCTTGGCGCGGTAGAGCGCATCACCGATGCTGCCATTGGGCAGGCCGATGACCTCGGCTGCCACGCCGCTTTTCCAGCAGATGCCCAGTGCCACACTGCATCCCTGCCGGAAGGCCGGAAGCACCGCAGGCAGCCAGATCGACCGCAGGCGGCGACCCGGCGGCAGACGGAACACCGCTGCCATCTCCAACAGCTGCACGTCTGCCCCGGCAATGCCGGTACGCACCGCACCGTACAGCACCGGCAACACCATTAAAAAGCTGATAAGCACCGAAAGGGCGCTGCCCCGCACCCAGACCAGCGCCAGAATGATAAAGCTTGCCACCGGCGTGGCCTTGACCAGCTGCATCACCGGAGCCAGCAGCGCATCGGCGGCGATCCAGCGGGCGGCGCACACCGCCAGCACAACGCTGACCACTGCGCCCAGCACAAAGCCCAACAAAATGCGCCCGGAGCTGAAGCCCACCCGCTGCCAGAAATCTGCCCTTGGCAGCAATTGCACCAAAGTGCGCAGCGCTTGCACCAGCGATACCAAAAACACCTCCTGCCCGATGGCCATGGCTGCGGCCTGCCAGACCGTCAGCCAGAACGCCACCGCCAGCAGACGGCGGAAAAACTGCTTGTTCTGCTTCATAAACTGCCCTCTTCCCCTGCCTGTTATAAGGTATAGTATACCATACCGTCCCGCAAAGGGGAATGACCTGTGCACCACCTGCGGCGGGTCGGCTCGCTTTGTGTATACTTTTATTCAACCGTCGCATGCTTGACATGAATTTACATCCAGTGTAAACTGGATACAGTACACGGTGCACCTTTGCACCGGCGCAGGAAAGAGGGGACGGTATTGACACAAGCGCTCAAGGGGCGCAAGCTGCTGCTTGTCGGTTTTACGTTATTTTCCATGTTTTTCGGAGCAGGCAACCTGATCTTCCCGCCCGATTTGGGTGCAAAGGCAGGGGTAAACTTCTGGCCCGCCTTTCTGGGGCTTGCCCTCAGTGCCGTGGGACTGCCGGTTGCGGGGGTCATCGCGGTGGCACGGGCAGACGGTCTGGACAAGCTGGCCGGGCGGGTGCATCCGGTGTTTGCACAGGTGTTCATGATTTTGATCTACCTGTCCATCGGGCCGTGTCTGGCTATTCCACGCACTGCAAGCACCTCCTTTGCCATGCTCACCCCGCTGCTGGGCAGCAGCGCCGGGTTGCAGCTGGGGTACTCCGTGCTGTTCTTTAGCGCGGCCTTTCTGGTGGCGCTGCACCCGGACAGGCTCACCCGCTGGCTGGGCAGGCTGCTCTGCCCCTGCCTGCTGGTTCTGATTCTGATTCTGTTCGGCGGCTGTCTGCTGCACCCGCTGGCGGCGCAGTACGCTGCGCCCACCGAGACGTATCGTTCCGCGGTCGTGTTACAGGGCGTATTGTACGGCTACCAGACCATGGACGCCCTTGCGGCGCTGAACTTTGGCGCTGTCATCGCCATGAACATCCGGGCGCAGGGTGTTGCCCGGGAGCAGGACGTGCAGAGCAGTGCCATCCGCGCCGGGCTTGTGGCGGGCGGGCTGCTGCTGGCGGTCTACGCCATGCTGGGACACGCCGGAGCGCTGACCGGTGCCGCCGTGCCCGGCCTTGCCACCGGTGCCGAGGTGCTGACCGTGCTGGCGGAGCGGCTGTTCGGCAAAGCAGGGTTGGTGCTGCTTGCGGCTATTTTCATGCTGGCCTGCTTCAACACCTGTGTGGGGCTGATTGCCTGTGTGGGAGAGTATTTCCACACCCTGCTGCCCCACATCCCCTACCCTGCCCTTGCCGCCTTTTTTGCCGCTGCCAGTATGCTGATCGCCAATCTGGGGCTGGCAGAGATTTTGCGCCTGTCCGTCCCGGTGCTCAACGCCCTGTACCCGGTAGCCATTGTGCTGATCACACTTTCCTTCGTGCCCGGGCTGGAGCAGCGCCGCCGGGTCTACCCGCTGTGCATCGGCTGCACCGCCGTGCAGAGCATTGCCGCCGCGCTGCCGCTTGGCCCGCTTTCTGCCCTTGCCAACGCCCTGCCGCTGGCGGCACTGGGCTTTGGCTGGGTGCTTCCGGCTGCCGCCGGGCTGCTGGCAGACATCCTTTTAAGCAGAACTGAAAAATAAAGGAGATTTTACTATGATCCAGCCCATCATGCACGACCCGCTGTTTCTGGCGCAGAAGTCCGCCCCTGCCACCCCGGAGGATGCCCCCATTGCGCGGGACTTACTGGACACCCTGACCGCCCACGCCGACGGCTGTGTGGGCATGGCTGCCAACATGATCGGCGTACTCAAGCGCATCATTGCGGTGGAAGCTGAGGACGGATATTTAGTGCTGTTTAACCCGGTCATCCTGAAAAAGTCCGGCCAGTACGAAGCCGAGGAAGGCTGTCTTTCGCTGGAAGGCGTGCGGAAAACAAAGCGCTGGCAGAGCATCAAGGTGCAGTACCAGACCATGGACGGCAAGCTGCGCATCAAGACCTTTACCGGCTGGACGGCACAGATCATCCAGCACGAGATCGACCATTGCGATGGGATCTTGATCTGAATCCCATTGCACGATTTCTGCGTGGGACGATTTTGAATGGCTTCCGCTATGCTCTAGCCATTTTCAGCGGAAAAATTATTTTTAATTCGGGATTCAGAAACGCCTGCGGGCGTTTCTGAATCTCCTTTTCACAGGTGGGGTCGTGAAGGGCAGCAGCATTTTCAGCACCGCTTTCTGCGAAAGCGCGGCGCTGTGGGCAGCATCCTCGCCCTCTCCGTCACGGCTTACGCCGTGCCACCTCTCCCAAAGGGAGAGCTGGATTTGCGAAGCAAAGACTGAGAGGGCGAGGACGCATGCGGGAGAACGAACCCTCTCAGGCGCTATCGCGCCAGCTCCCCCGAAGGGGGAGCTTTTGGCCATCTGTCGGTCAGCTGCGCGATAACGGAGAGGACTTGGCCAGCTTTCCTTTGCGTTTTCCCCCGTGAAAAAGCAGCTCTGGAAAATCCGCAGATTTTCCAGAGTTGCAAACATAAAAATATTCTTTCCGCTATTTATGCGCAAAGCAAAACGCGGAGCGCATTCCAAATCGTTTTCGCCAATCACCTACAATACACAAAGCCCCCGAGGGTGTGTCCCCCGGGGGCTTTGCTATGCTGTAACAGAGAAGTCGGAATTTTAGCCTTTGACGCCGCCAAGCGCAACGCCGCGGACGATGAACTTGGACAGCAGCAGGTAGACGATGATGACCGGCAGAATGGCGATAGCCACCATCATGTACACCTTGCCCATATCGAACTTCAGGAAGTCCGCGCTGCGCAGCTGGGCAATGAGGATGGGCAGAGTCTTTTTGTCGGCGGTGTCCAGCACCAGAGCCGGGATAAAGTAGTTGTTCCAGCTGGCCACGAAGGAGAAGATGGCCTGCACAGCCAGAGCCGGTTTCATGATGGGCAGCACGATCTTATTAAAGGTATAGAACTCGCCTGCGCCGTCAATACGGGCGGCTTCCACGATCTCCATGGGAAGGGAGGCGTCCAGATACTGCTTCATGAAGAAGAACACGGTGGGTGCTGCAATGCTGGGGACGATCAGGGGGATGAAGCTATTTTTCAAGCCCATCTTGGAGATCAACTGCAGAAAGCCCAGTGCGGACACCTGCGTGGGCATGGTCATGATGAGCAGGATCAGGGCAAAGGCGGCTTTTTTGAACTTGAAGTTATAGGCGTAGATGCCGTAGGCCGTCAGAGCCGAGAAGTAGACGCTGAGCGCTGCCGAGCAGGCAGACACCAGCAGGCTGTTGCGGATGCCGCTTAGCACAGGGATGTTGGCGTCCGTAAGCACGTTGCGGAAGTTTGTGATGATGGACTTGCCCGGCATCAGCGAGAAGCCCTTCTGGATCTCGAAGTGGGTGCGGGTGGAGTTGATGATCAGCACATAGAAGAAGAACAGGCACAGAAAGCTGATCAGCACCAGCACCAGATAGCACCACGCACGGCGGGCGGTCAAGATTGCCTTTTCGGACTGGTTTTTAGGCGTATGTGCCATACTTATTTCCCTCCTTTGGCAGCAGCCTTTTTGGCTGCCTTCAGTTCCTTGCGCTGCGCCTTGGTCAGGCCGTCATCTTCCTTGGTCAGCGAGAAGTACACGACGACGCACAGCACTGCACACACAAGGAACAGCACCACAGATACTGCACCGGCCATGCCGTAGTTCTTGCTGAACAGGTGGTTGTTCAGGTACATGATCATGGTGGTGGAGGTACGGTCGGGGCCGCCCTTGCCGTTGGTCAAAATCTGCGGCACATCGAACATCTGCAAGCCGCCGATCATGGAGGTGATCATCACATAGACCAGAATGGGACGGATCAGGGGCAGGGTGATCTTCCAGAACATCTGGTTCGGGGTGCAGCCGTCCAGCTCTGCGGCCTCGTACAGGGTGGGGTCTACGCCCATAATGGCTGCCATCAGCATGATGGTGGTGTTGCCGAACCACATCAGGAAGTTCATCAAGCCCACCAGACCACGGTTGCCCCACACGGTATTCAAAAAGCTGATGGGGGTCTTGATCCAGCCCATGCTCAGCAGCACTGCGTTCACCGGGCCGTTATCCGAGAACAGGGCGAAGAACAGCATGGCGAAGGCCGAGGCCATGATCAGGTTGGGCATATAGATGACCGTCTTGAAGAAGGTCTGTCCCTTCAGCTTCAGCCGCAGGTCGGTGAACCATGCCGCCAGCAGCAGCGAGACGATGATCTGCGGGATAAAACCGATGATCCACAGGATCAGCGTGTTGCCAAAATACTTGGGCAGATCGGTCGCGAACAGGGTGATGTAGTTTTTCAGACCCACAAAGTTGGGTCCGATGATCTTCAGGCCGCTGCGGTAATACTCAAAAAAGCTGTAATAGATGGTGGATGCCAGAGGGATCAGCTGGAATACCGCGAAGATGATAAAGAACGGTGCAATGAAGATATAGCCCCATTTCGCGTAGCTGATCGACCCTTTCTTCTTTGTTTTTTCTCCCATGAGATCTCCCTCCTGCCGGGTCACAGCAAAACCAAAGGGGCGGGCGAGATACGCCGCCCGCCCCTTTGCTTCAATTTTCAGTTCGGAGTAAAACCGCTTATGCGGGCCATACCACGTCGGTCAGCTCGGGGTACTTCTCCTTGATGGCGGTCTCGAAGTTTGCCTTGGCGGCATCCTCCTCCACGTTGCCGGTGAAGTAATCCTTGAAAGCGTTCTGGAAGCTCTCGTTCAGGCCCTGATCGTACGGGCCGGCGTTGGACATATCGATCTTGGTTGCAGCCTCTGCAAACAGAGCGATGTGGTTCTGGCCGCCGAGGAAGTCGGACTTGTAATCGCTGTTGGCGATCTCGTTCATGGCCTTCTCGTTGTTGGTGTAGTCCTGCGTATCCATGGTGATCTGCTTCATGATGGCTTCATCGCAGGTCAGCTTCAGCATAACGTCCTTGATGGTCTCAAGGTTGTCGCTGCCGGCTGCGCCGCAGATCCAGGTGCCGCCCCAGTAGTAGGGCTGAGGGCCTTCGCACACAGCGTAATCGCCGTAGATGCCGTTGCCAACCTCTTCCTTGCCGCCCTCAGAAGTAGGAGTTGCCAGAGAGTTGCCCAGCAGGGTGAAGTTGATGCCCCAAGTGGAGTAGAAGAAGCCGAACACCTTACCGGTGGGGCCCTGATCGGAAGCCCACTGGCTGTCCCACAGGCTGGACTTGTTGTTGTAGCCCTTGTCGGTGTACTCCTTGGTCTGATCCACCCACTTCATCAGGTTAGGATCGACCGTAACGGTGGTGCCGGTGACCCAAGGTGCGGAGACGTTGTTGGAGAAGGTGCGGTAAGCATCGTCAAAGCCGGACAGCATCTTGTAGCCCTTGGCAGCAGCCTTGGCAGCTACATCGTTGAACTTATCCCAGTCGGACAGGTAGGTCTGCACTTCGGCGGGGTCATCGGTGCCCAGCACCTCCTTGGCAATGCTGCGGCGGTATGCGAACAGACCCGGGGTAGCCTGCCAAGTGGTGCCGCGCTGGCTGCCGTCCACAGAAACGATATCCTTGGTGTACTGGTACTGACCGGCCAGATCGGAATCGGTCAGGCCGATATCCTTCTTGACATCCAGAACGTAGTCGGAATCCACATACTTCAGAGCGTAGTCAGCCTCGATCAGGAAGATGTCGATCTTGTCGTCATCGGCAGCGGCGTCCTGATTCAGCAGAGCCTCGTCCAGCTTGTTCTGGTAGTTGTTGTTCTCGTTGGCGTTGATGGTCCACTTCACGGTGGTGCCGTCCTTCAGGGTGGTGGTGGACTTGTCGGCTGCGATCTCCTTGACCTCGGGATAGTAGTCGTTGAAGCGGCTCTGGAACTCATCATTCCAGCACCAGATGTTCAGCACCTTGCCCTCGGCAGCAGCCGGAGCAGAAGCAGCAGCGGAAGATGCGGGAGCGGCAGAAGAAGCAGCAGTGCTGCTGGAGGAGCTGCCGCCGCAGGCTGCCAGAGCAGCACCAATCGTCACGACACCGGAAGCGAGCAGGAAATTACGGCGAGAGATCTTTTTCATAAGGGTAAACCTCCTTCATGGTTTTCCAATTAAAAAATTCATTCTCAAAAACTCCGCGCCGGGAGTTGTGGGCCTTTGTTAAAGGATGCGGACGGAGCCGCCGTCCAGCAGTTTGCCGGACACCCGGATCTGCTCCGGCAGGGTCACACGCGGATGCTCGATCAGCTCGATCAGCTTATCCGCTGCCAGCCTGCCAAGGGACTTGGTGTTTTGCTGGTAGGTCACCAGCGAGGGCTTGACTACCCGGGAGAGATAGATGCCATCGTATCCCATCACCGAGATGTCCTCCGGGATGCTCAAGCCCGCTTCGCTCAGGGCGTTGTAGCCGCCCAGTGCGGAAAAGTCATCCGGGAAGATGATGCAGGTGGGCCGCTGCGGCAGTGCCAGCAGCGCCCGGGTCTCCTCTGCGCAGCGATCCACATCGTGGTACACACCGCAGCGGACGTACTCCTCCGGCACCTTCAGCCCCAGCTCCTCGCAGGCCTGATAGAAGCCTGCCAGTCGGTTCTCGGTAACGGCGGTCTTTTCGCCGTGGATAAAGGCGATGCGCCGGTGTCCGCAGGCCCATGCCTGCTGTACCAGAGCCTTTGCGCCCACCACGTTGTCTGAAAGGATCGCCATCCGGTTGTTGAACACATGGTCGATGGTCACTACCGGCACATCGCCGTTGACCAGCTCCACCACCTGCGGATCGTAAAAGTTCACACAGGCGATCACCACGCCGTCCACACCCCGGTAGTGGCAATGTTCCAGATAGCTCATGGACTTGCCGCTGATGTTGTGGTTGATGAAGGTGATATCATAGCCGCGCTTTTCTGCTTCTACCTTGAAGCTGTCCAGCACTGCGGAGAAATACTCGTGGGTCAGGCCGCTCTGCTTTTCATCTACGAACAGAACGCCAAGGTTGTAAGTACGGTTGGTTTTCAGCGCCCGGGCCGCTGCGTTGGGCAGATACCCCATGCGGCGGGCCGCTGCACGGATGCGCTCCCGCGTGGCCGGTGCGATGTCCGGCTGGTCGTTCAAAGCCTTGCTGACGGTTGCGACGGATACGCCGCACTCTTTCGCCAGATCCTTCAGGGACGGCATCTTATAGCCTCCTTCCAAGGAAAGGAGCCGCGGGATGTTTCTCGCAAGTTCCTTAATCGTTTTCGCAATCTCAATATATCGCATTCTGCACCAAAAATCAAGCGAAAACGTAAAAGTTTTAGCCTAGTCGCTTCACTTTTGGCATTTCGTTCCAATATGGCCTGTAAAAATTGTGCATCTCGATTCACTTTCGTTACATTTCGATTAAAACAGAAAAATTTTCGTTGCAGTTTCGTTATGGTTTTCGTGTCAAAGGCCGCATGTATATATTACTTTTAAAATGGGGTTTCGGGGCTTTCGTTCGGCGTTCCGCCGGAGCGCACGGTGCCGAAAGTTGCCGAAAACCGCCGGGGCTGCGCAGATTATTTTAAAATTTCCGTTGAGATTTTTGCAAAAAGCTCTTGCATTTTTTTGTGGGATACGGTATGCTTAGCGTGATGAGATTGCTTCTTTCGCAGCGCCTTAATCGTTTTCGCTATTAACGCACTGCCTGCCCGACAAGGCGCAGTTTTAAGGAGGAAGCATTATGAAGTTCGGATATTTTGATGACCAGAATAAGGAATACGTCATCACCACCCCGCAGACGCCCCTGCCCTGGATCAATTACCTTGGCAGCGAGGACTTCTTCAGTCTGGTCTCCAACACGGCGGGCGGTTACAGCTTTTACCGGGACGCCCGGATGCGCCGCCTGACCCGCTACCGCTACAACAACTCCCCGCTGGACATGGACGGCCACCGGATCTATATCAAAGACGGCGACACCGTGTGGAACCCGGGCTGGCAGCCCACCAAGACCCCGCTGGACAGCTACAGCTGCCGCCACGGTCTGGGCTATACCATTCTGGAGGGCAAAAAGGACGGCGTGACCGCCCGGCAGGAGTTGTTCGTCCCCAAGGGCGATGCCTGTGAACTGGATCGGGTGACGGTGTGCAACGGCAGCACTATCGTCAAGGAGCTGGATCTGTTCAGTTATGTGGAGTTCTGCCTGTGGGACGCTGTGGACGACGGTTCCAACTTCCAGCGCAACTTCTCCACCGGTGAAGTGGAGGTAGAGGGCAGCGTCATCTACCACAAGACCGAGTACCGCGAGCGCCGCGACCACTACGCCGTGTTCTGGGCAAACTGCCCGGTGGACAGCTTTGACACCACCCGGGATGCCTTCTGCGGCGTGTACGGCGGCCCGGCAGACCCGCAGGCCGTCCGCGCCGGGCACTGCTCCGGCAGCATCGCCCACGGCTGGGCACCGGTGGGTGCCCTGCACATCCACTTGACCCTTGCCCCCGGCGAGAGCCGCAGCATCCTGTTCGGTCTGGGCTACATCGAGAACCCGCAGCAGGAAAAGTTCATTGCCCCGGGCGTCATCAACAAGACCCGCGCCCACGCCATGATGGAGCGCTACGCCACCGATGCACAGATCGATGCCGCCCGCGCCGCCCTGCGCACCCACTGGGAAGAGCTGCTGTCCACCTACCATCTGGAATCCGGCGAGGAAAAGCTGAACCGCATGGTCAACATCTGGCACCAGTACCAGTGCATGGTCACCTTTAACATGAGCCGCTCTGCCAGCTACTTTGAAAGCGGCACCGGACGCGGCATGGGCTTCCGGGACAGCTGTCAGGATCTGCTGGGCTTTGTGCACATCATCCCCTCCCGCGCCCGGGAGCGCATTCTGGATATCGCCGCCACCCAGTTTGAGGACGGCAGCGCCTACCACCAGTACCAGCCCCTGACCAAAAAGGGCAACCGGGATATCGGCACCGGCTTCAACGATGACCCGCTGTGGCTCATTGCCGGTACCGCCGCCTACCTGCGGGAGACCGGCGACTGGTCTATTCTGGAAGAGCAGGTGCCCTTTGACAATGACGCCACCAAGGCGCAGCCCCTGATGGAGCACCTGCGCCGCAGCTTCAACTTTACCTGCACCCATCTGGGTCCCCACGGCCTGCCGCTGATCGGCCGCGCCGACTGGAACGACTGCCTGAACCTGAACTGCTTCTCCGAGCACCCGGGCGAGAGCTTCCAGATCACCGGCCCCAGCGAGGGCCCCGTGGCTGAAAGCGTTTTCATTGCCGGTATGTTCGTCAAGTACGGCCACGAATACGCCCAGCTGTGCGACCATCTGAATCTGACCGAAGAAGCCGCTGCCGCCCGCAAGCACATTGATGCCGTGGAGCAGGCCACCCTGACTGCCGGTTGGGACGGCGCATGGTTCCGCCGTGCCTACGATGCTTTCGGCAAGCCCATCGGCAGCAAGGAGTGCACCGAGGGTCAGATCTTCATTGAGCCGCAGGGTATGTGCGTCATGGCCGGTATCGGCAAGGAGAGCGGACAGGCCGCACAGGCGCTTGCCAGCGTGGAAGAGCGGCTGGACACCAAATACGGTGTGGTGCTGCTGCAGCCCGCCTACACCAGCTACCAGCTGAATCTGGGCGAGATCTCCAGCTATCCTCCGGGATACAAGGAGAACGCCGGTATCTTCTGCCACAACAACCCGTGGATCAGCTGTGCCGAAGCAACGCTTGGTCACGGCGACCGCGCCTTTGCGGTGTACCGCAAGACCTGCCCCGCCTATATCGAGGACATCTCCGAGATCCACCGCACCGAGCCCTACGTTTACAGCCAGATGGTAGCCGGTAAGGACGCCCCCACCTTTGGCGAAGCCAAAAACAGCTGGCTGACCGGCACGGCGGCATGGACCTTCTTCAACATCAGCCAGTACATTCTGGGCATCCAGCCCACCTTGGACGGCCTGAAGGTAGACCCCTGCATCCCCCACACCCTGTCCGGCTTTACCGTGACCCGCCGCTTCCGCGGTGCGGTGTACCACATTACAGTGGATAACGCCGCCGGGGTGCAGCACGGCATCAAGGCCGTTACTGTGGACGGCAAGGCCATCTCCGGCAACGTTCTGCCGCTGGCTGCCGCCGGTGCTGAGGTAACGGTACAGGTGACCATGGGTTAACCCGACTTTCTCTGCTTTTTCATATTATTCTCCTTCCGTGACCAAAGCCGCCGCGCAGCACTCTGCACGGCGGCTTTGGTTTATAATGAAAATATTTTAACAGCTTAACGATCAAAAATGCGCTCCGCGTTGCTCTGCGCATCTTCAGAGGAAAGATTATTTTTATTTCGCGTTTGTCGCACTCTGCGGAGTGCGACAAACGCCATTTTCACGAGAGGGGCTGCAATGGTTAAAGGGCGGTCTGAATCACAAATGCAGTTGACCGCTACGACCCCTCCTGTGAAAAAAGCATTTCAGCCAAGCCCGCAGGCTTGGCTGAAATGCAAATTAAAAAAATAATTCCGCTATCTATGCGCAGAGCGAACGCGGAGCGCATTCAAAATCATTTCGCCTCCCCGCGGAGCGCATTCCAAATCATCCCCCTTCCCTCTTGCATTTTTTGGGAAAGAGGTGTAGAATACAGTCACAATCAAACACAGGGGAGCTCGTGCAGCGGGCTGAGAGGAAGTATAGCAAGCTTCGACCCTTTTACCTGATGCGGATAATGCCGCCGTAGGAAGTCATACCCTTTATGATTTTTTGCAGGAGGAGCCGCGCCGGGCTCCTCCTGTTTTTTTGTACCTCTGCGGAGGTTCCGCAGCCGGCTGAGGGGGAGCGCCCTGAGCCTTGGATGAATGCAGCGATGGGAAGCCGTGTTCCGGCGTGAGAGGAAACCAGTAAGTTTCGACCGCACCTTCCGTACCTGTTCCCGCCTTGCTGCGGGCACGGGCTGTTTTGTTGCGGGAGCGCCGGTATTCGTCCTGCGCTGCCGCAGATGGTTGAAAAGGAGCCAATTTATCATGAAGAATCTCTCTGTCAAAAAGCTTGCCCTCGCCGGTATGTTCTGTGCCCTGTGCGTGGTGGGCAGCGTATTCAGCTTTCCCATGTTCGGCAGCAAGTGCGCCCCGGTGCAGCACATGGTCAACGTGCTGTGCGCTGTTCTGCTGGGGCCCTGGTGGGGCGTAGGCGTGGCCTTTGTGGCTTCCCTGCTGCGCAATCTGCTGGGTCTGGGCAGCCTGATGGCTTTCCCGGGTAGTATGTTCGGTGCGCTGCTGTGCGGCCTTGCATACCACAAGACCAAAAACCTGATTGCCACCGTGGTGGGTGAGGTGTTCGGCACCAGCATTCTGGGCGGCCTGTGCGCATGGCCCGTGGCCATCTTCCTGATGGGCAAGAGCGCTGCCGATATCGCCTTCTACGCCTACATCGTGCCCTTCCTGATCTCCACCGCCGTGGGTGCGGTGATCGCCGGTGCTGTGGTGTTCAGCCTGCAGCGCTCCGGTGCTCTGCGCTCCATGCAGAGCAGCCTTTCCTGAGCGGAGGTGCCCGGAATGCTCAAGACAGCCTTTGAGAACCTGCGCAACCGCTGCCCGCTGATTCACAACATCACCAACTATGTCACCGTAAACGACTGCGCCAACATGGTGCTGGCCTGCGGTGCCTCCCCCATCATGGCCGATGATGCCGCCGAGGTGGAGGAGATCACCGCCATCTGCGGCGGGCTGAATATCAACATCGGCACGCTGAACAGCCGCACCGTCACCAGTATGCTGCTGGCGGGTAAAAAGGCCAATCAGCTGGGGCATCCGGTGGTGCTGGACCCGGTGGGTGCAGGCGCTTCCCAGCTGCGTACCGATACCGCCTTCCGCCTGCTGCGGGAGGTGCAGTTCACAGTGATCCGGGGCAACATCTCGGAGATCAAGACTCTTGCCTCCGGCGCGGGCACCACCAAGGGCGTGGACGCAGACGTAGCCGACACGGTGACTGAGGAAAATCTGGACAGCGCCGTGGCCTTTGCCAAGGCCTTTGCTGCCCGCACTGGCGCAGTGGTTGCCATTACCGGTGCTATTGACATCGTGGCCGATGCACAAAAGGCCTACTGCATCCGCAACGGCAACGCCATGATGAGCAGCATCACCGGCACGGGCTGTCAGCTTTCTGCCCTGACGGCGGCTTTTGTCACCGCCAACCCCGGCCACCCGCTGGAAGCTGCCGCTGCGGCGGTGTGCGCCATGGGTCTGGCGGGCGAAGTTGCCCACCGGCGGCTCACCCCGCAGGACGGCAACGCTACCTACCGCAATTACATCATTGATGCCATTTACAACATGACCCCCGAACAGCTGGAGAAAGGCGCAAACTATGAAGTGCGATAAACACACCATGCTCCTGTACGCGGTGACCGACCGCGCATGGGTGGGCGAGCAGACCTTGTATCAGCAGGTGGAAAGCGCCCTGAAGGGCGGTGCCACCTGCGTGCAGCTGCGGGAAAAGCAGCTGGGCGATGCCGATTTTCTGCAGGAAGCCATCCAGATCCACGCCCTGTGCCAGCAGTACGGTGTGCCGCTGTTCATCAACGATAACGTGGAGGTGGCACTGCAGTGCCACGCCGAGGGCATCCATGTGGGACAGGACGATATGGCCGCTGCACAGGTGCGCCAGCGCGTGGGCGAGGGCGTGATGATCGGCGTTTCCGCCCACACGGTACAGGAAGCGCTGGACGCTGTGGCACACGGCGCGGACTACCTCGGCGTGGGTGCGGTATTTGCCACCCACACCAAGACGGACGTAAGCGAGATGCCCCGGCAGACCCTGCTGGACATCTGCAACGCCGTGGATGTGCCGGTGGTAGCCATTGGCGGCATCCACAAGGAGAACATCCTGCAGCTCAAGGGCACCGGCGTGGACGGCGTGGCCCTCGTCAGCGCCATCTTTGGTGCCGAGGACATCGAAGCCGAGTGCAAAGAGCTGAAAGCCCTCTCGGAGCAGATCGTAAAGTAACCCATTCCCGCGGCGCACCGGGGACACCACCTTGCGCCGCGTTACAAAAATCATAAAAGGAGTTTTTATGATGAGCGCATTTTTCCGCGCAGGTGCCGGCATCCAGAGCGTTCTGTTTTTTCTGAATGACGGCTACTTGCCCCTAACCCTGTATGACCAGCACCCTGCTGTTCAGAGATAAACTGTCATTTGGAGGAACAGAGCGTATGCAGACTTATACCACCCAGATGGATGCCGCCCGCAAGGGCATCATTACCCCGGAGATGGAGATCGTAGCCAAAAAGGAATACCGCACCACCGAGGAGATCCGCCAGTGGGTCGCCGAGGGC
>OIYQ01000399.1_pt1 | contig 18014 bp, 16 predicted proteins | sample 1588311 | NCBI WGS metagenome assembly OIYQ01 (sample SAMN03283244) | human gut metagenome | biome: human-associated habitat; material: feces | host: Homo sapiens | place: Peru | collected 2012
AACCCTACACGTTTCCAGCACCCAGTAGCTGGTACATACAAGAAGGAGCGTATTGCTGCTGGTAAGCCATACTTCTCTGTAGCTTCTGGTGGTGGTACAGGTCGTACCTTGCACCCAGATAACATGGCTGCAGGTCCTGCTTCTTACGGTATGACTGATACTATGGGTCGTATGCACTCAGACGCTCAGTTCGCAGGTTCTTCTTCAGTTCCTGCTCACGTAGAGATGATGGGCTTCCTCGGTATGGGTAACAACCCTATGGTAGGTGCTACTGTTGCTATCGCTGTAGCTATCGACCTCGCTATCAACAAGAAGTAATTTCTTTGAGATACAAAACATATAAAAGCCTTGAGAATCAACTGATTCTCAAGGCTTTTTCTTATTTATCCTACTGGAATAATCCTATATCCTACTGGAATAAAAAAATATCTCCGAGAGATATTTTTTTATCTTTCGGAGATATTCTTCTATCTTTCGGAGAAAATAATTTATCCTACAGTATTTCTATTCTTATCTAACCAGTTTTCGAATTTTCCTAAAACTAAACGATGTGCTCATAAGTGCAATGATTACGCCAATCAGCCAGTAAAGCCAATCACGATAACTGATCATGAAAACCAGGAACAACACCAGAAGCAGAATCAGAAGTTGAAAAATACTGAATCTGAAACCAAGAGCTGATAACCGATAACCATAAACGGCTCTGCTGAAAGCCAATACTGATAAGGTCTCTATGGCATAAGCAACGGCAATACCCCCTCCTACTCCTCTCAATCCATCTAACTGATAACCAGCTATTTCACAGATTATCAGCAAGATAACACAAAAACTTTCCTGAATGAGAAAAAGCCTGGAATCGCCTCTTGACAACGGGAGATATTCTATCGGAAGATAAACGGCCTTGAACAACATGGCAATAGCAGCAAGCTGAGTCATCTGGAGCATCCCCATAAACTGGGCATTGTATAAAATCGGAATAATGAGAGGCAGTCCCAAAATGATAGCAGCTACTATAGGCCCCAACAACAGGACATTCATCTCAAGCTGGCGGTTCACACAGAGATTGCGTTCTTTTACAGACTCCTCGTTTTTTCTGGAACCCGAAATGCCAGAGAGACGGGGATAAAAATCCTGATCCATGACCGAAAATACCATTCCCGCATAAACAAAGACTATCGTTATGCCGGCATTGAAAAGTCCGACAACTTCCAGATTGCCTTGTTGGTTCAAAAAGGCACGAATCAGAAATTCGCATCCGCTATTCATCAAACCCGAAAGTACAAATGCCCCGCCAAGTCGCAAAAGTGGGAAACCTGCAACTAGCGTCATTTTTCGCATATTTACGCCCCACCGTACAACTCGTCGGGAATATCGAAAATTCAGAGCCCATTGCATAAATGCCAAAATGAACAGAACGGGCAGAATACCTCTCTCACCAAATATCCAATAAACCGGAACCGAAACCAAAAGCAGAAGAATAGCCAGAAGACTTGCCTGCATCGCCAACGCACGCAACTGTCCGGTAGCTTTCAGAATGGCTGTTTCACCTCCAGCCAGAATCGTGAAGAAAATGGTTGGTGCCAGGAGAATGAAATGTAGCGTATGATTGCCCCAGGAAAAAGTAAACCCATTGAGTAACGGACCCAGAAGAACACAGACGATGGCTCCGAAAAATGCAGCAAGCAGACTATAGGTGCGGACAAGAAGAACCGCCCCGGCAATATCAGCCTTTTCGGACTGCGATTCATCTGCAGCATGTTCCTTTTCAGAAATAAATTTAACACCACTTGTAGGAATGCCGAAATTACACGCAGAACTGAGAACAGAAATCGTTGAGCTGAAAAGAGACAGCAGTCCCATTCCAGAAGGTCCGAGGAAGAGCGCCGTAAATTTATTGCGCAAAACTCCTACAAGAATTCCCAATCCTTGCACACTGCCAAACAATCCTGTATATTTCAGAATATGCGAATAACTGTTTTCCTTTTTATCACCCATAATCAAAAGAAACAAAAAAAAGGTTGGATTTCCCGAAAGAGAAATTCAACCTTTATACTTTAAAATCTCAAAAGAAGATTCTGTTGAAGATTAAGCCTCAGCTGGAGCCTCCTCTGCAGGAGCTTCCTCAGCAGCCTTAGCCTCTGCCTCAGCAGCAGCTGCAGCAGCCTTCTTGTCAGCTACCTTCTTAGCGATTGCTTCGTTCATCTTCTTCTCAGCCTCGAGCTCCTTAGCAGCAGCTTCCTTCTTAGCCTTAGCGTCGCCCTCGCGAACAGCAGAAACCTTAGCGTCCTTGCCATTCTTCCAAGCGTCGAAACGCTTCTGAGCCTCAGCATCGTCGAATGCGCCCTTCTTAACGCCACCCTTGAGGTGCTTCATCAAGTAAACGCCCTCGCCCTTGAGGATGTTGCGAACTGTGTCTGTTGGCTGTGCACCTGTCTCTACCCAGTAGAGTGCGCGCTCGAAATTCAAATCTACAGTAGCTGGATTGGTGTTAGGGTTGAAAGTACCAATCTTCTCAGTAAATTTACCATCACGTGGTGCTCTAACGTCAGCGATTACGATGCTGTAGAAAGCATAGCTCTTACGACCGCCGCGCTGCAATCTGATTTTTGTTGCCATTTTTAAATCTTAATTTTAATTTAATTTATAATGAGGTTTGAATTTTGTGCTGCCATCTCGTGACAGCGGGTGCAAAATTACTACTTTTATTTGAATTGAGCAAACTTTTATCGCTTTTAAAATGCTTTTTTAGCATTTTTTATCTGATTCGGTCTGCTGCTCTCAAGAGTTTGATGTCATCGTTCACACCTTTCATTGCCATCCATTCGAATATGATTGCTACCAGAGGAAGGCAAGCGGCAAACTGAAACTTCATTGCCCCTTCTGCTTCAGGAACAGGAATCAGGCCCATGAACATCACGATATAATCTACATACCATAAACCTGCGAAAAGCATGGCAAGAGAACAGAGTGATTTCTGAAGTTTCAGATTCTTGTACAAAAAGATGTTTACCAATGCTATAATGGCTGAAACGGCAAGCAGAAGGAACAGAGGAACGCAAGTAGATGAAATCTGCATTCCTGCCTCCCCTACCACTCCGAGGTTATAAACCATAGTGTCTCCTCCCATCGTCTTAGCTGCGATGCTGGCGACAGGAAGGAAAAGACAGATAGCAATGGCGATGACAGCAAAGAGCAGAAATAATGTCTGTTTACGCTGTATCATATAGCTCTGGAATATTAAATTTCGCTCTCGTGAACCATTGGTGCAGATGTCTTGGTAGGATCGCGCCAATAAATATTATTCTCAATAAACTCTTCTGTAGCGAGCAAAGTTGGCTTTGGCAACTTCTCGTAGTAGCGAGAGATTTCAATCTGTTCGCGGTTCTCAAAAACTTCCTCCAAAGAATCGTTATAAGAAGCAAACTCCTGAAGTTTCTTGCTCAACTCCTGCTTGATTTCGATAGAAATCTGATTAGCGCGCTTTGCAATGATAGCTACGCTCTCGTAGATATTATGGGTATCATCGCAGAGATCCATAATGTTGCGAGTTACTGTGTTTACTGGTGCCTTTGATTTTTTGAAATCCATAATTATAGTACTATTATTATTATATTGTTTTTACCTTATTATATATATACTTTTTAATTGGCATTATTGCCAAGCTGGTCGAGAGCTGTCTCCGGATGCTCTTTCTCATACAGCTTGCACTTCTCGATATACTTCTCGGCAAGTGCGCGGTCCTTTGAATCAGGATATTCGTTGATAAAGCCATAACACTCGTCCTCAGCATCCTGGTAGCGCTCCAGCTGCTTTTTCTCGACACTCATCTTTGCCAGTTCATATTTGCCTTTCATGATGAGCGATGCAAACTCCTCGCGTCGGTTGCTGTAAGGATAATCCTTCAGTGCATTCTGTGCAGTTACGATACAGGCCTCATAGTTGTTGCCTCCGTTTGTACAGTTGCCGAAATAGGTGCCCATATCAAAATAGAGCTTGGCGCTCTTATACTCCTTCTCAACCAAGAGATCCTGAAGAGCGAAAAGGCGGTTTGTAGCCTGCTGCTTGAGTCGGGCATCAGGATAAAGATCCAAGAACTCCTGGAAGGCTGCGATGGCTGTAATCGTGGTACTCTGGTCAAGACGAGGCTCTGGAGCATTCTGATACAGACTCTCTCCCACAAAGTACTTTGCATTTTCAGCAAACTTACCTTTAGGATAAGAAGAGTAATACTTCTTGAAATACTCTGCAGCAGTCTCATAATCCTTCATACCATACTCGGCCATAGCCAGCATGTACAAACATTCCTCACCCTCGGTAGAACCTTTCTTCATCGTTACCAGTTCCTGCAGAAGAGGAATGGCACGGGAATACTTGCCCTGGGCATAGCTCTGCTTGGCGTACTCATACTTATAAGTATAATCGCCTGATTTCAATACCTGGTTATATTCGTGGGCACAGCTCGACAAGAGCAATGCAACACACGATGCAATAAGAGTCAATTTTTTCATAATTCTCATTTTGAACTGCAAAGTTACTCATAATTTACTTATTATCAAAAGAAAAGATACATTTTTTCGTAAAAAATTAATCTTTATAACGATTAATGGCGTTTTTTTTGTAATTTTGCACCTTGAAACAGAACTTTTGAGAAGAAATCAGGAAGAAAATGGATTTTAAGATTACATCAAAATATAAGCCGACTGGCGACCAGCCGCAAGCCATCAGGCAACTCACAGAGGGGGTGCTTGAAGGAGACCCTGCACAGGTGTTGTTGGGTGTAACCGGCTCGGGTAAAACCTTTACGGTGGCAAACGTGATTGCCAACGTGGGGAAGCCTACGCTCATCTTGAGCCACAACAAGACTCTTGCCGCCCAACTGTATCAGGAGATGAAGGGTTTCTTCCCTGAGAACGCTGTAGAATATTATGTTTCATACTACGACTATTATCAGCCGGAAGCTTATCTGCCAACTACTGATACATATATAGAAAAAGACCTCGCCATCAATGATGAAATAGACAAGTTGCGACTCGGTGCTGTTTCTGCCCTTCTCTCGGGCAGAAAGGATGTCATCGTTGTCTCATCCGTATCGTGCATCTATGGTATGGGCGGACCTGTGGCGATGCAGGAGAACATCATCAAGATTCATCGCGGGCAGCGACTCGACAGAAATGAATTTCTGAGGAAACTCGTTGATGCACTTTACGTTAGAAATGACATAGAACTGCAACGTGGCAACTTTAGAGTGAAAGGCGAAACGGTTGACATCTTTATGGCTTACAGCGATCATGTTTTGCGCGTAACATGGTGGGACAGAGGCATCGCCATCGACTACGACGGCACCGGCCTGTACCATGCCAGCCCGCTCGATTCTGCCATCGAGACCGTTCCCGTTTCCTTCCACGGCCAGCTGCGCAAGAACGTTTACACCGGCAGCTGCGACATACCCGGTGTACTCCAGTGTGACGACCTCTGCGTCATCTTCCGCGGCGACGAGAGCACCGATGTCTACTGCCGCGACCAAGCCTACTCCGAACCCACGCCCATCCACAGCATCACCCTTGACCGGACACAGCGCTGCGCCGAGATCCGCCTGTGGAGCGAATATACCGTGGAGGGAGACCGCGTCCTCGCCACCTTTGACCCCCTCATGCACCCCACCCTCACCGTCACTGAGTGAGACAGTCCCCCATAACGCACCGCATCCCCCGGCACACGCCGGGGGATGCGCTTTTTCTGTTGTTCATCTTTTCCCCAGGCGACTGAACCACCAGAAGGTCAGCGGCCAGACACACCCGGCGAACAGCACCACCAGCAGGTAGCGGATGCCCCCGGCGATGGCGGCGTTGCCGCCCAGCAGGGCGATCATCTCGCCCTTTTCTACGGTCAGGTCCACCCCACGCAGCACCTGCAGCTCTTGGGCAGCCTTCCGCGCACCGGGACGGTGGAAGATGCCCGCATGCAGGCCGGGCTTTGCATCAGTGCGGAATGTTTTCTGCACATTGCGGATCTCTAACATTGCCATAAAACCCACACTCCTTTCTCACTGGAAGCCGTGGGCATTCAGCCGACGCTCCAGCAAAGCCTGCAGCTTGGTGATGACCGTGCAGAACAGCAGGTACACCACAGCCACCTCGCAGTAGATGGGCAGGAAGATGTAGGTGCGGGCGGCCACCCGCTGGCCCGCCATGAACAGCTCGGCCACCGTGATATTGGACGCCAGCGAGGTGTCCTTGATCATGCCGATGAGCGAGTTGGAGAGGGCAGGCACTGCCGTGCGCAGGGCCTGCGGCAGCACGATGCGGCGCATGATCTGCCACCAGCTCATGCCCACGCAGTAACCGGCTTCCAGCTGGCCCTGGGGCACGCTTTCCAGCGCACCGCGCATGGTCTCGGCACAGTAGGCACCCTCGTTGAAGGCAAAGGCGATGACCGCAGCCGGGAAAGCGTCCAGCATGATGCCCACGCTGGGCAGACCATAAAAGATAATGAACAGCTGCACCAGCAGCGGCGTGCCGCGGATGACCCAGATGTAGAACCGTGCGATCTGCCGCAGCACCGGCACATTGGCGTACTGCACCAGCGCGACGGCCACGGCAATGATCATGGCAAAAAAGAAGGAGACAAGGGTCAGCGGGATGGTCATGGTCAGGCCGGCTGTCAGGATACGCGGCAGGGCCTCCGCCAGCACGCTGACCGTGCGGTTTGCAAAAAATGCTTCAAACATGAAAAATATTCCCTCAGAACGGTGTTCAGATACTCTCTGTATTGTCCGGAATAAAGGTATTATAAACCTTGAAGTGCACTCGAAGTCAAGGCTTTTTGCCAAATCCCTACAAAACCTACCAGAATACTATAGCATGAATCCGGATGGAGTGCAAACGGTTTGCGCAAAACGCGTGATGTGTACAAAAACGGACGACCCATCTGGAAAACTTTGTGCAATGCGGCAAGCGGTTGACGGCGCACCTGCTTTCGTGTACAATGGACGTGACAACGCGCACCGGGCAGAGCACCGGCATGGGCGCAAATTTACCGCCGGGCACAGCTGCCCTGTGCGGTGCAGACACGGAGGACACGAACGTGACAAAGAAAAAAATCGGCGTTTTGGGCGCAGGCACCTGGGGCATGGCGCTGGCACGGATGCTGTGCGTCAGCGGCAATGAGGTGCAGGTGTGGTCGGCACTGCCGGCCGAGGTGGACAGCCTTTCTGCTGCCCGGGTGCACCCCAACCTGCCGGGCATGAAGATCCCGGCCGAGCTGCAGTTCACCAAGAGCATCGAGGAGGTTTGCACCGGCAAGGATGTGCTGCTGTTTGCAGTGCCGTCGGTGTTTGTGCGCTCCACCACCGCCAAGGCCCGGCCCTATATCCCGGACGGACAGATCCTTGTGGACGTTGCCAAGGGCATGGAGCCGGATACCTTATATACCATGACCGAGGTCATCGCCGACGAGCTGAACCGTGAGGGCGGCCCCAAAGGGGTAAAGCTGGTAGCGCTCTCCGGCCCCACCCACGCCGAAGAGGTGGCGCTGGACATGCCCACCACCATCGTTTCGGCCTGCCCGGACGAACAGGCTGCAGAATTTGTGCAGGATGTGTTCAGCAACACCTGTATGCGGGTGTACACCAACCCCGATATCAAAGGCGTGGAGCTGAGCGGCGCGCTGAAGAACGTGATCGCGCTGGGCGTGGGCATCTCTACCGGCCTTGGCTATGGTGACAACGCCCGCGCGGCCCTCATCACCCGCGGCATTGCCGAGATCGCCCGGCTGGGTGTGGCCATGGGCTGCAACATCCACACCTTTGCGGGTCTGGCCGGCATCGGCGACCTGATCGTGACGGCCACCAGTATGCACAGCCGCAACAACCGCGCCGGCATCCTGATCGGCAAGGGCGAAAGCCCGGAGCAGGCCGTGAAGGAAGTGGGCATGGTGGTGGAGGGCATCAATGCCCTGCCTGCTGCCATGGAGCTGGCTGCAAAGTACAAGGTGGAAATGCCTATCGTGCAGACGGTGAACGCCATCGTCAAGGAGGGCATGAGCGCCAGCGACGCACTGTGCACCCTGATGGACCGCGACAAGAAGAACGAGATGCCGCAGGGGTATGAGAACGACTGAGAAATACAGAAAATAACAGAAAAGTGCTGATGTGCCTGTGACGGCGCATCAGCACTTTTATATTATTCAAATTTTTTACTGAAATCAGACACAAAAGGGTAGAAGGTCGGGAAAGTTTCTGCTATACTGGAACAGGATATGAAACCGGGAGTGGGTTTCGCCCCTGCCGGAAATGGAATGGAGGAACGCTGCAATGCCGTCAACTTATGCGCACCGCCGGTTCGGTGCCAATGTGCTGGAACACCTGCCCGAAGAACTGAGAACGCAGCTGGAACAGAACCGTGAACTCTACGATATCGGCCTGCACGGGCCGGATCTGCTGTTCTATTACCACGCGGCAAAATCCAACCCGGTGAGCGCACTGGGCAACGCCATGCACGAAAAGCCGGGCCGGGTGTTCTTCAATCGTGCCCGGGATGTTGTGAAGCAGGAAGATGACCGCGCGGCGGCGCTGGCCTATGCGCTGGGTTTTGTGTGCCACTTTGCACTGGACAGCACCTGCCACCCGTATGTGGAGCAGTTCACCCGGGAAAGCGGCGTGAGCCACTGCGAGATCGAGACAGAGTTTGACAACATGCTTCTGCGGCGGGACGGATACGACCCGCTGAAGTTCTTCACGGCCAGCCATATCCATCCGTCGGAACGGAATGCAAAGGTCATTGCGCCGTTCTATGAGGGCATCTCGGAGCAGACGGCGCTGGACTCCATCAAGGGGATGATCTCGGTGCACCGGCTTCTGCAGGCGTCCAACCCCGTCAAGCGCTGGGTGGTGCTGACCGGCATGAAGGCGGTGGGCAAGTACGATACGCTCCATGGCCTTGTGGCAAACCCGGAGCCGAACCCGAAGTGCACAGAAAGCGGCAAGAAGCTGGAAGCGCTGTATACGCAGGCTCTGCCGCTGGCCGAAAAGCTGATCCTGGAGTTTGCGGCAAAGTTGGATACGGACGAACCGCTGGATAAGGCCTACGACCATACATTCGGGGAGTTCTGAAAGAGAGTGCGCCGCACGGCGGTGCGAGAGGAAAAGAGAATGCAGAACGAAAAATTCAAGGTGACACCGCTGGAGCGGGCATGGATCCTGTACGATGTGGGCAACTCGGCCTTTGTGCTGATGATCGCAACACTGGTGCCCATCTTCTTCAATGCGCTGGCAGAGGCCGGCGGCCTGAGCTCAGTGGATTATCTGGCTTACTGGGGCTATGCAAGCTCGGTGGTCACGGTGGTCACGGCGGTGCTGGGGCCGATCCTCGGCACGCTGGCGGATACCAAGGGCTTCAAAAAGCCCATCTTCATGCTCTGCCTGTTCGTGGGCGTGGCAGGCTGCTGTGCCATGGGCCTTGCCACGACATGGCTGCCGTTCCTGATCATCTTCATCCTTGCAAAGATCGGCTTTTCGGGCAGTCTGGTGTTCTACGATTCCATGCTGGGCGATGTGACCACCCCGGAACGCATGGATGTTGTGTCTTCGCAGGGCTATGCATGGGGCTACATTGGCAGCTGCGTGCCCTTTGTGGTGTGTCTGGCGCTGGTGCTGGGCAGCGGAGCCATCGGCCTGAGCCAGATGACCGCCCTTTCCGTGGCACTGCTCATCACCGCCGTGTGGTGGCTGGGCACCAGCCTGCCGCTGCTGCGGAAGTATAAGCAGATCAACTATGTGGAGGTGGAGCAGCACGCCATCCAGCAGAGCTTTGTGCGCATCGGCCACACCCTCAAGCACCTGCACGAGGATAAGCAGGTGTTCTGGTTCCTGCTGGCCTTCTTCTGCTACATCGACGGCGTGTATACCATCATCGATATGGCCACCGCCTACGGCACGGCACTGGGGCTGGAGACCACCGGCCTTTTGCTGGCCCTGCTGGTGACGCAGATCGTGGCCTTCCCGTCGGCGCTGATCTTTGGACGTCTGAGCGCAAAATATCCGTCCAGCCAGCTTATCCCGGTCTGCATCGCAGCCTACACCGGCATTGCGGTGTTCGCCTTCTTCCTGACCAGCCAGTGGCAGTTCTGGGTGCTGGCCGTGCTGGTGGGGATGTTCCAGGGCGGTGTGCAGGCACTGAGCCGCAGCCACTTTGCCAAGATCATCCCGCAGGAAAAATCCGGCGAATACTTCGGCCTGTTCGATATCTGCGGCAAGGGCGCTTCCTTCCTTGGCACTATGATCGTCAGCGTGGGCAGCCAGCTGACCGGCAGCGCCAACGTGGGTGTTGGCTCCATTGCCATCCTGTTCGTCATCGGCTTTGTGCTGTTCGGCATTTCCACCCGGGCAGAAGAGACAAAGCGGGTCTGACCAATTTATGATAAAACGAAGCCCGGAGCGTCCGCAGACGCTCCGGGCTTCGTTTTATCTATCGATCCTACCCGCAAGAGGAGCCGCTGTACAAAATGCTGTCGGGCGGGGGTGGCACAGGCAAAATTATCATGCAAAAAATACATCCTTGAAAAAAGTGGAATTAACCTATTGACAAACTGGGTAGAACAGGATATAATGCAAACATCCAATCCACCAGTCTTGTAGGGAAATGAAACAGAGGTTCCCCGGCGGGTGGGTACATAGAGGGATGGGAAAGTTTTACCGGAAGGAGGGCACAAAGATGAAGCTGATCTGGAAAGAACTGCTGCACGCGAACTACCGCTGTGGGCGAATGCGTACCAACCGGGCATCGGCATCGGATGCGTACTGTATGTTGCCCTCGGCTGCGCGAATGTGCACCCGAATGTGACAGCAGCAACTCCGGTAGACCACACTGCCCGGTGCGCCTTTGAAAACGCATCGGGATTTTTTGTACACAACAATAATACTTTTTGTATATAAAGAGAGGTAAATAACAATGTCTGAATATAAATTTGAGACCCTGCAGCTTCATGTCGGTCAGGAACAGGCCGACCCCGCCACCGATGCCCGTGCGGTGCCCATCTACCAGACCACGTCTTATGTGTTCCGCAACAGCCAGCACGCCGCAGACCGCTTCGGTCTGGCCGATGCAGGCAACATCTACGGCCGTCTGACCAACTCCACGCAGGATGTGTTTGAAAAGCGCATTGCAGCGCTGGAGGGCGGCGTGGCAGCACTGGCTACCGCTTCCGGCGCAGCTGCCATCACCTACACTATTCAGGCATTGGCACAGGCCGGTGACCACATCGTGGCACAAAAGACCATCTACGGCGGCAGCTACAACCTGCTGGCCCACACCCTGACCCAGTTCGGCGTCAACACCACCTTCGTGGATGCCCACGACCTTGCACAGGTGGAGGCCGCCATCCAGCCCAACACCAAGGCTGTGTATCTGGAAACGCTGGGCAACCCCAACAGCGATATCCCGGATATCGACGCCATTGCCGCCATCGCCCACAAGCACGGTCTGCCGCTGGTCATTGACAACACCTTCGGCACCCCGTACCTCATCCGTCCCATCGAGCACGGCGCAGACATCGTGGTGCACTCTGCCACCAAGTTCATCGGCGGCCACGGCACCACGCTGGGCGGCATCATCGTGGACAGCGGCAAGTTCGACTGGAAGGCAAGCGGCAAGTTCGGCAACATCGCCGATCCCAACCCCAGCTACCACGGCGTCTCCTTTGCCGATGCAGCAGGCCCCGCAGCCTTTGTCACCTACATCCGTGCGATCCTGCTGCGTGATACCGGTGCCACCATTTCTCCGTTCAACGCCTTCCTGCTGCTGCAGGGCACCGAGACCCTGAGCCTGCGCATCGAGCGCCATGTGGAGAACACCAAGAAGGTGGTCGAGTTTCTGGCAAACCACCCGCAGGTGGAGAAGGTCAACCACCCCTCCCTGCCGGATCACCCGGATCACGCCCTGTACGAGAAGTACTTCCCCAACGGCGGTGCTTCCATCTTCACCTTCAACATCAAGGGCGGCCGTGAGGAAGCATTCAAGTTCATCGACAACCTGAAGGTCTTCTCTCTGCTGGCAAACGTTGCCGACGTGAAGAGCCTGGTCATCCACCCGGCTTCCACCACCCACAGCCAGCTGAACGACGCCGAACTGGCCGAGCAGCAGATCTACCAGAACACCATCCGCCTGTCCATCGGCACCGAGCACATCGACGACATCCTCGCCGACCTCGAAGCCGGTTTTGCAGCCGTCCGCGGCGAGTAACCCTCCCCTGTTTGCCCGCTCGTGCGATAGAACTCCCCCATTCTCCGAATCAACTCTCCTTTTCTCCTAAAATGTGTGTGTGAACGAAAGGGCTTCTGCTCCCCGTGGGGCGGAGGCCCTTTTGTTCTGCACCTTTTGTGAACAAACCGCGAAGTTTTTGCAAAAAGGCGCTGGAAACGCTGGAACTGAACTTTGGTTGTGGTATCATAACAGCAGAGACCCTGAAAAAAGGAGGATCATCATGAAAGAAGTCAAAACGCCGAAAAAGCCGCTGGCCATCTATTACACCATCGTGCTGCTGGTGCTTCTGCTCCTCAACCTCGTTCTGGTGCCGTGGATGAGCGAGCGCCAGGTCAAAGAGGTGGATTACGGCACCTTTATGAGCATGACCGAGGATAAGAACATCGGCCGTGTGGACATTGAGAGCAACCAGATCATCTTTACCGACAAAGACGAGACCCAGGTCTACCGGACCGGCCTGATGAACGACCCCAGCCTCACCGAGCGCCTGTATAACGCCGGGGCTGCGTTTTCCAGCGAGATCGTGGAGCAGACCTCGCCCATCCTCAGCTTTTTGCTCTGGTTCGTGCTGCCCATCGTCCTCTTCACCGCGCTGGGCAACTTTATGAACAAAAAGCTCATGGAAAAGATGGGCGGCCCCAACTCGATGATGTTCGGCGGCATGGGAAAATCCAATGCCAAGGTCTACGTCCAGTCCACCGAGGGCATCCACTTTGCGGATGTGGCCGGTGAGGACGAAGCCAAGGAGAACCTGCAGGAGGTCGTCAACTACCTGCACGACCCCAGCAAATACAAGGACATCGGTGCCCAGATGCCCAAGGGCATCCTGCTCGTCGGCCCTCCGGGCACCGGCAAGACCATGCTGGCCAAGGCCGTGGCCGGTGAATCCAACGTGCCCTTCTTCTCCATGTCCGGCTCCGAATTCGTGGAGATGTTCGTGGGCATGGGCGCTTCCAAGGTGCGCGACCTGTTCAAACAGGCCAAGGAGAAAGCCCCCTGCATCGTCTTCATTGACGAGATCGACGCCATTGGCCAGAAGCGCAACAGCGGCCAGTACGGCGGCAACGATGAGCGCGAACAGACCCTGAACCAGCTGCTGACCGAAATGGACGGCTTTGAGGGCAACAACGGCGTCATCATTCTGGCAGCCACCAACCGCCCGGAGTCTCTGGACCCGGCTCTGACCCGCCCCGGCCGCTTTGACCGCCGCGTTCCCGTCGAGCTGCCCGACCTGAAGGGCCGCGAAGAGATTTTGAAAGTCCACGCCAAAAAGATCGCGCTGGCTCCCGGCGTTGATTTCAGCGTCGTGGCCCGGATGGCCTCCGGTGCGTCCGGTGCCGAGCTGGCCAACATCGTCAACGAGGCTGCGCTGCGGGCCGTCCGCGCGGGCCGCAAGAGCGTGACCCAGGCTGACCTCGAAGAGAGCATCGAAGTGGTCATTGCCGGCTACCAGAAGAAGAATTCCATCCTCACCGACAAAGAAAAGTGCATCGTGGCCTACCACGAGATCGGCCACGCACTGGTCGCCGCCAAGCAGACCCACTCCGCGCCGGTGCAGAAGATCACCATCATCCCCCGCACCTCCGGCGCACTGGGCTTTACCATGCAGGTGGAAGAGGGCAACCACTACCTGATGGACAAGACCGAGCTGGAAAACAAGATTGCCACCCTGACCGGCGGCCGCGCTGCCGAGGAGGTCGCGTTCGGTTCCATCACCACCGGTGCTTCCAACGACATTGAACAGGCCACCAAGCTGGCCCGCGCCATGCTCACCCGCTACGGCATGAGCGACGAGTTCGACATGGTGGCGCTGGAGACCGTGAACAACCAGTATCTGGGCGGCGACACCTCGCTGGCCTGCTCGGCCCAGACCCAGCGCGAGATCGACCAGAAGGTCGTGGAGCTGGTCAGGGCCCAGCACCAGAAGGCCATCCAGATCCTGACCGACAACCGCCAGAAGCTGGACGAGCTGGCCAAGTACCTCTACCAGAAAGAGACCATCACCGGCGATGAATTCATGGAGATCCTGGAACGGGAATAATATTTTTTCCAGCGATGCTGCAATAATCTGTTTCTTTGGTTCGTATACAAGGCAGAACGGGCCGAACGAGCCCCTGAATCAGGAGGATATGATCCATGAAGATTTTGAATACGAAATTTGGCCGTCAGGCCATCGCCGCCGCCCTCATCCTGTCCGCCATGGCGTCCATGAGCCTCGGTGCGTTTGCCGCTGAGCCTTCCGCCGAAACGGCCGCAGACGAGGCTGTTGTAGCAGGCTATCTGCCCCCGCAGGACGAGAGCACCATGACCCAGGGCGACATCGCCCTGCACAGCAGCGATGCACAGACTACTGCCGAGCGTGACCCGAACTACGGCGGCTACGCCGCCCCGGTGGAAGACCCCATTCAGGGCAACGTCATGATGATCGCCGAGACCGGCGATGCGCAGACTTCGGAGTCGACGATTGCCTCCAACCCGGCCTATTCGGCCAGATACACCGTCAAGGGCCTGCTGGGCAAGCAGGTGCTCTATACCGCCTCGGTGAAGGATCAGGTTCTGACCCTCTCCGTCCCGGAGGATGTCGCCACCTTCCGCGCCACCGTCGGTGAGATGCGCAAGCTGATGGACAACGGGGTGCGCACCGTGGTCCTGATGACCAACAAGGCCTCCACCACCCTGAACCTGTCCCTGCTGTGCGAGGGCCAGCGCGACACCACCAAGGTCACCCTGCGCCACATCAGCAGTTCTGCCGTCCTCCATGTCGGCCTGCGCTGCCGCCGCGACCTGCTCGTCGGCCGTGACTCGAACTACGGCGGCTACGCCTCCCCGGTGGAAAATCCCATCCAGGGCAACGTCATGATGATCGACGAGACCGGCGACGCACAGACTTCCGCTGGCCGCTGACCGGTTCCGGTGCATCGAAGAATGAAACCTGCCCGGAATTTTCCGTCGAAAGTTGAATTTTCTTCATTCTGCATCTGAGCCAAACTGCTTGACAGAGGCAGACCGGTCTGGTAAAATAAGCTCACTTTGAAACAAGCGCAAATGCGTTGACGGGGAAAAAACGAAGTATTTTCTGCTTGCAGAGAGCCGCCGGGTGGTGCAAGGCGGTGCGGGAAGCTTCGGTTACTGGCCCCTGAGCGGCAGGGCTGAAACCACAGTAGGCCCTGACGGATGCCCACCGTTACCGGGGCAGCGATTCGCCGCCAAAAGCCGATCGTGTGAGTGGCTGGTCTTGCCAGCAAAGAGAGTGGTACCACGGGTGCCCTGTAACAGAACTTACAGGCTCTCGTCTCTCAGAGGATTTCGTCCTTTGAGAGACGGGAGCCTTTTTTCGTTTGAGCAGAAGCTCCTTTGTACAACCTCTCCGGTTTCGCCAGCGAGACAGAGAGGTTGTACAACGACGAGCCAGAACGATTTTTAACAAGTGCAGGAAAGAAAAAGCCAGGAGGACAACGAATATGATGGACGCTACCAAGTACGCACCGGGGTATTACCCCGTACCGGCCGGTTACGACAGCTGGGTCAAAAAAGATCACATTGAACAGGCACCTGCATGGTGCAGCGTGGACCTGCGCGACGGCAATCAGGCGCTGATCGTGCCCATGAGCCTGGAAGAGAAGCTGGAGTTCTTCCAGATGCTGGTCCGGATCGGCTTCAAGGAGATCGAGGTCGGCTTCCCTGCCGCCAGCGAGACCGAGTACGAGTTCCTGCGCACCCTCATCGAGAAGGATATGATCCCCGACGACGTGACCGTGCAGGTGCTGACTCAGTGCCGCGACCACATCATCCGCCGCACCTTCGAGGCCGTCAAGGGTGCGCCCCGCGCGGTCATCCACTTCTACAACTCCACCTCCGTGGCCCAGCGTGAGCAGGTGTTCCATAAGAGCAAGGAAGAGATCAAGAAGATCGCCACCGACGGTGCCCGGCTGGTCAAGCAGCTCAGTCAGGAGTACGAGGGCAACTTCCTGTTCGAGTACAGCCCGGAGAGCTTCACCGGCACCGAGGTCGATTATGCCGTCGAGGTCTGCAACGCCGTGCTGGACATCATGGAGCCGACGCCCGACCGCCCGATGATCATCAACCTGCCCGTCACCGTTGAGATGAGCATGCCGCACGTCTACGCAAACCAGATCGAGTACTGCGACAAGCACCTCAAGCACCGCGACAGCGTCATCATCTCCACCCACCCCCACAACGACCGCGGCACCGGCGTAGCCTGCGCCGAGCTGGCCGTGCTGGCCGGTGCACAGCGCGTGGAGTGCTGCCTGTTCGGCAACGGCGAGCGCACCGGCAACGTCGATGCCGTCACTCTGGCCATGAACATGTACAGCCACGGCGTGGACCCCAAACTCGATTTCTCCAACATGCCGGACATCTGCGCCACCTATGAGCGTGTGACCCGGATGCACATCTACGAGCGCACCCCCTATGCGGGCCAGCTGGTCTTTGCAGCCTTCTCCGGCAGCCATCAGGACGCCATCGCCAAGGGCATGGCCTACCGCAAGGAGCACGGCGAACACCGCTGGACCTGCCCCTACATCCCGGTGGACCCCCACGACATCGGCCGCACCTACGACGCCGACGTCATCCGCATCAACAGCCAGAGCGGCAAGGGCGGCATCGGCTTTGTGCTGGAGCAGAACTACGGCTACAACCTGCCCCCCAAGATGCGCGAAGACCTGGGCTACAAGGTCAAGAACGTCTCCGACCACAGCCACAAAGAGCTGAGCGCTTCCGAAGTGCTCCGCATCTTCGAGGAGAGTTTCCTCAATAAAAATAAGCCGCTCTCGGTCATCGAGGCACACTTCGCTCAGGTGGACGGCATCACCGCGACCGTCACGCTGGAGCTGAACGGCCAGCGCAAGATCGTCACCTCGGTGGGCAACGGCCGTCTGGACGCCGTGGCCAACGCCATCCAGAGCGCGACCGGGATGGACTTCCACCTCGAAGCCTACTCCGAACACAGCCTGGACGAAGGCTCCACCTCCCGCGCCGCCTCCTATGTCGGCCTGGCCTGGGGCGATGACAGCATGACCTGGGGTGCCGGCACCGACACCGACATCATCGTCGCCGGCATCAAGGCGCTGGTGAGTGCGATCAATCGTAAGTAAAAGGCCTTGCCCTCTCAGTCTGCTTCGCAGACTGAGAGGGCAAACAGCAGATATCACATAAAAGGAGAGTACCACCATGGGAATGACCCTGACGCAGAAGATTTTAGCCGCACATGCCGGTCTGGCCGAGGTCAAGGCAGGCCAGCTCATCAACGCAAAGCTGGATCTCGTGCTGGGCAACGACATCACCACCCCCGTTGCCATCAACGAGTTCGAGAAGGCAGGCTTTGACGGTGTGTTCGACAAAGAGCACATCGCCATCGTGCTGGACCACTTCGTCCCCAACAAGGATATCAAGAGCGCCACCCAGTCCAAGCAGTGCCGTGAATTCGCCAACAAATACGACATTCTCAATTTCTACGACGTCGGTCAGATGGGCATCGAACACGCCCTCCTGCCCGAAAAAGGCATCGTGACCGCCGGTGACTGCGTCATCGGTGCCGACAGCCACACCTGCACCTACGGTGCGCTGGGGGCCTTCTCCACCGGCGTTGGCTCCACCGACATGGCTGCGGGCATGGCCACCGGCATGGCCTGGTTCAAGGTGCCTGCCGCCATCCGGTTCGTGCTCAAGGGCAAGTTCGGCCCCCGCGTCTCCGGCAAAGACCTCATCCTCCACATCATCGGTCAGATCGGCGTGGAC
>OIYQ01000403.1_pt1 | contig 17930 bp, 14 predicted proteins | sample 1588311 | NCBI WGS metagenome assembly OIYQ01 (sample SAMN03283244) | human gut metagenome | biome: human-associated habitat; material: feces | host: Homo sapiens | place: Peru | collected 2012
GCTCTTGCCGGGTTTCACGAGCACGGCGGTGGAATGGTCATCCTCTATCGTCTTCATGCTTGCGGCACTGGAAGAATAGTCTATGTCGTAGTAGCTGTCCGTGGCCGTGCCACTCCACGCGTTGGCAAACCGTGCCTCGTTGCGTCCGTACCGTTTTTTGTGGGTAATAATAATTTACAAAATGTCGTCTGAGAATCGATTTTTTTCAATCAAGCAGTCGCTTGGTCGAAAAAACTCGATTCTTGGGCTGTTTTCATAAACTCTTAATTATCAACGTATTATGATTTTAACAGTTTTCAGACGTCGCCATTACGGCGTAAAGGCGTCGCCGTTACAGTGCAATCGCGTCGCCGTTACGGTGCAATCGCATCGCCGTTACGGTGCAATCGCGTCGCCGTTACGGTGTAATCGCGACGCCGTTACGGTGCAATCGCAAAACTTTTTGGCCGAAAACACGCTGACAAGGCAGTTGCAAGCGGTTTTTCCGCTCTAAATGGACCCGTTCCCAAGTGTTAAATTTTGGCAATAATATTTTACATTTCAGCATAAAGTCCTTGTCGCGCTGCATGTTGGCGTTGACATATTTCACGTCTCCAAGAAGCCTTAGCCGACGGCAATGAACATCACTCCCAATCCCGGGAAACCCACAAAATAAGAAAGGATCGCAAGCCCATGATAGAGCAGCGATCCTTTCTACGTTAGTATGTTATGAAAAATTTGAGAGAATTGAAACTTCACAGTTTCCTTTGTTGTTGTTTTACTTTAATGATTTATAGAGAAAGCATAGAAATTTCTTATTTCAGCACCGGCATTGCCGCGGGCGCGCTCGGTGTGGCGAGGCTCTGTTGCAGGGTGTCGGTCATGGAACTGTCGCCTATGGCCACATTCGTGCCATTGTCGAGCTCCGGCTTGTAATACCCGTCATAATTGCTAATGGGGTCGCTCGAGCTCCGCGAGAAAGGCACCTGCATGGCATTGCCCAACGTAAGGAGAATGGCTACCGAGGCCGCCGCCTTGAGCAGGGGTTTGAAGCGCTGCCCCATGGAGATGACACGGGCCTTCACCGGCTTGCGCTCAGCTATGGCGGCAAGGAGCCTCGCGTCGAAGTCATCGCCCAATACATCACGCTTAGCCTCATCAGCCTCATAGCTGAACAAGGGCTTATAGCGCATCAGCTCCGTCGGGATATTGTCCTGGCTGAAGAACGCGCGAAGGATGTCTTCCTCCTCAAGAGAGGTCTCACCCTCCCAATAGCGGTTCAAAAGTTGATTTATGTATTTATAGTCCATTGTTTTCGTGTTACTACTTAGACGACGACGGGGCGGCTGTTTTGTTACAGTCGCCCCGTGGTATTTAACATTTGTTTCGATTTTATTTCTCCACGCCTATCTCTTTCAGCAGACGGTCGGCGTGTCCCCATTTGTCGATCATGTAGACCACATACCTGATGTCAACGCCAATGCAGCGCGCGAGGTTGGAGTCGAAGTTGATGTCGGAAGACAGGCTGTCCCAGTTGCCGTCGAAAGCGAGGCCGATGAGTTGCCCCTTGCCGTCGAACATTGGCGAGCCGCTGTTGCCGCCCGTGATGTCGTTGTTGGTAAGGAAGCAGAGGTTAAGCGTATGGCTCACGGGGTCAGTGTACTTGCCGAAGTCGTTGGCCGACATGAGCGTGCGCATTATCGGCTCGGCCTGGTAGTCGATCACTCCCTTGTCGCCTTTCGCCATCTTGTCGAGCAAGCTCTTCGCGGTGGTGTAGTAAGCCTTGTTGGTGCCCAGGGCGAGCGGCTTCACCTGGCCGTAGGACAAGCGCATGGTGAAGTTGGCGTCAGAATAATGAGGTTTATCCATCTCCATCTGCACCTTGGCGTCGCAGAGATAACGCTCTTGCACGGCAATGCTGTCGGCCAGCGACCATCCCTTGCCGTTCTCGCCCATGATCTTGTCGTAGACAGCCTTTATGGCCTTGGCATAGGCCACGCCGGGGTCTTGGGCATATTGCTTGGTGGCGAAATAAATCTTGCCGCCCTTCAGCATCACGGAAGTCTTGAAAAGCCAGTCGGCATACTTGCGGTAGTCGCCCTTGAAACGCTTGTCTATGGTGTTGTAGACGGCGGTGGGCAGGAAGTCGTTGTCGGCCTTCTCGCGATAGTTCTTCAGCAGCGCGGCCATCATGTCGGCATCGGTAGCGGCGTCCCACTGGTCGGCGTTGTCCTCAAACTGGAAATACTCGCCCTTCTTCGAGCCTTTGGCCGGCTGTTCGTTCATGAGGCGGAGAGCGCGCGCGTTAAACTCTATGTTGCTTCTCCTGCTGAACGTCTCCGACCACTGCGTCATGGCCTTGGTAAGGCGGCTGCGGCGCGCGTAGAGCTTCTCCAGGAGCGGGAAGTCGACCTTGTGGGTCAAGTGCTTGGCGGTGTCCTGCCATTGCGCGATTTGCTCCTCGTAGGCACGCTTCTGGTTGACGAGTCCGATGGAATCGATACATTTGTTCATTCCGATGGAGTTTTTCCAGTAGTTGGAGCTTTGTGCGAACTTCGAGTCGTATTTTATCCTCACCGCCTCGCTGGCCCTCATGTGGCGCAGCATCACTTCCTGCTTCACGCCACGCACCTGCTGCCTTGGGTCGTTCTGGCAGTCGCGCATCTCCTTGATGCCATAGCTTGAGAGATAACGCTCTGTGCTTCCTGGATAGCCCACGGTCATGGCGAAGGAGCCTTCACGATAGCCGTCCATGCTCACCTTGGCCCATGTCTTCGGATGGTAAGGCACGTTGTCCTTGGAGTAAGGGGCAGGGCCACCTGTCTTCGGGTCGCAATAGACGCGGAACACGGAGAAGTCGCAGGTCTGGCGCGGCCACATCCAGTTGTCGGTCTCGCCGCCATACTTGCCCATCGACTTTGGCACCGTGAACACCAGTCTCAAGTCGGTGAAGTCTTGGTAAGTGGTGGCATACCACTTGTTGCCCTCATAGAAGGCGTCGATGTCCACGTGTAGCGTCTTGTCGGTCTTCTTCACCGAGTCGGTCATGGCCTGGCTCAGCGAGTCGACGAGATGCGCCTGCGCCTTCTTGTTCATGTTATCGATGCCGAGGGCCTTCAGGCGCGGCGTGATGTCTTGCTGGCTCTTCATGAACGACACGAACATGTTCTCGTTAGGCAGCTCCTCAGCATAGCTCTTCGCCACGAAACCGTTGAGCATGTAGTCGTGCTCGGTGGTGCTGTGCGAGCGTATGGCCTCGAAGCCACAGTGGTGGTTGGTGAACACGAGTCCGTCGGGCGACACCACCACGCCGGAGCAGAATCCGGAGAAGTTGACGACATTGTTCTTTATGGCGTCGGCGTCGGAATAGAGCGCGCTTTGCGGCAGCAGGAATCCGTACCCGCGCATTGCCTCATAGACCTGCGTTGGCAGGTCGTAGAGCGTCCACATGCCCTCGTCGGCCCTTGACGGCAGAGGGGAGAGCATAGACAGGGCCAAAAGGCCAAGAGGAAGCCTCTTTTTCATTTTGTTGGTCATATTAATCTTTTGGTTTGAGTTTCATTTACGCAGCCGCGCCTTGACAAGGCTCCAGAAGTCGCGCTTCACTATCACCGCGGCAAACGCGATGATGAGCAGCGTGTTGACACCGAGGGCCAGCCACATGGAGAGGTGAGTGTTGCTGAAGTCGAGCACGAAGAACACCACCAGGGCCAAGGCCACGTAGAAGGCGATGTCCTTGAGCGGATACTTGATGGGATAATATTTCTGCCCGAAGAAATAGCTCAGCAACATGCTGACGGTATAGCTCACGAAGCCTGCCCACGCGCACGCCCAATAGCTGAAACGCGGAATGAAGACCACGTCCACGGCAATGAGCACCACGGCGCCGATGCCTGAGAAATAAGCGCCCCAAATGGTCTTGTCGATGAGCTTGTACCAGAAGCTGAGGTTGAAGAACACGCCGAACATTATCTCCGCGGCCATCACGATGGGCACTATCTCCAAGCCTTCCCAATAGCTCTGGCCCACGATGTAGCGTATGAGGTCCATGTAGCCTATGACGCACAGGAAGGCCAGGAGCGTGAAGATGACGTAGTATTTCATGACCTTGGCATAGGTCTCCTTGCTGTTTTTCTCCTTCGACTGGCCGAAGACAAACGGCTCGTAGGCATAGCGGAAGGCCTGGGTTATCATGACCATGATCATGGCTATCTTGATGCACGCGCCATATATGCCGAGCTGGACCCTTGCCTCGTCGGCGTTGCCGCTGAAGGCGTAAGGGAAGATTATCTGCGAGGCGCACTGGTTGAGCTGTCCGGCAAGACCCATGACGAGAAGCGGCCAGGTGTATGAGAGCATGCGCTTGCAGGTGGCCTTGTCGAAAGGATTGCGGAAGCCCTTCAGCTCCTTGAACAGGAGCGCGAGCGTGAGGATGGAGCCAGAAAGCTCTATCCAGAATATCCACACCACCTCAAGACTGAAGTGGGCGTCGTAGATTCCGAGGAAGTTGACGTGCATGTCGGGCAGCACGATGAGATACATGCTCACGCCCACGAGGTTGACCACGATGCTCACCATCTTGAGCAAGGCAAACTTCAACGCCTTGTGCTTCAAGCGAAGGTAGGCGAAGGGGATGGCGGTGAAGGCGTCGATGGCCACGCACGTGCCCATTATCATGATGAACTCCGGATGGTCGGGGTAGCCTATGGCTCCGGCAATAGGGTGTAGAAAGGCCCACAGCAAGCACACGAACACCAACGACGTGGTGGCCACCATGCGCAGCGTCGTGGCATAGACCTTCTCCGGGTTCTCGCCCTGGCGGTTCATGAACCTGAAGAAGGTGGTCTCCATGCCATAGGTCAAGATGATGATGAGAAGGGCGATATAGGCATAGATGTTGGTAATGATGCCATACTGCCCACCTGCCGCGTTGAACTTGGCCGTCTCTATCGGGACAAGTAGATAACCAATGAAACGCGCGGCGATGGAACTCAAGCCGTAGATGGCGGTTTCCTTCAGGAGTGATTTGAGATTTGCCATATATCCGAAAAGAATGTGTTGATTATCCGAAGAAGATGTAGGCTATGACGATAGCGGCTATGGTGCCTACCAAGTCGGCGAGAAGTCCGCAAGCCGCGGCATGACGCGTGAACTTGATATTCACCGATCCGAAATACACCGCGAGGATGTAGAACGTGGTGTCGGTGGAACCTTGCAAGATGCACGACAGCCTGCCCACAAACGAGTCGGGGCCGTAGGTCTTCATGGCCTCGAGCATCATTCCGCGCGCTCCGCTTCCCGACAGCGGCTTCATGAACGCCGTGGGCAGGGCGCCCACGAAATCGGTGTTGAGCCCGCACTTGTCGGCGCACCACGCTATGCCGTCGACGACCATGTCCATGGCGCCCGAGGCGCGAAACACGCCAACGGCCACGAGGATTGCCACAAGGTAAGGTATGATGCGCACGGCGGTCTGGAAGCCTTCCTTTGCTCCCTCGATGAAAGCGTCGTAAACGTTGATTCGCTTGATGAGCCCGCCGACGATGAACGCCACTATCACCGACAAGAGGATGACGTTGCCGCCCACGGAAGTCACCGTTGCCATGGTGTCCTTGTCCATGTAGCCGAAGGCCGCGATGATAAAGCCCACAAACGCGCAGAAGCCCACGAACATGGCGAGCATGGCAGGCTTCATGATATTGGTGCGCTGGAAAAGGCAAGTGATGATGACACCGCAGAGGGTGGCCACTGTGGTGGAAAGGAGTATCGGGATGAAGACGTCGGTGGGTTGCGCCGCGCCGTAGCTGGAGCGGAAGGCGAGTATGGTGGTGGGTATGATGGTAAGGCCCGACGTGTTGAGCACGAGGAACATTATCATCGGGTTGGTGGCCGTGTCTTTCTTCGGGTTCAGCTCTTGCAGCTGCTGCATGGCCTTCAGTCCGGTGGGCGTGGCGGCATTGTCGAGGCCAAGCATGTTGGAGGCCACGTTCATGAAGATGGACCCCATGGCCGGATGGTTCTTGGGAATGTCGGGGAAAAGGCGCGAGAAGACGGGGCTGAGCATTCGCGCCAACAGGTTGACGGCGCCAGCCTTCTCGCCTATCTTCATGATGCCAAGCCAAAGGGCAAGCACGCCCGTGAGACCAAGCGATGTCTCAAACGCTGTCTTCGATGTATCAAAAGTGGAGTCGACTATCTTTTGGAAGATAGTCGTGTCGCCCATCAAGAGCTGCGCTACGGCAAAGATGAAAGAAACGACGAAAAAAGCTATCCAAATGTAATTCAGTACCATATCGCGTGCAAAGGTACTGCTTTTATCTGATGTATAAAGTGTGAGCGGAAAGTTTTTTCCGCTCACACTTTACATAAAATTCGCCAACGGAACCATTCCGCTCACTTTATGTTAAATCTCAATCCTATGTTAAGGCTGAAACTCGTCGGCCTGTCCTTGTAGACGTTGACCACCGACGAGTGGTTGTCGAAGAAGTGGGTCATGCCTGGCTCGGCATAGACGCTAAGTGACGGCGTGAAGTGGTAGGCTCCGCCCACGGCGGCCTTCACCGACCATTGCGGACGTTTCTCCGTGAGGTTGTCTGGCTCAAAATTGTCCATTCCCCTTGAGCCTTTCACCAGCTTCTCCACCTCGCCGCCAGCGGTGACATACACCTCGGCGTGCCTGGTGAGCAGGAAGCTATAGCTTGCCGTGAGTGGCACGCCAACATAGTGCAACTTCTGACGTTCCACGACGTGTTTGTCTTCCGCGAAATTGGAAGAGAGGTAACTGTAAGTGACGCCCGTGTTGACCGCCCAGCGGCTTGAGAGCCTGTAGCCCAGGCTCACGCCCACCTTCACGGGCTGTGCGTGGTGGGCCTTCACCTCGTGTCGCTTGGCCATGTAGACGTTAGCCTTGCCAAGTTGCATTGGGAAAGCGCCAAAAGGCATCGCGTCGGAGTAATAAGCATTGGCGTTGTTTACGTTTCCGCCATCCCCCAGCCCGTTGCCGTTGAGCGCGCCACCGCAATAGGCGGTTAGTGATAGCCGCGACGACGCGGGCGCGGAGCCACGACGAGCGTAGCCTGCCTCGGCTTGATATTGATAATCGCTTCGTCCGGAGTGCTTCACAGGCTTTGTTTGCCTGCGCGACTCCGACAACGGCTTGCTCTTTTCCTCCAACAGCTTGCTCTTTTCCTCCGATGGCCTGCCCTTTTCCTCATTAGATGTCATTGGGGCATTTTGCCCCGAGGAGGTTTCATTTGCCATGGCAATGGTTTCGGCATTAACAGGATTAGCGCTTGCCGCCTCGTGGTTGGTGGCCAAGACGCCAGCGACCGGTTTCGCGTCGAGAGCCGCTCCAGCCTCGGTGGCTACCGTGGCAAAAGCCGAACCTATCTTGCCTGCTCCCGTGCCAAGAGCCGTGGCGGCCTCAGCGCGGTTTGCCGATTGCTGAACGGCTCGCGTCACGGCGACCACGCGCGGCGACTCGTCCACCTTCAGCAGTCGCCACGTCACGGGAACGGCGATTGCCGCGACTACGGCGGCGGCAGTAAGCCAACGATAGCGCCACATCGCCACTTTTCGCGCAGGCCGAATCGGCTCGCCGGGGGCAACGGGCGAGGTAGAGGCGAGACGCTGCTTCACCTCTTCAAGGAGACCGTCGGGTGCCTTGACCTTCCGGTCGGCCATCAGCCGTTGTATGTCTTTGGTCCAGTCTTCGTTCATTGCGTTTCCTTCTTTCTTTTGCTTAGTAGCCTTGCCAACATGGCCTTGGCCCTGTGATATTGCGAAGCCGAGGTGTCGGGCTTGATGCCCAACAACTCGGCTATCTCCTTGTGGCTCTTGCCTTCTATGGCGTAGAGGTTGAACACCGCTCGGTAGCCGTCGGGCAATTGCCGCAACGCCTCGTCGACCATGTCGGCCGTGAGGCCCGACGTGTCGGGCGGTTCATCGGGCGCGTCGGGAATGTCGCGCTCGCTGTCCACGAACAACATCTTCTTCTTTTCGCGTAGGAACATCAGCGCCTCGTTCACGACCACGCGCGTCAGCCATGCCTTCAACGAGCCTTCGCCGCGATATTTGAAAGTGCCGACCGAGGAGAACACCTTTATCAGGGCCTCTTGCAACACGTCGCGAATGTCGTCGGGCTGGGTCACGTATCTCACGCAGACACCGGCCATGTAGTCGGCAAACTCAGCGTACAGCACATCCATCGCGCGGGAATCGCCCCGTGCGAACAGTTGCAGGATGTGCCGTTCGTTGTTCATTCGCGATATTTGTACTTAAAGGTATGACTCTTCTCGCCCGAGAACGAATTCCACTTCAACGTGATGTTCTCGTATTTGCCGCCGTCTTCCGGCTTGGGGACATCGTTGAGCCTGAAGGCTATGATGCCATCGCTCACCGCGCCCTTGGCGTCGCCGTTGGCGTCGTGGAAGAGCCTGAGCGTGCCGTCGGCCTGGCGCACCAGCCTGAGCGTGTGGATCTTCATGCCACCAAACAATGTGCGGAAGTGGAGGGTAAGGTAGCCATCCTCGCACACGGTCTTCCAACTGTCTAAAATCTCCACGGGGTCGTCGCCATAGACCTTCTCCATGTCGTTGACAATTGGCGACATCGGCTTCGTGCGGATGGTGTCGAACACGTGTACGATATGCACGTCGCGCTGAAGCCCCGTATCGTTTTTGTCATCGAACAAGACCGACACAAGCGCACGCACCTCTTTCTTGTCTTTGGCGTCAAACGGCCACTGCTTGTAATCCTTGTCGACAAGGGTCACGGAATCGTTGAGCTGCATGTACACCTGCCCGTTAGCCGGGTCGGTCTTGAATGTCACCAACGCGTTAGGGGCGAAGGCAGGGCAGATTACATAATTATTGTTGTCATCATCGTCGCATGACTGCAACGACAACGCCCCGGAAAACAATATGGCCGCAAAGGCCATCATCTTTAAGAGTTTATTCATAGCTGTTCTTCTTTTATTCATGGGTTAAATGCCGATAATGGCGAAACCTTGCACAGCTATAACATCTTTTAATGAATTGGGGTGTTTAAATCCTTAAAGAATCAACGCCTTCAACTGTTCAATGCTTTCCACCACCTTGATATAATCGGTCCAATGGCCACGCATGAATCCACGCCGCTGCATGTCGTCGAGCATCTCCATGGTCTTGTCCCAAAAGCCAGCCACATTGTAGAGTATGGCCATCTTGCAATGGTACCCGATGTTGTGCGACGCCGCCACCGTGAACACCTCATCGAGTGTGCCTATGCCACCGGGCAACGCCACGCACACGTCGGCTTGCGCGAGCATGAGGTCCTTGCGGTCGGAAAGGTTGTCGCATGGTATCTCCACGTCGAGGCAGTCGGGACGCTGGCCACTATTCGCGAGAATCTGTGGTATGACGCCTATTATCTGGCCGCCGCCATTGTGCACGGCCTCGCCAACGCACCGCATGAGCCCACGGTTCTGGCCGCCATAAACTAGAGTGTGGCCACTATCAGCCATCCACTTGCCAAGTTCCTCGGCGGCCTTGAAATAAGCCGGCGCTATGGAGTCGTTGGCTGAACAAAACACTGCTATCTTCATGTCTAAATTATTTTGCATGGCAAAGATAACAATAATTATAATATTTTTGTCGCTTAATCTCTTATTTTACAGTAACTTTGCACATTATTTATTTTATATAGCTATATTTTTTTGAAGACGTTTGAAGAATTGGGCGTGAGCGAGCCTATCCGCCGCGCCATTGAAGAACTTGGATTCGAGCAGCCGATGCCCGTCCAAGAGGAAGTTATCCCGTATTTGTTGGGGGAGCACAACGATGTCATCGCGCTGGCGCAGACCGGCACAGGCAAGACGGCCGCATACGGCATTCCCGTGTTGCAGAAGACCGACGCCACGACAAAAGACACGCAGGCACTCATCTTGAGCCCTACGCGCGAGTTGTGCCTGCAGATAGCCGACGACCTAAACTCGTTTGCTAAGTACATTCCCCATATGCACATCATACCCGTATATGGTGGCGCGTCCATCGTGACGCAAATCAATGAGCTGCGACATGGGGCGCAAATCATCGTGGCTACGCCAGGCCGACTCATCGACCTCATGGAGCGTGGCAAGGTGAAGCTCGAAAACATTCGCAACGTGGTGCTCGACGAGGCCGACGAAATGCTGAACATGGGTTTCTCCGACAGCATAAACGCCATCTTCGAGCATGTGCCCGAATACCGAAACACGCTGCTCTTCTCTGCCACGATGAGCAAGGAGATAGAGAAGATAGCCAAAAACTATTTGCACGACTACAAGGAGATAGTGGTGGGCTCGCGCAACGAGGGCGCCGAGAACGTGAACCACATCTACTATCTCGTGAACGCCAAGGACAAGTACCTGGCACTGAAACGCATCGTGGACTTCTACCCACGCATCTATGGCATAATATTCTGCCGCACGAAGCTGGAGACGCAGGAAGTGGCCGACAAGCTCATAAAGGACGGATACAACGCCGAGTCGCTGCACGGGGACCTGTCGCAGCAACAGCGCGACCTCACGATGCAGAAGTTCAGACAGCACTTGGTGCAACTGCTCGTGGCGACCGACGTGGCGGCCCGCGGCCTTGACGTGGACGACCTGACCCACGTTATCAACTACGGACTGCCCGACGACGTGGAGAACTACACCCACAGGTCTGGACGCACGGGACGCGCCGGAAAGAAGGGCACCAGCATCTCCATCATACACTCGCGCGAGAAGTTCAAGGTGAAAGCCATTGAGAAGGTCATTGGCAAGGAGTTTGTAGACGGCACGCTGCCCACGCCGGAGGAGATATGCAAGAAGCAGCTGTTCAAGACCATGGACGACATCATGAAGACTGATGTAGACGAGGACTTGATAGCGCCTTACATGACCGACATAAACCGCCAGTTTGAGTATATCGACAAGGAAGACATCATAAAGAAGATGGTGTCTAACACCTTTGGCCGCTTCCTCGACTACTACAAGAACGCGCCAACGATAGAGAAGCCCACACGCGGCAACGCTCGCGACGACAGGAAGAAGGGCGAGAAAGGCAGAAACGGCTCGCGCGGCGACCGCCCACGCGGACCTCGCAAGGCTGAGGCTGGCTATCGCAGGCTTTTCATCAACCTTGGCAAGGCCGACGGCTTCTACCCTGGCGAGGTGATGCAGTTTATCAACCACCACGTGCACGGGCCGAAACAGGAGATCGGGCACATAGACCTGCTGTCGAAGTTCTCGTATATTGAGGTGCCCGAGAAAGACGCCAACAAGGTGATGGGAGCCATCAATGGCGTGAGATACAAGGGACGCGAGGTGAGGTGCAACGACGCTGAGGACAAGAACGCCGGACGCGGCAACGCCCCACAGAAGAAACGCGAATACCGCAAGAAGAACGCCGACAACAACGCGAAAGGCAAGGACGACTGGCGCGCGCTGATGAATGGCGGCAACAAGAAGGACTTCAAGGACGAAGAGCCCGACTTCTCGGAGGAAGGATGGGCACGACGCTTCCCGAAGAAGAAATAAGAAAGGTATATAAAAACAACAATAACACAAACCAAACAATGAAAAAGACTATCCTGGCCATGGCAGCCATGGCTATGCTGACGGCTTGCGCCGACGCTGCCGACAACAAGGGCAACGTCAGCTTCTCAGGCGAGTTGGCAGGCTTGAAAGACACGCTCATCGTGATGACACCAACAGGTGGAAGAAGCATGACAAGAGACACGGTGCTCACTAAAGACGGCAAGTTCCAGTTCACCGTCAACGTGAACGAGCCTACATTGATATACGCTTATACCCCTGGCACGCTGCGCCGCACTGAGCGCGTAGGGTTTGAGGCTATTGCCGTGCCTGGCGAGAAGGCCGTGATGACCGGCGACCTGAGCAAGGAATACTTCTTCAGCGGCAGCAAGTTCTACCAGGAATACAATGAGGCTGACAGGGTTTACTCTAACGCCCTCAAGCCTCTCAACGAGTTGGTGGAGTCGCTGAACAAGCGCATGCAAGCAGGTGAGTCGCAAGAGACACTGCAAAAAGAATACGGCGAGAAGGGCCCCGCGCTGCAGAAGCAAGCCATGAACGCCATAGTGGACTTCATTGCCAAGCATCCTGACTCGGAAGGCGCGGCGGCATTCATCCCTTCGCTGGGCGACCTGGCCACGATGAAGAAAGCGGCGGCATCGCTGTCGGAGAAGGTGAGAAACGGACGCATGCACGCTTACTACCAGAACACCATAGACCAACTGGAGGCACGCGAGAAGGCCGAGGCTGAGGCTGGAAAGAAGCAAGCGGCAGGCGCTGTGGCTCCTGACTTCACGCTCAACGACATCAACGGCAAGCCTCTCTCGCTCGCCAGCTTCAAGGGCAAATACGTGCTGCTCGACTTCTGGGGCACGTGGTGCATCTGGTGCGTGCGCGGCATACCAAAGATGAAGGAATACTACAACAAGTACAAGGGCAAGTTTGAGATTCTGTCTATCGACTGCAACGACACCATGGAGAAGTGGAAAGAGGGCGTGAAGAAGCATGAACTGCCTTGGAAGAACGTGTACCAGCCAAAGACCGGCAACGTGCAGACAACTGAGATGTATGCCATCCAGGGCTTCCCGACAAAGATTCTCGTGGGTCCAGACGGCAAGATCGTGAAGACAGTAGTGGGCGAGGATCCCGCGTTCTACACATTCCTCGACGAGACTTTCGGCAAATAACGCTTAGGCCGGCACAAGACCGGCCACTGCAAAGCCACCGAAAACAGCATTGGTTTTCATGTGGCTAAGACATAAAAGGGCGGTTCCGCTATGGAGCCGCCCTTTTTATTATGTTTGCTGGGGCCGCACCATGCAATGCCATCTTATTCCACCATTCGGGTTGCGGACGGTTTTGCACATTGCGGTTTCTTGGCAGGGGCGACCCCTTTGGCCGTCCGCGGTCGGAATATACCCACGCCTCGCGCGAGGCACGAAAAAAGGGAAGAATCAGCGCGCTGATTCTTCCCTTTAGGGTTTTATCGCATACGGCACTCAAAGGCTCGAAATAACGCCTCTGAAGCCGTCAGCAGACATGTTAGTCGGCAAGCTTAGCCTTGATGAACTCGCGGTTGAGGCGAGCGATGTTGGCGATAGACTCATTCTTCGGGCACTCAGCCTCGCAAGCGCGGGTGTTGGTGCAGTTACCGAAGCCGAGCTCCTCCATCTTGGCAACCATGTTCTTGGCGCGACGCGCGGCCTCTACGCGACCTTGTGGCAGGAGCGCGAACTGGCTGACCTTTGAAGAGACGAAGAGCATTGCGGAACCGTTCTTGCAGGCTGCCACGCAAGCGCCGCAACCAATGCAAGTGGCGCAGTCCATGGCCTCGTCGGCGGCGTCCTTAGAGATAAGGATGGCGTTGGCGTCCTGAGCCTGGCCGGTGCGCACGCTGGTATAGCCGCCAGCGGCGATGATCTTGTCGAAAGCCGAACGGTCTACCATGCAGTCCTTGATGATAGGGAAGGCTGCCGAGCGCCAAGGCTCAACGGTGATGACGTCGCCATCGTGGAAACGGCGCATGTAGAGCTGGCAAGTGGTAGCGCCCTGCGCTGGTCCGTGAGGATGACCGTTGATATAGAGTGAGCACATGCCGCAAATGCCCTCGCGGCAGTCGTGGTCGAAGACGAAAGGCTCGTTGCCACCCTCAATGAGTTGCTCGTTAAGGATGTCGAGCATCTCCAGGAAAGAAGTGTCGCCGGGGATGTCTTTCATCTCAAAGGTGTCGAAGTGGCCTTCTGCTTTAGGGCCGTTCTGACGCCAAACCTTCAGTGTGAATGATATATTCTGATCCATTGTTTTTCTTGAGTTAATGAACTTAAAAACTATGATTTATAGTTACGTGTCTGAACCTTGATGTACTGGTAATCGAGGTCTTCCTTGTAGAGCGCCGGGGCCTGGTTCTCGCCCTTGAACTCCCAGCAAGCCACGTACATGTAGTTCTCATCATCACGCTTAGCCTCGCCTTCCTCGGTCTGGCTCTCCTCGCGGAAGTGGCCACCGCAGCTCTCGTTGCGCTCCAGGGCGTCGTAAGCGATGAGCTCACCCATGAGGATGAAGTCGCGGAGGTGGATAGCCTTGTCGAGCTCGACGTTGAGGCCTTCCTTGGATCCTGGCACACGCACGCAGGTGTTGAACTGCTCGCGCACGTCCTTCAGCATTGCGAGGGCCTTCTTCAAGCCTTCGGCGTTGCGTGCCATGCCCACGTAGTTCCACATGATGTTGTAGAGCTCCTTGTGGATGGAGTCAACGCTCATCAGCTTAGACTTGTCGGCCTGCTTGTTCTGGATGTCCATGATGCGGTCTATCTCGGCCTGAACGTTCTTCTCAGCCTCCACGAACTCAGGAGCGTCGGTGCTTGGCTTCTTCACCTGAATCTGGTCGGAGAGATAGTTCTGCATGGTGTAAGGAATGACGAAGTAACCGTCTGACAGGCCCTGCATCAGCGCGGAAGCGCCGAGGCGGTTTGCTCCGTGGTCGGAGAAGTTGCACTCGCCCAGGGCGAAGAGGCCCTTGACGTTGGTCTGGAGCTCATAGTCTACCCAAAGGCCACCCATGGTATAGTGGATAGCAGGGAAGATCATCATCGGGTTGTCGTGAGGATCCACGTCGGTAATCTCCTGGTACATGTCGAAGAGGTTGCCATAACGCTGGTCTACCACGTCGCGGCCGAGACGGTCGAAAGCCTCAGAGAAGTCGAGGAACACGGCCAGGCCAGTGTTGTTGACGCCATAGCCCTTGTCGGTACGCTCCTTGGCTGCGCGTGAAGCCACGTCGCGAGGCACGAGGTTACCGAAGGCAGGATAACGGCGCTCGAGGTAATAGTCGCGGTTTTCCTCAGGAATGTCGCGGCCCTTGATCTCGCCCTTCTGCAGCTTCTTGGCGTCCTCAAGCTTCTTAGGCACCCAGATGCGGCCATCGTTACGAAGCGACTCCGACATCAATGTCAGCTTAGACTGCTTGTCGCCGTGCACGGGGATACATGTCGGGTGAATCTGCACGAAGCAAGGATTGGCGAACCATGCGCCCTTGCGGTAAGCCTGGATGGCGGCGGTGCAGTTGCAGCCCATGGCGTTGGTAGAGAGGAAGTATGTGTTGCCATAACCACCTGTGGCAAGGCAAACGGCATGTGCGGAATAACGCTCCAGCTTGCCTGAGACGAGGTCCTTGGCGATGACGCCACGGCAGCGTCCGTCGACGATGACCACGTCCTCTATCTCCGTGCGGGTGTGAAGCTCCACGGTGCCGCGGTTCACCTCCTTCATCAATGAAGAGTAGGCGCCGAGCAAAAGCTGCTGACCGGTCTGGCCCTTGGCGTAGAACGTGCGGCTCACCTGCACGCCACCGAACGAGCGGTTGGCCAACATGCCGCCATACTCACGTGCGAAAGGCACGCCCTGGGCGACGCACTGGTCGATGATGTTGGCGCTGACCTCTGCCAGACGATACACGTTGGCCTCGCGAGCGCGGTAGTCGCCACCCTTGATGGTGTCGTAGAACAGGCGGTAAACGGCGTCACCGTCGTTCTGGTAGTTCTTGGCTGCGTTGATACCACCCTGCGCGGCGATGGAGTGAGCGCGGCGAGGAGAGTCCTGGATGCAGAAGTTGATGACATGGAAACCCATCTCGCCAAGAGAGGCGGCGGCGCTTGCTCCTGCCAGACCCGTACCCACGACGATGATGTCGAGCTTACGCTTGTTGGCTGGGTTCACCAGCTTTTGATGAGCTTTATAGTTGGTCCATTTCTCGGCCAGAGGGCCTTCTGGAATTCTTGAATCTATCTGAGTCATTTTTATTATGAGTTTATAGTTGTTGGGAATTATAGTCTATAGTTTGTGAGTTTTTCGTTTATAGTCTTGAATAGCATTTGGCTATAGGGTTCATCAACTAAAAACTAAAAACTATATTTGCTATCAACTATTAGAAGCTGGGCGCGAAACCAAACCAGAATGACAATACCAGGAAGGCGAACACGGCCATGAGGATGGTGACATAGGCGATGCCGATGCACTGCCAGCGCTTCAGCCAAATCTTGCCGCTCCAGCCCAAGGTCTGCATTGCTGACCAGAAGCCATGAGAGAGGTGGAACCACAGGGCCACGATCCACACGAGATAGAGCACAGAGTAAACGGGGCTGTGGAATGTCTGCTGAATCCAGCCAAAGCCATCGGCGGGAGCCGGTGTCGTGGCGCAGCCAGCGAGCTCGGCGAGCATCATGTGGGCCCAGAAGTTGTAGAGGTGGAGCAGAAGGCCTACCACGATGATAAGGCCGAGCACCAACATGTTCTGAGATGCCCAAGACACCTCGGGGCGACGGCTTGTCACCTCGTAGCGCTGTGGGCCACGAGCCCTACGGTTCTGTGCCGTGAGGATGAACGCGTAAACGATGTGGCACACTGCCAGGAAGGCAAGGCCAAGCGTTCCCAATACTGCGTACCAGTTGCTTCCCAAGAACTCGCACACCATGTTGTAGGCATGCCCAGAGAAGAATGCGGCAACGTTCATGCAGCAGTGGAAGGTCAGGAAGAGAATGAGGCAGATGCCAGTGAGAGACATCACCACTTTTCTACCAATCGGAGAATTGATTAACCACATAAATGATTGAGTTTAAAGATAATATTAATGTTATGTTTTTGTATTATAATCATTTTGGGGCATACTCATACCTCATTTTAGGTACTGGTCGCGCCATTCCGCTGCAAAAATACGATATTTTTAGGACTTTAACAAGTCAAAATGACAAAAATTACACATTATTTATCATGGCACGTTCAAGTCCACGGCTTATACGCTATGAGCCAATTATCATCAAATGACGCCATGCACGATAAACAGTTTTACCATTTGTATTTCATTTCTTGCACCATTTTTAGGCAATCACAGCCTATTGCCAATCTGCTCCTTTTGCGGTCAAAGACCAAGCAGATTCCGACAGTAAAGGCATGTTTTCGGCGAGGTGCTGCCAGAAGTTGTATTAGTTGTCCTTTAAAATCGTAATTCTTAATGAACTTATATATCTCTTCAAACGGAAAATCCTTAGGAGAAACCAACCAAACGGAGTCGACCTTACCATTTCCGTTCACTATAAATTTCACTACAACGTTATCTTGTATCTTGAGTACTGTTTCGATGCATTGTGTGGCTAGATAATTAAGAATACTGTCGTTAAACAGCTTCATTTTTCTAACGTATTTTTCTAAGTTGATTTCTGGCTCCGTTTCTAATATCTTATTGTCCAAAGTATCCAATACCACTTCCTTGGGCTCTAATGTGGCAGCCCATACCATCGTGGTATGAGCTAACAGAAATAAAAAGATAATTAAGCCTTTCATACTTTTTAGATACTCACTCTTTTGACAAGTTGATAACCACAGGCTTTTCATTCCAGTTCTTGTATTTCTTCTTCAAAGCCTTATACCCTTCCTTTTCTAATGATATTTTTATCCCAGGATACCCCAAGAAACCTCCTACTGTCATTTGACTTATGTTAAACCAACCCAAAGAGTCTGTATATATACAATTCTCTTTTTGATTGCCAATGTAAATGCGCACGCTATCCACAGGCAACTTGTTAACTGAATCAACAACCGCGCCTGATAAATGCAGAAACGTATCACACGACGCGCACAATATGGAAGCCAAGACTATTACTATCAATTTATTCATAATAGGATAGATTGAATTATCGTCCTTAGTATCTTCTTGTATAATCAAAGTGTATACTTAATTTGTTTACTTTACGGTCTAAGATTAAGATAATCCTGACTGTAAAGGAATGTTTTTGGGAAGGCATTGACAGATATTCTACAAGCGACCCTTTAAAATCGTAATTCTTAACCTGTTGGCGGAATTAATTTAGGGCATACTTAATTCTGCCAATTGGCTTGTCGTTAATGAAGTTTACGTATTGCAG
>OIYQ01000404.1_pt1 | contig 17917 bp, 17 predicted proteins | sample 1588311 | NCBI WGS metagenome assembly OIYQ01 (sample SAMN03283244) | human gut metagenome | biome: human-associated habitat; material: feces | host: Homo sapiens | place: Peru | collected 2012
AAAAATGCAACATTTCTTAGAGAATTGTTACATTTCACATAAGCATGGAAACAGCTTAAATCAAGTGCACGGAGGTATACATAATGCTTAAATTAACGCTCAGAGAAGGAGAATATGTGAATATCGGAGACAACATCAGAGTGGTCTATGCCGGTGGAAGCGGAAAGAACGGACGTCTCATGATAGATGCTCCAAGAGAGATGAATATCTCAAGATCAAACAATGATCCGAATCCTGAGAAGAGAAAAGATACATATTATCCGGAGCCAAAGATTTCAGAGGAAGCACAGCATGAAATCAAGAAGATTATCTGGAATGAAAGACAGAAAAAGGCAAAATCAGCAAAGCCTGAAACAGATAAGTAAGCATAACACAATAAGTTAATAGGTGGCTGTGGCATCTGCCACACCCGGGAAGCCGCTTGTTATAAAAACCGTAACTGCTTAAATAAAATAATCACAAAGCAGTTGCAAAACCCTCGGGAAAAGGATTTCCAGAGGTCAAACATAATAACCCATAAATGTGGGACAAGGAGGATTATATTATGGTAGTACAACACAACATGCAGGCAGCAAATGCCAACAGAATGCTCAATGTAACAACAAGCGCACAGTCAAAGAGCACAGAGAAGCTTTCTTCTGGTTATAGAATCAACCGTGCAGCAGATGATGCAGCCGGACTTTCAATTTCAGAGAAGATGAGAAAGCAGATTCGTGGACTTGACAAAGCTTCTTCAAATGCTGAGGATGGAGTTTCATCAGTACAGACAGCAGAGGGTGCGCTTACAGAAGTTCACTCAATGCTTCAGAGAATGAATGAGTTAGCTGTTCAGGCAGCTAATGGAACAAACTCTGACACAGACAGAGGCGCAATCCAGGACGAAATCTCACAGCTTACAACAGAGATTGATCGTGTAGCAGAGACAACAAAGTTCAACGAAACATACCTTCTTAAAGGTGGTAACGGAACAAAAGATGTATACATGAATGGTCATGATGCTGGTCTTAAGGGAACTCTTACAGATAGTGCTACAACAGCAACTTTCAAGGTAGCAGCAGGAGCACTTGATGCTGGAAAATCTGTTACAATTGGTGGTAAAGATTATACAATTGGTAGTACATTAGATGAAACGAAAGCTTTGGCTAAAGCTGCTAAAGCAGCTACAAATACTTCATTTACTGTAGATGATACAAAATATAATGTTGATGCTGCTGGAAAAATCACAAAAGATGGAGATGCTACAGAGGTTACTGTGGATGATATTGTAAAGACAGGAAGTAAAGTATCTTATGATGGAAAAACCCTTACAGCAGCTGATATAGATGCTGCAACAGGTGTTGATAAGTCTGATTCATCTGTCATCTCAGCAGCTCATGCAGTTGATTTAATGGAAAAAGAGTTAACAGCAGCTAATAATATTGGAGCAACAAAAACAGCAGCTACAGCTGAAAAGGCGGCTGCTTATACATCTAAGGATGGAGTTACATTTAATATTAAAAAAGGAACGGCAGAAGTTGCAGATAAGTTATCTTTCAGCCTTCATGTAGGATCAGACGCAGACATGACAAATAAGATTACAGTTGATATTGAGACAATGAACTCTTCATATCTTGGAATCAAAGGTCTTAATGTAAACGATGATTCTGGAATCGCTGGAACATATGCAATAGATGCTATCTCAGATGCGTTACAGAAGGTATCAGAGCAGAGATCTTCTCTTGGTGCTGTTCAGAACCGTCTTGAGCACACAATCGACAACCTTGACAACGTAGTTGAGAATACTACAACAGCTGAGTCTCGTATCCGTGATACAGATATGGCTGAAGAGATGGTTAACTACAGCAAGAACAACATTCTTGCACAGGCTGGACAGTCTATGCTTGCACAGGCTAATCAGTCAAACCAGGGTGTACTTTCACTCTTACAGTAATCATTTGTTATATGCATGAATATAGGGAACTCCATAATGGGGTTCCCTATTAGTGGTATAAAAGAAAACCGGAGCAACAAAAGAATGACAACTATTAGTATTGCTATATGGACATTTACAGTATCGTTAATATCTTTTTGTTTGAATAGTAAGAGGAGTTTTTTATGTGGAACATCATACGATAGATTATTCGAAATGTGGGAAAGAAAGAATCGGGTTTTATGTATTCTTTTAAGGATGAGAATAAATGTTATCAATATTTTGACGTTATCTGCGATAATATTGATTTTTTTTACAGCATATTACAGCGTAATTGATTGTGATGGAGGAATTCTTACTGTAATCATAATTCAATTGATTGTAATGGTACTATTTTTGTCAATATTAACAAATATAGTTAATGCACTTAGCACAGAAAAAATGGTTAAAAACTATATAAAGTGTAATTTTGATATTTGTGTCGATGAAAATATTATTTATACGACATGGAACAAGTTATTGATTGTTGAATCTTTGGAACAGGCAAAATATATAGGTGAAGAAAAGAGAATACTTAATTCGTGGTTTGATATAATTGATAACGTAATTATGAATAAATTGGGTAAACGGGAAGATTTTATGATTGCAATTTATCGAGAAATATTAAAAGCTATTCTACTTAAAGACGGAAAGTTTGATGATCGCTGGAAGTACATTTATGAGAACTTTATTAATAGAAATGATAGGCTAAAAGTTGCTAAAATAAAGGCAGTAATAGTGTTTATTATCGATAATGCAAACAGATTTGAAGAAAGTATATTAAATGACTTTTTGGAGTTTGTTTATGAAAAACAACAAATGAGAGAATGCGAGGAAAATGAAAAAAACCGCTTTGAATTTGAACAAGGCATAAGAATATTTGCATATTCATATAATTGTGCATTAGCGAATGTTTATGGACAACGTTGGAGATCAGGATTGTATTTTATTAATAATAGAAAGATTGCTTATGCCAATAATTGGGAACTTAAAAATCTTGAATATATGCTTACTTCAGAAATCGAAAAGGCTGTCCATTTTACAAATATAAAGGTAGTGGGGGGATTGTGATGGAAAATTCAAACATTGGAACTCTGATTTTGTATAAACAGCACTATAGAGATAATTATAACAATGAAGCTTCATTACCAGAGAATCAACTTTTTAGTACCTTTGGTTATTATGATGGCTTTAAGATTATACAAGAAGAATCAAACAACACCTTGAAAGCGAATTGTAGCGTTATAGAGGCTTTATACAAGGAAACTCACAAACCCATAAATGACCTGACAGGAAAATACAGTATGCAAATCGTGGGCTTGTTTAAAATAAATAAGAGTGATAATATTAATAACTTTATTTCTGCTTACAATAGTAGCGTATTTGCTGTAGTAGGGTTTATTCAGTTAAATGAATCATGTAGATATCAAGAGAGAGATTCTTTTAATAAAAAGGTAAGCAGATTTAAAGTAAATACCACATCAAAAATGAAGATAATGGGAACCTTTGATAATGCTGATTGTGTAGTGCTTGCTTATAGTAATACACTTGCAGAGCTTAATACTATTATAAATCAAATCAGCTTAATGGATGAGGTAGAGTATATCCATTCAATTTTGGGAATTTCACAAAGTTATCTTAATACCTGTGATGAGAAAAAACAATTTTTATTAGAGTGGAATAAACTCGATTGTAAACTGAATGAAGTAATATCTGAGTTTACTATAAAAATAGCCTGTAAAAATAAGATTGCAGCAATAAAAAAATTGGATGAAATATTGACAAATAAGGAGAGAGAAATAGGATTCAGAGCTGGATGTAAAATTAATGAATGTAAGTGCTTTGATTCTAATGGACAACATTCTATAGAGTTGGTATTTGACAATGTGCCTATTACATTGATACTCCTTTTTATGATGCCACACAGTGTTTTGTCACATGACAATGAGGCTTTTGGAACCGTAATATACAATATTGAAAGTAGTTGTAAATTTAATAATATTAGTTTAGTACCCCCAAAGCTTGAACAAGATGAACAACAAGATGAACAAGCTGGTAGTATTCCTTTAAAACTGATGAAAAAGATAAAAACCACTTTTCAATCTGTTGAAGATCCTATGGTTATGTCAATATATAATTCAGTCAATACCGTTGTGCAGTTTGGTATTTTTAAAATGACTGATGATATATTTTATATGGTCTATCCTGTAATTTACAACTTTTTAGAACAGTATAAAAACGTAATTGACCAAGATGATATATATGAGGAACAAATTGAAAAGGCAAATAATAATATGTTGAAATTAGTCGAATGTATCAATTCAGTAATTCAACATTCTGTTCATACAGATCAAATGTTTCTTATGATACCAGGGTATTCTGGCAGCTCATATGGTCTGTCAACAAAATTATGTTTGTTTTATCAGAGTTTATCTTATTCTGTTAGCAAGCTCTTGGAAGAGCAGGGACATAGATATGATATATTACTCTCACCAGAGGCAAAGGTTAAGCCGGTGACCAGAGAATATAGAATGGGAAAGAAGGAACATGCAATAATTGTAAAATTTGGACAGAAGATGCTGTTTAAATCGGAGTTTATGATTATACTTGTTCATGAATTGAGCCATTACATAGGAGAGTCTTTGCGTATGAGAGATAAGAGAACAAGTGATTGCATTGAAATCACAGCATTTCTTTTAACAGATGTTCTATTTTCAGATATCAGATACATTTTAGAACATAAGGAAAGAAATTCTTCAATATATAATGTAGTAGAACAATATAAGAATAGGGTATCTAACAATATTAAAAATCGAATGCATAGAAATATTGAGGCCGCATATAATAATAGTACACAAATTTACGCTTCAGATTTGGAGCCTATGCTTAGTAATGAAGCATATAAAATCCTTTGTTTACAAGAGTTTGATGCGAACTATGGTAATGTTTTTTATCGCTCAGATAAATGGCTTGAAGAGTTTGACAAGAAAGATGGACATGATACCACTTACACAATCAACCTGTTACGAACATATTGTGACATAAAAGATAATATTGAAGAAAAACAGACTTATGCTCTTTTTGATGATTTAGCAGATAAAATAGTATCACAGCTTTTGGGTGTCTATAAAGAGATTTTTTCAGATGTTTCTGCATATGCAATACTTGGTTTTGATTTTGAACAATATCATAAAGCATTTAATGTATCAGAAGATAAAGATTTGGACATGGATCAGAATAGAATTTCCCCAGTGCAAACGATAAGAGAATATGTGATGCATGAGATTATGCAATCTAAAGTACAATTTAATGATAAGGCAATTCAGCCGGATGATGTCAATATTGTATATGGTATGTTTTCATATGATTTTGTTAAAAGTAAACTTCTTGAGTATGGAAGGGAATGTTATAGGCAAATAATGACTGTTTTAAAAGAAGACGATAATAAAAGAAATATTAAGAGAAAAATACGTCAATCGTATGAGTTATTGAGAGGGGGTAGTATAATAGATTTATATTGTAAGGTTTTAGACAATATTAAGTGTTATAAAAAAGAAATTGACAAAAATATATCGGAAAGATCGACAAAAGAAGCAAATACAGTTGCATCTTTTTCTCAAAAGTGTTAGAATTTGTTTAAATTTTTCAGAAAGGAGATAGTGCATATGGCTTATAGAAAAGCTTCATATGGCGCATTTAGTGTTGATCAAATAGAAAGAAAGCGCAAACTTGTAAAAAGTGGATGGAATTCATTTTCTGTACCTAAATTGACTCATGCTGAGCTTATAGAGCGCAGAAAGGGGCTACACGGAGATGACTTACAGAGGCTTCAATGTAAATAAAATCAATAGATTTTGGCAAATGTGAGGAGCTATATCCTATGTGAATATTACTAGGAGATAGTTCCTTTTGCTGTTTTATTGTAACTTGTAAAATATGGCGAGATAACCCATTAATGGTTACGGAGTATACAGTTAGGAGGTTTACACTATGGACGTAAGAAAAATGAGAAACGAATTACTGGGAAAGCGCCTTGTGGCTGCGCTTGAGTCGCGCAACATGGAGGCTTATTATGTAGAGACAAAGGAGGAGGCTGTTAAGAAGGCTCTGGAGCTGATTCCAAAGGGCAGCTCAATCAATATGGGCGGTGCCACATCGGTGAAGGAATGTGGTCTGTATGAGGCGCTCTCAAACGGAGAATATCAGTTTTATGACAGGGACAAGGTGTCTACGCAGGAGGAGAAGCAGGAGATAGCGTTAAAGGCATTTACATCGGATTATTTCCTTGGAAGTGTCAATGCTATGAGCGAGGATGGCGTATTTATCAATATTGACGGAAATGCAAACCGCGTGGCTGCATATGCTTACGGACCGAAGCATGTGCTTCTTATAGTAGGCATGAACAAAGTCGTAAAGACCGAAGCAGACGCTATGAGCCGTGCGAGAAATGAGGCAGCGCCTATCAACGCACAGCGCTTTGGCATCGACACACCATGCTCCAAGAACGGCACCTGCTTTGACTGCAAGAGCCCGCAGTGTATCTGTTGTCAGATTCTGACCACACGCTTTTCAAGGGTGAAGGGCCGTTTTCAGATTATTCTGGTGGATGAGAACCTGGGCTTTTGATATGTGGAAAGGAAGCATACGAAATGGGATATTTAATCAGTGAGACAACAAAAGAGGAGCGCGAGGCAATTGTGGCTGAGTCGCTTGGCAATATCGAGGCCACCTGCGATGGCTGTATGTCGGGGCTTGCCGAGATGTATCAGGACTATATTGACGGAAAGAAGGAGCTTCGTGAGATAAATATGGAGTTCAATGCCAGGTATGTGCACGGAGAGGATATGCCGGGGCGAAGCGGCTGTGGATATAAGTAGTTTGAAACGGTTTGGGATAGTTACCGGGGCTTAAAATATCAGGGAGATACAGATGATTTCATGCAGGGATGTTAACAATTTACAAATGGACGGAATGGAGCTTGTGGCGGGAGCAGCAGGGCTTGATCGGATGGTGTCATGGACTTATCTGGTGCAGACAAAGCCTTATAAGGATCATATGAATCCGGGCAACTTTGCACTGCTTGTGGTTGATTACAAGAGATTTTCCATGGACGAGGCATATGATGCCATGGTTGAGCTGAATGAGCTGGGGATATCAGGCTTTGCGATTTCGGTTGTGGAGGACCGGGAAGAGATCCCGCAGAGGATGAAGGACAAGGCTGATGAGCTCAAGCTGCCGCTGTTTTATATACGGTGGGAGGGAGCCACCTTTGTTGATATTGCGCAGAGCGTCGGAGAGCTGCTTTTAGAGACCAGTGTGGATAATAAAAGGACCGGGGACTACCTGTACAACCTGCTCTTTGGATACGAGGTAAATGATAAGTATATCGAAAAGATTTCTGCACAGTTTGGCCTGAACTTTGACCGGCCGTACAGGGTGGGAATAATCGTGATAGACCGCAAATACGGAGTGAATCTGGAGCAGGACGAGCACACATATACATACTATACCGACTGCCTGAACCGCGAGGTTATCCATATGAAGAAAAGGCCTATGTATATGAGGTTTTTGAACAAATTTGTGCTTCTTTTTGAGGAGACAAAGGATATGGAGACGGAGCATCAGATTGAAAGGATACTTGGTGACTTAGACAGTCGCGCACCATTTGCGGGGCTCATTCACAGCACATGCATACTGGGGGCAGCATACAGGAAGCCTGTGGATTTTGGCAGGAGCTATCAGGAGGCGAAAAATCTCATCCCCAAAAAGGATATTTTACCCAATCCGACCAACAAGAAGGTAATCAGTGCCAGCTCCATGGGCATATACAAGTATATGTTCAACAGTGGCAATCAGCAGGAAATCATGGATTATTGCAACGAGAAGCTAAAGCGGCTTGAGATGTATGACAATGCAAACGGCTCGTTTCTCATAGATACGCTGCTCAATTACTACATGTGTGGCTTTAATGTCCAAAAAACGGCACAGATGATGTATGTTCATCGCAATTCCCTGCAATACCGTCTGAAAAAGATAGAAGAAATACTGGAAATCAGCCTTGATGACTCGATGGAATACCTGGATGTAGTTAACTGCATTCTTGTAAAAAGGCTTATGTTTAATTAGTTACTGTAAAAATGCACAAACAAATTGTGCAAAATTAACATTGCAAAGCTGCTTCATTAAGTTTATTATACGAACTAAGCAAAGGCGCTGGAGAAAAACTCCGGCGCCTTTTCGTATTTCAATAATCAAGGAGGTAAAGATTATGATGAAGAGAAGTAAGAGATTTGCAGCATTGATATTGACAGGTGTAATGGCAGTGACAACATTGTTTGGATGTGGTTCGTCATCAGGAGGAGCTGCCTCAGATAGCTCAGCGGCAGACAGCTCATCAAAGAAGGTTTTAAAGGTTGGTATGGAATGTGCATATGCTCCATTCAACTGGACACAGGATACAGATACCACACCGGACGGCAGCAAGGCAGTCAAGATAGCAGGCTCTGATTACTATGCATACGGCTATGATGTAGCAGTGGCACAGAAGCTTGCAGACCAGATGGGAATGGACCTTGAGGTACATAAGGTTGAGTGGTCATCAATCGGTATCTCACTCGATGCAGGAGATTATGACTGTATCATCGCAGGTATGGGCAAGACAAAGGAAAGAGAAGCATCATACGCATTCACAGAGCCTTATTACTATAGAAACAACTGTATCGTTGTTAAGAAGGGCGGCAAGTATTCAAATGTAAAGGGTCTTTCAGATCTCGCAGATACAGGCTGTAAAGTTACTACACAGCTTGGAACAGGCTGGATTCCACTTTTAGACCAGATAAAGGGTGCTGAGCAGTCAGGAAACTTTGAGACTACCTCAGAGTGCTTCCTCGCAATATCAAACGGCAGCGCAGATGTATGTGTAATCGATGTTCCGACAGCTGAGTCAGCAGCACTGACAAATGATGATTTACAGATTATCGAGCTGGATGAGAATGATACCTTCACAGGTGATGATGAGATGGTAAATGTATGTATCGCAACAAGAAAGGATGATACAGCACTCAGAGATAAAATCCAGGATGCCATGAATGCAATCGGCTGGAATGACAAGGCAAAGATGGATGAGCTGATGGATCAGGTTCTGACACAGCAGCCGGCAGCCAACTAGTTGTTAGAGATTTATCTGATTCACGAAAAGATGAAGGACTGTGGGATGATGTTATATCGCATCATCCCACAATAGTCTGATAAACCGGCGTAAGCTGGGGATTAGAGAGATAAAAGTGAGGTAGCAGTATGATGATAAGTAATCCAAGTAATTCGTTAGAATGGATGGTATTTCTGGCGCAGAAATATTCAAGCATGTTTATCAAAGGAACCTGGCTTACGCTGTACATATCGGTAGTTGGTACATTGCTTGGCTTCGTATTGGGATATATCGTAGGCATAGTAAATGATGTAAAGCTTAACGATGGCGACAACATCGTAAAAAAGGTCCTTATCCGTATAGTAAAGGTGATATTTACAGTTTATGTAGAAGTATTCAGGGACACACCAATGATAGTTCAGGCGATGATTGTGTACTATGGAATACGACAGATGGGCTATGAAAACCTGACACCTGTATTTGCAGGTATTCTCGTAACTGTATTAAATACAGGTGCCTACATGGGAGAGACAGTCAGAGCAGGAATCGGTTCAATAGATATGGGACAGCGCGAGGGCGCATGGGCCATGGGAATGTCACCGTTTAAGACAATGCTCTATGTAGTTTTGCCGCAGGCATTCAAGAACATCATTCCTGAGATGGCAAATACATTCCTTTTAAATCTGAAGATGACATCAGTGCTCAATGTTATCGCTGTGCAGGAGCTTTTCATGGCTGCCAAGACAGTCGGTGGAAACTACTACAAGTACTTTGAGTCATATCTGGTCATCGCAGTAATTTACTTTGTACTTTGCTTTGTATTTGATAAGCTCTTCAAGCTGATTGAAAAGAAGCTGCAGGGCAAGACAGACTATGCACTCGCAGTTGAGTACATGGACAATGAATAGGAGGCACAATATGAGTGAGACAGTAATTTCAATTAAGGATTTAAGCAAATCATTTGGTGATCATGAGGTACTTAGAAAGATTGATATTGATGTGCATTCCGGCGAGGTCATCTGTATTGTGGGCTCCTCAGGTTCGGGAAAATCAACACTGCTTAGGTGCATCAATAAGCTTGAGAAACAGACCTCAGGAAAGATTTTATATCACGATAAAGAGGTCAGAAATGTACAAAAGGATATCAATGATTACCGTTCAAAGGTGGGAATGGTGTTCCAGTCCTTCAATTTGTTCAACAATATGACAGTGCTCCAGAACTGTATGCTTTGTACAAGAAGGGTGCTTCATCTGCCAAAGCAGGAGGCCTTTGACAGGGCAATCACGCATCTGAAGGCAGTCGGCATGGCTCCTTATATCAATGCAAAGCCATCGCAGCTCTCAGGAGGACAGAAGCAGCGAGTTGCCATTGCCAGGTCACTCTGTATGAACCCGGAGGTGCTTTTATTTGATGAGCCGACCTCGGCGCTTGACCCTGAGATGGTCGGAGAGGTGCTAAATGTCATGAAGGACCTCGCGAGGACAGGACTTACGATGATAATCGTCACACATGAGATGGCATTTGCCAGAGATGTTTCTACAAGAACTATTTTCATGGACTCAGGATATGTGGCAGAGGATGCAGCGCCGTCAGAGCTGTTTACAAATCCTAAGAATCCAAGAACAAGAGAATTCTTAAGCAGATATCTGGCAGGATAGATATGGTTGGCATTCATAAGGAGGAAATGATAAATGGATAATTTTGTAGTAACCTTTGCCAGAGGTTTTGGAACAGGCGGAAAAGCAATAGCATCACAGCTGGCTAAAGAGCTTGGAATACACTGTTATGAGAACCGTATCCTGACTCTTGCCAGTCAGCTGAGCGGACTTGATGAGAATGTGTTTCAGGAGGTAAATGAGAAGCTGCGTGAAGAGGGCGGATTTACGAGCTTTTTGCGAGGGCTTCCAAGAGCAAAGGGATATATATCAAGAAATGAGAAGTTCAAATCAGATGACAGACTCTTTGAGTATCAGAGCCAGATTATCAACGAGCTCGCAGACAAGGAATCCTGCGTCATAGTAGGAAAATGTGCCGACTATGTATTAAAGAACCGCCAAAATGTGGTGAGCATATACATTGAGGCACCGCGTGCATTCTGTGTGGAACGTACCATAGCCAATATGGGTGTGACACCTGAGGTGGCAAATGCCACGATTGAGAGAACAGATAAGTTCAGGGCAGATTATTACAAGTACTATACACACGGAAACTACTGGACTAATCCGGTGAACTACGACCTGACACTAAACAGTGAGCGTGTCGGTGTGGAAAACTGTGTGAAGACGATAGAGCAGTATCTGATCATAAAGGGCTTTATCAAGGCTGATATGATTAAGCCGGTGGGAGAACTCATATAAAAAGTATATAACAAAAATTGCAGCTCGTGTATCGAGCTGCAAATTTTTTTATTATTATATAGATATGTCTATCCAAGCAAAGCCTTATCAGAAGCAAATTCCTCGCCGGAAACCTCCTCAAACTTCATGAGCAGATCCTCCACAGTGAGATTTTTCTTTTCCTCGCCTGAGATATTAAGGACAACCTGTCCGTTATTCATCATGATGAGTCTGTTGCCGTGAGCGATGGCATCACGCATGTTGTGTGTGACCATCATGGCTGTCAGGCTGTTCTCCTTGATGATTTTGTCTGTGAGAGTGAGCACCTTTGCGGCTGTCTTTGGGTCGAGAGCAGCGGTGTGCTCATCCAAAAGCAGCACCTTCGGCTTCTGGAGTGAAGCCATGAGCAGTGTAACAGCCTGACGCTGTCCACCTGAGAGCAGACCAACCTTTGAGGTCATTCGATCCTCGAGTCCCAGATCAAGCTCCTTTAAAAGCTCGTGGAAATGCTCCTTTTCAGCCTTTGTGATACCCCAGCCAAGACCACGGCGCTTTCCGCGGCGCGCTGCAAGTGCGAGGTTTTCATCAATCTGCATGGTTGCGGTAGTTCCTGTCATTGGATCCTGGAACACACGTCCCAGAAATGATGCACGCTTGAACTCAGGAAGTCCTGTGACATCCACTCCATCGATGAGAATTGAACCATCGTCAACAGGCCATGTGCCTGCAACGGCATTGAGCATGGTCGATTTTCCGGCACCGTTTCCACCGATAACAGTGACGAAATCGCCCTCCTCAAGCTTTAGGTTTACACCATTAAGGGCATGCTTTTCATTGATTGTGCCCGGATTGAAGGTTTTATGTACGTTTCTAATCTCTAGCATTTATTTGCCCTCCTTTGCATTAAGTGCTGCGGCAGAGCGCTTGCCGGCCTTTTTGAAGGAGGCCTTGCTCTTGCCCTTCAGGTAAGGCACCGCAAGGAAAATTGCCACGATGATTGCAGTGAAGAGCTTTAAGTCATCACTTGGCATCTGCAGCCACAGAACGATTCCGATTACAATGTAGTAAACAATTCCACCAAATATAACAAAGATAAGCCTTCCCATGAAATTCATGTGCTTTCCGAGGATTGCATCGCCGAGCACCTCACCGATGATAACTGCGGCAAGACCGATGACGATTCCACCACGGCCCATGTTTACATCGGAAAAGCCTGAGTACTGTGAAAGCAGGCCGCCTGAGAGCGCTACAATTGCATTTGAAAGCGCAAGACCGATGAGCTTCATGTTGTCAATGTTGATACCCTGAGCCTTGCTCATTGCAGGGTTGCAGCCTGTGGCACGGATAGCAGAGCCCTGCTCTGTTCCGAAATACCAGTAAAGCACCGCGATAATTACAATCGAGAAAATCACACCGACAATTATCGCATGTGTCAGGTTACGTGATGAAAGCACCAGATTATATTTATCTGCGCTAAGTGCCTGGTTGGCGTGGCGCTGCATGATATTTAAGTTGATAGAATAGAGAGCTATCTGTGTAAGGATTCCTGCCAGAATCGGAGGAATGCCGAGCTTTGTATGTAAGAGACCAGTGCAGAGTCCTGCGAGCAGACCGGCAATACATGCGCAAAGCAGTGAAACCCAGATATTGTAGCCGTTAATCGTCATCATAACGGTTACGGCACCACCTGTTGCAAATGAGCCGTCAACCGTCAGATCTGCGAAGTCCAGCAGTCTGAAGGTGATATAAACACCGAGTGCCATGATACCCCAAATCAGACCCTGGGCTATATTGCCCGGAAGGGCATTGGTGAATGCAACCGGATTTAAGGTTGCAAAATAATTCATTAGAATCATTTTATTAAATACCTCCATAGTGCAGCTGTTTATTCAGCTGAGATTTCCTCATAGCCGTCAGGAACTGTAATTCCAAGCTCCTTGGCGCGGTCCGGAAGGTACTCCTTAGTGAACTTAGGAGCGCTCTTGACCTCCATAGTTTTGACGTCTGTACCATTTACAAGGATATCGTAAGCCATCTCACCTGTTGTGTATCCAAGGTCATAGTAGCTGATAGAAAGTGTTGCCACACCACAGCCCTTAGCGATTCCTTCCTCGCCGGCGAAGATAGGTTTCTTAGCCTGTGAAGCTACATTGTTGATAGCCTCTGTACATGAAGCAGCAGTGTTGTCAGTTGGGATGTAGATTGCATCAGATGCATCACATGCACTCTGTGTTACTGCAGCGACATCATTTGAATCAGAGAAGGTGTACTCTTTTACAGTGTATCCCTCGTCCTCAAGGTATTTGGTAATAGTTGTTGACTGGTAGATACTGTTTGGCTCAGATGAGCAGTAGATGATACCGATGTTCTTTGCATCCGGGAAGAGCTCCTTGATGCATTTGACCTGCTCATCGAGTGGAGCGAGGTCTGTAGTACCTGAAATATTCTTTCCTGTAGTGCCTGACCAGTCTGACATATCAAGAGCTGTAGCGTAGTCTGTGATAGATGTTCCGAGAATCGGAATAGAGTCTGTGGCTGCTGAAGCGGCCTGAAGAGCTGCTGTGGCATTTCCAAGGATAAGGTCATAGTCGTTTGTGACGAACTTGGTGCAGATTGTAGAGCATGTAGAAGCATCGCCTGCGGCGTTCTGCTCGTCAAATGAGACATCGTCTCCGAGCTTGTCCTTTAATGCATCCTCAAAGCCTTTTGTAGCGGCATCGAGAGCCTCGTGCTGTACGAGCTGGCAGATACCTACCTGATATTTGGCATCTGAGTTCTTGCCTGACTGTGTGCCACCGTTTGCTGAACCGGAATCTCCACATCCGGCAAGTCCAAGAACCATTGTTCCTGCAAGAACAAGTGAAGCTAAAATTTTAGATCTCTTTTTCATGATAATTCCTCCTTTTATCAGCGCTTTAAAGCGTTGATGTATCAATTAGGTAAATTATATTCACTTATTAATGAGAAGTCAAGAGAAGATGAGGAAAAAGTAGGGTTTAATATATATAAATCATGGATAATAGGCTATAATTGAAAATAAACATAGCATCAACAAAACAGTAAAGGAAGAAAACACTTTGATAAATATAGCGATATGTGATGATGATTTAGTCTTTGCGTCAAAAATAGAAGCAATGCTTTTACAGATTTCTAAAAAGCAGATGATAAAAATGAATATAGAAGTTTTTTCTGACGGAAGTGAGTTATGGGACGATATAGCATTCGGGAAAAATAAATATGAGCTGTTATATCTGGATATTGAAATGGTCAGGATTAATGGTATAGAAGTTGCGCGAAAAATCAGGGAAAATGATGCGGATGCAATTTTGATATACATTTCCGCATATGACAATTATTTTATTGAGTTGTTTGAAGTAGAGCCATTTAGGTTTATAAAAAAACCGGTGGATGATTATATTTTTGAAGTGTATTTTAATAAAGCCTACGAGCGGATACTTAAGGATGAAACATATTTTGAATATCGTTTTAATAAAGCGGATTATAAGATACCGATAAATAACATCTCATATTTTGAAAGCTCAGGAAGACTTATCAATATAATACATATGGACGGAAAAGATAAATTTTATGGAAAGCTTAATTATGTTGAGAAACAATTAGGCGATAGTAAAATTCCGTTTCTGAGAATTCACCAGTCATATCTGGTAAATTACAGATTTATATGTAAGATAAGCTTCTCTCATGTTACTTTGCGTGATGGTACGGTTTTACAGATCAGTGAAGACCGGCAAAAAAAGATCAGGGAACAATATAATAATCTGCTTGTGGGAGATTTTTTAGATGAATGAAATATTATTTTATTTGATTTCAACAAGTTTATTTTTGGTGATAATAAAAGAGGCAATGGGGATATTCTTTGTAAAAAAAGATTTGCCCTTTTCATTTTCATTGATTGTTTGGATAGTATTTTTAGCGGTGGATATTTGCGGGACTGAGTATATTGCACAGCCATTTTTGCTTCTTATATTAGAAATCGCTACAAGCCTGTTTTTTTGTATACTGCTTTATTATGGAAGCATAATTAAAAAAATAGTATGCGTAGTAATTATCAATTTACTGGGGATGATATCAGAGGTTGTTGTTGGTCTGGTATTTATTTTTTTAGATATAAGATATACACAATATCAGATAGCTGGTTCACTCATATCAAAACTCGTATTGCTTACCATATTAAGAGTGTTGAAAGCATTGAAACACAGCAGCTTGAAGAGGAAAATTCCATTTTCATATTGGTGTATGTTGTTTTCTATACCTATGGGAAGTATTTTTATTTTGAATACTCTTTTTATGCTTTGCGAAAGATCAGATGATAAAAATGCTGCTGTTTTTTGTCTGATTTCATCAGGAATAATCTTAGTGTTAAATTTTATGATATTTAAGATATATGAGGAATTGGCGGAGAAGCTGGAGTTAAAGAAACAACAGGCAATTTTTGATAAAGAAATAGATTTGTGTAAAGAGCAACTTCAGGAACGGGAAGTGGCAAATTTAAATATCAGAAAGCTCAAGCATGACATTGAAAATCATTTAATGTGTATAAGAGAGTACGCGGTGCGAAAAGAGTTTGAAGGTGCAATAGACTATATTGATGACATATTAAATGGAGAGAATTATCTGAAAAATAATTCAGAAATTAATACCGGAAATATAGTAGTTGATACTCTTTTAAATTACAAAAAATCTGTTATGGAGAAATCAGACATAAAGCTGAATTTACGTATTGAAATTCCACAGAAACTTAGATTTAATGATGCGGATATTTGTGTGATACTTGGCAATTGTCTTGATAATTCAATTGAAGCAGTCTGCAAACTTGATGATGTTAGTAAAAGAGAGGTTAATGTAGATCTGGTATACAGAAAGAAAGGCCTGCTTATCAGGATTTCTAATCCGTTTTCAGGAGACATAAAAAAGGATACTAATGGAAATCTGGTCACAACAAAAGCAGATAAAGAAAATCATGGAATGGGCCTATGCTCTGTAAAAAATGCTGTTAGTAAATATAATGGTGCAATGAATATTTCAACGGATAATAGTATGTTTAAGGTACAGATATTACTATATTAAGGGAAAAAATTACATCTAAAACCGTATTTTTTACATGGAGGAGAGAGCTGGTAATAATATCAACTATATTTATTATATGATGAATAAAAAAGTAATTATTATAACCATTGTAGTACTGGCGATTTTGGAAAGTGTGATATTTTATTATAAACAGAATGCAGAAAATAGCAAAAGATATACTCAGAATTCGATGGACAATGAGATAGTATTAACTAGTTCGAGTGAAGGGTATAATTCGGTAGTGGTATATCAGCTTAATAATGCACTAATTGTAAGTGCAGAATCGGAAGCAGCATTTTTTGATGGAGTACGGTATGAGGTAGAAACACAAGGTAATGTGGATTCAAGTGATATAGATATTGTATGGACGAATATAGGTGGTGGTACAGAAAAAACCGAGGATAACGATCTGATTATAGCAGAAATAAAAATATCAGAAAATGGTAAAGTAATATCCGATACTAAAATTAATTTTGCGAAAAAGGCATTTGATGCGCTTGAGGATGTTCTTAAAAGCAATAAGAGATAAATAATATCAATTTAAGATTTGGGCGAAGCAGTAATGTATGCCTTTTGAAGGGCTAAAATTAAACCACCACTTGAAGTGGTGGTTACTAACTTAGAATTATCTCAACATTAATAAGAAGGGGGAATTTCATGCTGAAGAACAAATATATCCAGAAAATTTTAGTTAGTTTGTTTGTGGTTATATGTATTGCTGCAATCAGTTGTGTTATGTATTTTAAAAGTAATATTAAAGATAGTCCGGATGTAAATAATAAGGTTGTTGCTGAGACCGAGCAAAATCAGACAGAAAAACTTAATGATATTTCCATCAACATTGCAGATCATTATATTACGAATACGGGTGATCCGGGAAATCTGTACAGCATAGATGAAAATAACGTTTTGTGGGGCTGTGGGAATAATGAATGGGGACAGCTTGCACAGGGAACGCGTGACTATGATGTACATAATGAAAAGGTAAAAATTGCAGAAAATGTTGTGCATGTAGATTATTCCAGAGAGGGTTTTGCGATTTATCTTACAAAGGATAATAAGCTATATGCATTTGGACATGCAGGAAAAGGTACTGAGGAATTCAGTAAGAAATATGGCTATGATAAGACAGCGAAGCTTTTTGATAATAATTATTATGTGGACACACCACGTCTTATCATGGAAGATGTGAGGTATGCAAGGTGCGGTAAATTTGACATTATTGCTATCAAAAATGATGGTTCTGTATGGTCCTGGGGCACTACATATGAGAGCATGACATTTGAGAATTATGCGGTGTCATTTATAAAGAAGCCGGAAAAAATCCTTGATAATGCTGTTTTGGTAACAGGTGGTACATTTCATGCGGCACTGTTAAATGATGGAACAGTATGGAC
>OIYQ01000410.1_pt1 | contig 17781 bp, 10 predicted proteins | sample 1588311 | NCBI WGS metagenome assembly OIYQ01 (sample SAMN03283244) | human gut metagenome | biome: human-associated habitat; material: feces | host: Homo sapiens | place: Peru | collected 2012
TATTAGGCATGGGATACGGCCTTATCAAAGCTATCTTATAACTAATAGAGTGTCTGGTGTATTATTAGTGAATAAAGCAGATAAAAACCTGTTGAAGCTAAAGGATACAAATGAGAAAAAATATGTGACAGCCTCAGGTAATATATATTCAAACATGATTTCAAAATTGTCATGCGTTTTGGATGATTTGTCAAAAGGCTGCGTTTTTCAACGAATACGAAAAATTTTTCCTTATGTTTTTGTAGATGAAATACAGGATTTTGCTGGATACGATTTAGAAGTCATAAGAAAACTACACGAGGTCGGCTGCAGCGTGACTTTAGTAGGAGATCCTCGTCAGACGACATATCGAACTCATTATGAGGCAAAATACAAAAAGTATGCAGGTGGAAAAATAATAAACTTTGTACAGGAGAACATTCCTGAAATGAACATTGATTCCACGACATTATCGACATCGTATCGCAACAATCAGATCATATGTAATCTTGCAAATAAGATGTATCCTGACATGGAGCCATGTGATTCCGCAATGAATGTAAAAACAGAACATGACGGAATATTTTGGATTGAAGAAAAGGATATTGATAACTACATGGAAACATATAAGCCAATGCAGCTTAGATATGACAGAAGAACCAAGGTAAATGCAAAGTTTAGGGTGATGACTTTTGGCTCGGCAAAGGGACTTACGTTCGATAGAGTTTTGATATATCCAACACAGCCAATGCTAACGTGGCTGTCAGGAAAATCAAAAGGACTGAAAGGCGAAAGCCTTTCAAAGTTTTATGTGGCAGTTACCAGAGCAAAGTATAGTGTGGGATTTATATATAAGACAAAGAAGGTCCCTTCGGAAATTATTGGAATAAAATGGACACCTAATATAGACGAATAGAATCAATCCAATAATTCCAGACTTTCTGACGAAATAGCCCTCCGGTAATGCAGTGAGATGATTACATTAAGGAACAACGCCTTACAGTCAACCAACCAATGCGCATTTTTTGGTGTTAGTTGGAAATCTGAAAAAAGCAGTGGAATATGCACAGGGTTAGCGGTCCGATATGGAACATTACCTGAAAGATCCTCGCTGTGACATCTCCAACAATCGAGCGGAAAACAAGATCCGTCCCTTTTCAGCGGGAAGAGAGAACTGGCTGTTCGGTGATATGCCTGCCGAACCAAAAGTGAGTACAGTATGGTAGAAACAGCAAAGGCAAACAACCTTGCACCAATAGATTACATTCAGTTCCTTTTGAAAACCTGTTGGACATGGAAATTCTGATTCATCCGAAGATGCTAGGGGAAAACTCGTCTGGGTCTGGGATGATGTTGTGTGACAAGTAAAAATGAGACATACGATTTTTACGTCGGATGCCGATTGTTTTGGCGGGGACATGCTTTCACTGGGCGGATACTGATGTTTCACACTGTGGCCCAGAGCTGGCAATTGAAGAATGGAAAGAGCTGCACAGGCAAAAGAAACACTCTAAAAAAATAAACCGTGCAGGGTAACATGATGCCACTCCACTCGGTTTTACTTAAACTAGAAATGCAATAGAAAAATGCGCTTGCTTCTGTGGATGGCAACTGGGTATATATCAGAGACTAAAAGCTTTTTGCATCTTGTTTTGCAGTAGAAAAGACGGTACAATAATAGAAAAGAAAGCGTGCACCAGTCAATAAGGTGGTGAAGACAATGAGCGAAGCAACAGTCTATCATATCATGCACATGGAAAAGTGTGTGGCACAAGTAAGCACGGCTGGTGAATGCAAAATTCACCTTAAAGATTTTATGCCATACGATTTAGTGCTGGAAGAATCGGATGATTTTGATGATCGAATCAATAATGTAACGAATTTCTATTATTGGTGTGCATCCCGTATGCTAACGCTGAATCGTACCTATGCGAAAGAGATTCTGAATAGCATCGGCGCATCTCAGAGCGTTACGGATCGGGAGCGTGCACAGATTGCGCTTTCGTACCATTGTCTGTCCTTGCTGGATGTGTTCTGGGTAAAAGAAGAAAATGAGACTGTCCGATTTGAGGATATCAATCTCTACACACACTCTTTAAGCAATGCTCTTGTGGATATTGCACTGCGTGGGCATCAGATGACTGTGACAAATGCACATCTTTTGGCAAATGATTTGTCCACTGGTGGATGCTATCCGAAAGCATGGGTGCGCAAAGAGGATGGCTTCTACCTTTATAAAGCTGGCGGACAAGATGCAGTCGAGCGCGAAGTGCTGGCAAGTAAGATCTGTCGATGCTTTGACTGCCATCAGATACTGTATGAGCAGGGGATGTTTGAAAATGAGCCAGTTTCCATCAGCAGAATTATGACCTCGCAGCGATATAGCCTTGTGACGTATGCGGCCTACGATGTCTACTGCACAAACCATGATTGGAATACGCTGGATAAAATTCTGGAACTGGATGCTCACGGATACTATATGATGAACATTCTGGATTATCTGGTGGGCAACACCGACCGCCATTGGGAAAACTGGGGCCTGTTGGTGGATAATGAGACGAATCAGCCTATCCGTCTGCATGACTTGATGGACTTTAATCGAGTGTTCCAACAGTATGATACACTGGATGGTGCAAACTGCTTGACCGTTGGAAAGCGGCATTTGAGCCAGAGAGAAGCGGCGATAGAGGCAGGGGACAAAATTGGACTAAATCAAAATTGTACCATCGATGAAAGCATTTTTGAAAACCATAAAGTGGAGAACAATCTATTCAAGAAGAGAATGGATACTTTACAAAATAGGTGAAAGATAGAGCGTTACTCATAAATAGGAGGAGTATATAGAATGGACAACACGATATCTTTTAAAACATTTCATATAGTAGACGTGTCGGATGAGCTTTTTGATCAATGCGCAAAGCTTTACTCAGAAAATTATGGAGTATATTCGAATAAAGTTACAATTTCGGGAAAACAACAGGGCGATCCTGTAACAATGGGAAAGTCATTTATGAAAAAGCACTATGGTGAAATTCCGGGATGCAACTTAGTAGTCGCGTACAAGGGAAGTGTTCTTGTTGGGCAAGCTTTTTATTTGAGAAAAAGCTATACTCGTATTGGTACGATGACGTGGGTTTTGCAGCTTGTTGTAAAAAAAGAGTATAGAAGTAAGAAAATTGGACAACGATTACTGCATTCTATTTGGGGGTTTTCAAATGATGTTGCATGGGGACTTGCAACTGCAAATCCTTATACTGTTCGGACACTAGAATCAGCAACATTTCGTCGAGTAATGCCTAAAATGGTAAATAAGCATCTAGATAAAATCAAAACAATTGCGAATGATATATGGTTTGCCAAAGAAGCGAAACTGACAGTTGATGAAGGGCACTCTTTTATTGATACATCTTTTCCTGTGGATCATTCTGAAAATAAAATTACAGAACCATGGCTTTTAGGGGAACTGCCGGATGGCCAAGAATGGCTTGCATTTACTTTTAAATCACAGGATGTTGATCCGGAGATTTTTAAGAATAATTATCCGGATTTGATTGAATTTTCAGAAGAAAGATTGAATGATGCATATAGCCGAATGAAAATGCCGGTTCAGGCATGGGCTGCAGGAACATCTAACGAAGTTGATTTCATTGTAAAAAAGTGTGAACTTAAAAAAGGAGACCGTATATTAGATATAGGATGCGGAATCGGAAGACATTCGTTAGAATTATCAAGAAGAGGATATGAAGTACGAGGGCTAGATTATTCAGAAAGGCATTTGCAATATGCTGAAAAAGCTGCCAGAGAGGAAAACCTCTCGGTAAATTTTAAACAGCAAGATTGTCGGGATGAAGATTTTTTCAGGAAAGAAGAAATCTTTGAGAAGTATGATGTTGCAATTTGTTTGTATGATGTTATTGGGTCTTTTCCTGAAAATAATGAAAATGCAGCAATTATACGAAATTCATATAATGCGCTAAAAAACGGTGGTATTTTTGTTTTGTCTGTTATGAATTATGAACTGACAGTGAACTGCGCAAAATATAAAATAAAGAATATACAGGAGGATCCAAAGGTGTTTTTGAATTTGAAACCAAGTGATATTATGCAAAAAAGCGGAAACGTTTTTGATCCAGAGTATTATTTGGTAGAAGAAGACACTCATGTGATTTTCCGAAAAGAGCAATTTTCGGATGATGGTAATATTCCGGCAGAATATGTTATCCGAGACAGACGCTATACGAAAGACGAAATTAAAGAAATTGTTCAAAAAGTTGGATTTGAGATTTTGGAAGAGCAGTTTGTGTCAGCGGGAAACTGGGATAAACCGTATATAAAGGGAACAGACTTAAAGGCTAAAGAAATTCTTTTGGTCTGCAAAAAGAAATATCTAGAAAAGCAATCGCATGGATTAAAAAAATTATTGAAAAGATTTTTATAAATTAATAAAAATAGATATATGACGGAGAAAGAAAATGGCTAATATTATTGCTGTGATTTGGGATTGTGATAAAACGCTTATAGATGGCTATATGCAAGATCCGATTTTTAAAGACTATAATATTAACGCTTCTGAATTTTGGAAAGAGGTGAATTCTAAGCCAGATGAGTATAAAAAGAAAGGAATTCGTGTAAATAAGGATACATATTATCTAAATCATTTTATTAAGTGCGCCCATGATGGAACGTTGAAAGGGCTAAACAACGCAAAACTTAAAGAGTATGGTAAAAAACAGAAGTTCTATAAAGGTATTCCGGAGATATTTGAAAAGACGAAACAAATGTTTAAGGACGACAAGACTTATGCAGAGTATGGAATCCAAGTAGAACATTATATTGTGAGTACGGGTTTTGCTGAAATTATTCGTGGGTCTGAGCTGGTTCCATTTGTTGATGGCATTTGGGGCTGTGAACTTTTGGAAGGGCCAGATAGAGATGGCGATTCTGTGATTAGTGAAGTCCTTTACACTGTTGACAATACATCTAAAACTAGAGCAATCTTTGAGATTAATAAGGGAATAGGAAAGATTGAAGGAATTGATGTGAATTCCAAAATTCCGCAAGCAAATAGAAGAGTTCATTTTGAAAATATGATTTATATCGCAGACGGACCAAGTGACATTCCTGCATTTTCAGTCGTAAAACGAAATGGCGGCTCTACATTCGCTATTTATCCAAAAGGCGACTTGAAGGCAATGAAACAGGTAGAACAGATGCGAGAAGACGGACGAGTTGACATGTATGCTGAAGCAGATTACTCAGAGGGGACGACAGCGTATATGTGGATAACCAATCAAATTCAGAAAATGGCTGATAGAATTCGCGACACAGAAAAGGCCAAGATTATGAATTCTGCATCTGGAGTGCCACATCATCTCGTTTGATAGGCGGAATTTCAATCTGCCGTTTGTAGCAGATCTGTAGCAAATTTTACCTATTTGACGAATCAACGCTCTAAAAATCAAAAAGCCATCATGCATCACACGCAGGGGGTCTGGGGTTCGAGTCCCTAATTCTCCACCAAACAGTTCGTACTCGAACCCGAAAGGGTTCGGGTACGTTTTTTTGTTTGCAAGAGGTTCTGAGAAAGGACTACTCGGAACTGTAAACGAGCAAAGGCAGGGTATCACTATGACGGTGGTATCCTGCCTTTTTGCTTTGCAGAAGGAAGTTCGCTTTATGCGAACTCGGCTGCCCCTACAGGACGGGCGTCTGAAAACAGCCCTGTTTTGAACAAGGTTTTCCATTGCATTTCACAGAAAAGTGTGTTTCAATAAAAAGAGTGATACGGCGATCAGACGCAGAGAGAAGGTGGTGTGCAGGATGTTCAGGATCGCGATCGTGGAAGATCAGGAGGAAACACGGGAGTGTCTGAACCGCTTTGTCCGGCAATATGCCGAGGAGCAGGGCTTACAGGTGGAGCTCAGCCTCATTGCAGACGGCTCCGAAATTGCAGAGCACTATACGCCGGGATTCGACATCATTTTTATGGACGTGGAGATGCCCCGGCTGGACGGTTTTGCCGCTGCCGAAGCCATCCGTGCCGTGGATGCGGAGGTGGTGCTGGTCTTTGTGACCAACATGGCGCAGTATGCCATCCGGGGGTACGAGGTGGATGCGCTGGATTATGTGCTGAAACCGGTGAATTATTACCAGTTCTGTACCAAGCTCTCCCGCGCCATCCAGCGGGTGCAGCGGCGCAGAGGCGGGCAGGTGGTGCTGCAGCTGGCGGGCGGCGGCATCCAGCTTTTGGATACTGCGGATATCTATTATCTGGAGACCCACAGCCGGATGCTGTACTACCACACCGCCAAAGGGGAGTTTGCGGTGCGTGCCAGCCTGCAAAGCGCCGAAAAGCAGCTTGCCGAGTACCACTTTGTCCGCTGCAACCAGTGTTATCTGGTCAACTTGGCCTATGTCAAGGGCATTGAAAACGACTTTGCCCTTGTGAAAGACGACCGGCTGGAGATCAGTCGGCGGCAGCGCACGGCCTTTCTTACAGCGGTGGCGTCCTACATGGGAGGTGTGCTGTGACCATATCTCTGCTCAACAGCCTGCTCCGGGCGCTGCTGCGCTGGGGCGCGGCGCTGGTCTTTTGCCTGCCCTTGCGGCATCGGGCCCACTTCTGGGCGCGCGCCTGCGGAATGCTGGTTCCGCTGCTTTTGCTGGCGCAGCTGCTGGACCCGCTGGCACAGTCCACAACACTGTGGCAGCAGCAGCTTTTGCTGCTGGTGCTTTATATTTCCTTTTTTGCGCTGCTGGCCGGGATGATCTACCTGTGTACGGATATCAATAAAAAAGGAGCCATGTACTGCGCGGTATGGAGCCTGCTCATCGCGCAGTGCGCCTACGAGGGCTGGTGCTTTCTGGAGCTGCAATTTGCCCGGTATGGACACCCGCTGAATATGGCTTCCCCTTGGGCGGTTCTGGTACAATTGCTGTCCGGGGCGGTATTCTTTGCGGCAGTGTATCTCCTGCTGGCGCGGCAGCTGCCTTATAAAAGAGATTATCATATCGGTCCCCGGCAGCTATTCAGTGCATTTTTTATCGGCATCTTGTTCATGGTGCAGGCAGCGGTGCTGGACAATTTCCGCGCGGAACAATTTCCGCGGAGCCTTATAGCCACCATCCTGATCGGGCAGTTCTATTTTATCACCCTGCTGTATTTTCAGAGTGAGCTGTTCAAGAAATCTGCCATGGAAAAAGAGATGAATGCGCTGAATCTGCTGTACGAGCGCCAGCGCCAGCAGTATCAGGTCGCCCGGCAGAACGTACAGATGATCAACAAGCGCTGCCATGAGCTGAAGGTGCAGATCGCCAATCTCCGCAAGCTGTCGCCCGAAGCGGTGCCGCAGGAACGCATCGAGGAGGCGGAGCGCGCAGCCCGCCTTTATGATGCGAACTGCAACACCGGCAACGAAGTGCTGGATGTGGTGCTGACCGAGAAGAGCCTGCTGTGCGAGTCCCGGGGCATCCAGCTGAATGCCGTGGCAAACGGCAGCTGTCTGGGCTTTATCGAGGCAGGGGATTTGTACGCGTTGTTTGCCAATGCACTGGATCATGCCGTGGAAAGCGCGGTGCAGAACGCCCGCCCGGAGTGCCGGGTCATCGACCTGCTGGTCTGTGTGCGGCAGGGCTTTGTGGTGGTAAATATCATCAGCCCGCTGCGCCCGCCGGAACAGCAGGCGAACCGCTCCGCACAATATGAGCTGAAGGTGATCCGGCGCATCGTGCAAAAATATAAAGGCACGCTGACCTTGGAAGAGCAGGGCGAATTTTTTGCGGAAAAGATCATCTTTCCGCTGCAAAAATAAGGTAAGAAACTGGCAGCCGCCGCAGAATTTCCGAAACCGGAAGTCCTGCGGCGGCTTTCTTTTTATGGCCTGTTGGATACATCTGTTTGTGAAAAATACACAAATATATCAGTTTGCATTTGGAAGCCGAAAACCGAATGCGCACGCAAAACGACCGATTTTCGCGGGCATCTTGCGAAAATTGGTCGCTTTGATAAAATAGCAACGAAAGAAAAATGTACGGAAAAATTACCGGAGCACAGCGAAAAACAGGAGGAATCGGATGCGTAGTATTGCAAAGCTTATGAAGGACTGGCAGTTCACCGGCCCAAACGGCGTGACCGCTGCCGTAGCACTGCCCCACACATGGAACGCGAAGGATGGTCAGGACGGCGGCAACGATTACTGGCGGGGTACCTGCACCTACCGCACCAGCTTTGCAGCACCGGCGTATGACCCGGCGCAGCAGCAGGTTTGGCTGCAATTTGAGGGCGTCAACGCCAGCGCCACCGTGCTGCTGAACGGTCAGCAGCTCTGCACCCATGACGGCGGCTATTCCACCTTCCGAGCAGAGGTCACGGAGCTGTTGCAGGCAGAAAACCAGCTCACGGTGCGGGTGGACAACAGCGTCAACGACCGCGTTTACCCCCAGAAGGCCGACTTTACTTTCTACGGCGGCATCTACCGGGATGTGAGCCTGCTGGTGGTGAACAAAAACCACATTGCGCTGGGGCACTTTGGCGATACCGGCGTGAAGATCACCCCCGCCCTGAAAGAGGGCAGCGCCGACATTCAGGTGGAAACGCTGGTGGAAGGCGAGGGCACGGTTGCGGTGGAGCTGCTGGACGCCGAGGGCAGCACCGTTGCAAAGGGCGAAGGCGAAAAGGCTTCCCTCCATCTGGATGCTCCCCACCTGTGGAACGGCGTCAAAGACCCCTACCTGTACACCTGCGTGGTTCGTCTGCTGCAGGACGGCCAGCCGGTGGACGAAGTGACCACCAAGGTGGGTCTGCGCAGCTTTTCGGTGGACGTGAAGAAGGGCTTTTTCCTCAACGGCAAGCCCTACCCCCTCCATGGCGTTTCTCGCCATCAGGACCGCAAGGGTCTGGGCAACGCCATCACCCGGGAGATGCACGACGAGGATATGGCGCTGATCCGGGAGCTGGGCGCAAACACCGTCCGCTTGGCGCACTACCAGCACGACCAGTATTTCTACGACCTGTGTGACCGGTACGGCATGGTGGTCTGGGCAGAGATCCCCTATATCTCGGAGCACCTGCCCAACGGCCGGGAAAACACCATCAGCCAGATGAAAGAGCTGATCTACCAGAACTACAACCACCCCTCCATCGTCTGCTGGGGCGTGTCCAACGAGATCACCATCTCCACCAAGGACAAGGCGGACATGCTGGATAACCATCGGGTGCTCAACGAGCTGTGCCACAAGATGGACCCCACCCGCCTGACCACGCTGGCCTGCTACGCCATGTGCGGCCCCTTCAACCCGGTGGCACACATCACCGATCTGGTCAGCTGGAACCTGTATCTGGGCTGGTATGTGCCGGGCCTGTTTTTGAACGACCTGTGGATGGACTTTTTCCATCTGGTGTACCCCAACCGTCCGCTGGGCTTTTCCGAGTACGGTGCCGAGGGTATGCCCAACCTCCACAGTGCCCACCCCCGCCGGGGCGACCACACCGAGGAGTATCAGGCAAAGTACCACGAGTACATGCTGAAATGCTTCGACCGTCACCCGTGGCTGTGGGCGACCCATGTCTGGAATATGTTCGACTTTGCAGCAGACGCCCGGGATCAGGGCGGCGAGCCGGGCATGAACCACAAGGGTCTGGTCACATTTGACCGAAAGACCAAAAAGGACAGCTTCTACCTCTATAAAGCATGGTGGAGCGAGGAAAACTTCGTCCATATCTGCTCCAAGCGGTTCACCGACCGCACCGAGAAGGAGCTGGAGGTCAAGGTCTACTCCAACCAGAACACCGTCACCCTGTATGCGGACGGCAAAAAGCTGGCAGAGCAGACCGGCGAGCACATCTTCAAGTTCCGCGTGCCGCTGCACGGAAAGGTGGAGCTGAAAGCCGTTGCGGGCGACTGCATCGACACCGCCTGCTTCCGCAGCGTGGCGACCCCGAACCCCAGCTACAAGCTGGTAAAAACCAAGTCGAAGAGTGCGAACTGGGTCTGAGCACTGCACAACAAGGACATCCCGCTATCCGGCGGTTGTTATAAATGAAAAGGAGGAGAACCAATGAAAACCAAGAAACCCAAAGTACGTTTGTGGTCGGTGCTCACTGCGCTGACGGCGATTTTGACCATCGCTGCCATCGTGGGCAACATGATCGCAAATCAGTACGCCACCACCCTGAACGTTGCCCTGAACGCATCGACCTATAAGATCATCAAGGGCGATACCACGGAAGACACCGAATACTTCAAAGCAGGCTTTGCTTCCGATGAGGAGCGCGAGGCTTATGAAGCCGAGCTGTGCGCCACCGTTGAGGCCGAGGGCGCAGCCCTGCTGAAGAACGACAACGCTGCTCTGCCTCTGGCAGACAATGCCAAGGTCAGCCTGTTCGGCCATGGCTCTGTGGATCTGATGTACGGCGGCACCGGCTCCGGTTCTGTTGACACCAGCAAGGCTCCCAACCTGAAGCAGGCTCTGGAGGCACAGGGCATTCAGGTCAACCAGACGCTGTGGGATCTGTACAAGTCCGACAGCATGATGAAGAACTACAGCCGCATTACCCCGGCTTCCATCTCGGATACGCTGGAGGCAAACACCCAGTACGCTGTCAATGAAGCTCCGTGGAGCGCACTGTCCAGCGCCGAGAGCAGCTTTGCCGAGTATGGCGATGCTGCCATCGTGGTGTTCTCCCGCTCCGGCGGTGAGGGCGCAGACCTGCCCAGCGGCGCCAACGGCACCAACGACAGCTGGATCTCCGGCTCCGAGGGCAGCGGCAACTATCTGGAGCTGTCTGCTGAAGAGATCGAGCTGCTGAAGAACCTGAAGGCACTGAAGGACAACGGCACCTTCAAGTCCATCGTCGTCCTGATCAACAGCTCCAACGCACTGGAGATGGACTTCCTCAACCCTGCCATCTGCGGCGAGGACTACGGCATTGACGCCGCCATGTGGATCGGCGATGTGGGCCAGACCGGCATCAACGGTGTGGGCCAGCTGCTCGCCGGCACTGTGACCCCCTCCGGCTCTCTGGTGGACACCTACCTGTACGACAATCTGGCAAACCCTGCCATGTACAACTTCTACACCCAGGCTTACCCCAACGCAGCAGAGTACAACCTGCTGACCGAGGGTGCGGACGTGCAGGGCATGTACAGCGTCTATCAGGAAGGCATCTATCTGGGCTACCGCTACTTCGAGACCCGTTACGAGGATGTGGTCATGGGCACTGCCAAGGCAGGCGACTATGACTGGGCCACCACCGTTGCCTATCCCTTCGGCTACGGCGACAGCTACACCACCTTTGCTTACAGCAACTTCAACGTGACCGAGAGTGACGATGCGTTCACCGTCACCCTGAAGGTCACCAACACCGGCAAGACCTACTCCGGCAAGGAGACCGTGCAGGTCTACTTCCAGTCTCCCTACACCGATTACGACAAGGCAAACGGCATCGAGAAGGCTGCGGCAGAGCTGTGCGGCTTTGCCAAGACCGATGTGCTGGCTCCCGGCGCTTCCGAGGATGTGACCATCACCGTGAAGAAGAGCGAGCTGCGCACCTACGATGCAAACAACGCCAAGACCTACATTCTGGATGCCGGTGACTACTACTTCACCGCTGCTACCGATTCTCACAACGCCGTCAACAACATCCTTGCTGCCAAGGGCTACACCGTGGCTGGCACCGATGGCCGCATGACCGAGGATGGCGATGCTTCTCTGGTCTGGAAGTGGACCAACGAGGCTCTGGATACCACCACCTACGCAGCCAGCGCCAACGGCACTGCCATCACCAACCTGTTTGATGAGTCCGACCCCAACAAGAGCAGCGATGCTCCCGGCAGCGTGACTTGGATGAGCCGCTCCGACTGGACCGGTACCTTCCCCACCCAGCCTGCTGCCCTGACCGCCAACGAAACGCTGGCTGCTGATCTGGCCTTTACCCAGTACGATGGCTCTGAGGCTGACAGCGTCGAGATGCCCACTCTGGGCGCCAAGAACGGCCTGACGCTGGCTTCCATGATCGGCAAGGACTTCAACGATCCCCAGTGGGAGACCCTGCTGGATCAGCTGACCTTCGATGAGATGGTCAACACCATTACGCTGGGCTTCCACAACACTGCGGCTGCTGCCTCCATCGGCAAGACCGCTACCAAGGATGAGAACGGCCCGCAGGGTCTGACCGCTGCCCTGACCGGCGGTGCATCCGCGATGTGCTACACCTCCGAGGACGTCATGGCTGCCACCTTCAATGTGGACCTGATCAACGAAGTGGGCAAGTGCATCGGTGAGGACTGCCTTGCCATGGGTTACTCCGGCCTGTACGGCCCCGGCATCAACATGCACCGCACCGCCTACTCCGGCCGTAACTTCGAGTACTACGCCGAGGATCCCTTTGTGGCCGGCACCATCTGCGCTGCCGAGGTGCAGGGCATCCAGTCCAAGGGCGTGTACGTCTACCTGAAGCACGTTGCCCTGAACGACTCCGAGACCAGCCGCCGCGGCGTCAACACCTGGCTGAACGAGCAGACCGCCCGCGAGATCTATCTGGAAGTGGCCGATAAGGCCATCACGGATGGCGGCGCATGGTGCGTGATGACCGGCTTCAACCGCTGGGGCGCAACCTGGTGCGGTGCCAACGCCAACCTGCTGAACGGCTTCCTGCGCGAGGAGCTGGGCATGCGCGGCATGTGCATCACCGACTTCTCCGGCTCCAGCCAGTACATGGATCTGGTGGACGGCCTGATCGCCGGTTCCGACATCTGGGACAGCCCGATGCCCAAGATCCACACCACCAAGGCTGCCAACTACGAGAACGATGCCTACATCGTGACCCAGATGCGCAACGCAATGCACCACATCCTGTACACCGTGGTCAACTCCAACGCCATGAACGGCTGGTCTGCAAGCGATACGCTCAAGACCGTGCTGCCTTGGTGGCAGACTGCCATCTACGCACTGATCGCTGTGCTGGCTGTGCTGACCGTGCTGTGCGCATGGCAGCTCAGCAAGGCGCTCAAGCGCAAGAAGGAGCTGGCAAACACTGCTCCTGCTGCTGACCAGAAGTAATTCTGCTCTGTACGACCCCTGACCCTGTGTTACGGCAGCCTGCCCCGAAGGCGGGGTGGACTGCCGCTTTTTTATCAAAGACAAAAGGAGAGACCGCAATGGGCGAACAAAAAACAACGGCGTCGAGTGTGAACCGCGCCAAAACCTACCAGCTGGTGCTGTTTCCGCTGAACAACGGCGCGACGAACGTGTACTATGTGCTGGTGCTTTCCTACATCGCGACCTTCGGCAGCAAGGTGCTGGCGCTGAGTATGTTGTTTGCTTCGGTGATGGTCACCGGTATGCGTCTGTTTGACGCCATCACCGACCCCATCATCGGTGCCCTCATGGACCGCACCAACGGCAAGTTCGGCAAGTTCCGGCCTTTTATGGTCATCGGCAACCTCATCATGGCGGCCAGCATTCTGGTGCTGTACTGCCTCACCCCGCTCATCCCCGCCAGCGCCATGGGGCTGCGCTACGCCGCCTTTGTGGGTCTGTACGCCGTGTGGGTCATCGGCTACACCTTCCAGACCAGCTGCACCCGCTCCGGTCAGACCGTGCTGACCAGCGACCCCAAGCAGCGCCCGCTGTTTACCATCTTCAACACCGTGGGCAGCCTGCTGGGCATGGGCGCTATGCAGTTCTTTGCCCCCATCCTTGCCAAGAACTATGAGGGCGGCTACGCCTCTGCCGGCTTCTTCCGCACGCTGGCTCCGGTGGGCATCGTCATCTCCATCCTGCTCACCCTGCTGGCTGTCATCGGCATCTGGGAGAAGGATCAGCCCAAATACTTCGGCATCGGCGGCGAAAAGACCGAGAAGGTCAAAGTCAGCGAGTATGTCCAGATCATCAAGAACAATAACCCCATGCAGCGGCTGATGGTGGCCGGTGCAGGCTGCAAACTGGCACTTTCCATCGCCACCAACACCACCGTGCTGTGTATGCTGTACGGCTGCATGATGGGCAACTACGATGGCCTGTACCTGCCCATGATGGTGCTGGGCTATGTGTGCAGCGTGCCCTTCTTCCTGCTCACCGTCCGCACCAGCCAGAAGGAGGGCCAGAAGGCCAGCCTGATGAAGTACGTCAGCGTGGCGCTGGTGTGCTATGTGGGCGTGCTGGTGCTGCTGCTGCTCTGGGGCCGCGGCGATGCCTTCACCCTGTCCATTCTGGGCGAGAACGGCCTGTCCCTGAACCTGTACACCATCCTGTTCATCGCCTTTTTCGGCATCGGCTACGGCGCTTACTACGCCACCGCCGATATGCCCATCCCCATGGTTGCCGACTGCTCCGACTACGAGACCTACCGCAGCGGCAACTACATCCCCGGCATCATGGGCACCCTGTTCAGCTTGGTGGACAAGCTGGTGTCCAGCCTTTCCGCTACCGTTGTGGGTATTGCGGTCAGCTTTGTGGGCCTGCAGAGCCTGCCCACCCAGTATGACCCTTACACCCCGGGCATGAATTGGGTGGTCATCGTGCTGTTCTGTGTCATCCCCATGGTGGCTTGGGCGGCTACCCTCATCGCCATGAAGGGTTACACCCTGACCGGTGCCAAGATGAAGGAAATTCAGGCTGTCAACGCCTGCCGCCGCGATGCAGTGGCCAAGGGCATGAAGCTGGAAGAAGCCATGGACAAGTGGCAGACCATGGAGCAGCTGCCGGAGGAATACCGGAGCTGAGGCGCTGCCTGCGATAAACAAAACGGGGGCTGCTGCACAGGGAAGAAACCTTGTGCAGCAGCCCCTTATTGATTGTATAAGATCAGTCCTTCTTCTCTGCGGTGCGGGCAAAGAAGTTGGCAAGGACAGCACCGGAAATGTTATGCCACACCGAGAACACGGCGCCGGGGATGGTTGCCAGCGGATACTGTGCAAAGTGGGCAGCGGCCAGAGAGGTGGCCAGACCGGAGTTCTGCATGCCGACCTCGATGGAGATCGCGCGGCACTTGGTGGAATCCAGCTTCAGCAGCTTGCCCACGCCAAAGCCGGTGAGGTAGCCCAGCAGGTTGTGCAGGATGACCACAGCAAGGATCAGCAGGCCGCTGGTCATGATCTTAGCGGAGTTGGCAGACACAACGGCGCAGATGATGAGCACGATGGCGGTGGTGGAGATCAGCGGCAGCACGCGGACGGCGTTCTGGGTAAAGGCATGGAAGAAGTGGTTGACCACAAAGCCCAGTGCGATGGGCACCAGCACCACCTTGACGATGGACAGGAACATGTTCATGGGGTTCACATCCACGCGCTGACCGGCATACAGCAGGGTGAGCAGCGGGGTGAGGAAGGGAGCCAGCACGGTGGAAACGGCAGTCATGCCGACGGACAGTGCAACGTCGCCCTTGGACAGATAGGTCATCACGTTAGAGGAGGTGCCGCCGGGGCAGGTGCCCACAAGGATGACGCCGATGGCCAGCTCGGTGGGCAGGTGGAACAGCTGCGTCAGCGCCCATGCAAGGAAGGGCATCAGGGTGAACTGTGCAATGCAGCCGATGACCACGTCCTTCGGGCGGCTGAACACCACCTTGAAGTCCTCCGGCTTCAGGGTGAGTCCCATGCCAAACATGACGATGCCCAGCAGGGTGTTGACCCATGCGGTCTTTACCACGCTGAAGGTGCCGGGGAACAGCAGCGCCAGCGCTGCCACCACAATGACGATGGCGGCCATATACTTGCCCACAAAGTCGCTTACTTTTTCCAATGTTTTCATGATAATACTCCTTTTTCCTGAACACTTATTTTTGCGGATGTAAAGGCAATGAAACATCCGGGAAATGGCTTTCCCGCAAACAAAAACGCCTTTGCCCCTTACGGTTCGTAAGAGACAAAGGCGTATAAACTCCTCTGCGGTACCACTCTTATTGCCGGTGCAAAGCCCGGCCCCTCAGTGCGCATCCAACAATGCGCGGCCCGTGATAACGGGGGCCTGCCGTTCCCGCTTACTGGGGCGCATACACCGCCCATTCAGCCGGAAAGCTCGGAGAGGATCTTCCCGCGGACGCCCTGCACTGCCTTGCACCAGCCGGCAGCTCTCTGCAGCATTCTTTCCGGGTACTCTTTCTCGTCATAGCCGAATATTTCACTGCCCCGGAGTATACTCCCCCGGGGGACTGAAGTCAAGGGATATGACCCGTCTGTTTTTTCATCTGGCTCATATCATGAGTGAAAGCAGCTCAGGCAAGGCCTGTCCAGCTGGCTTTACCGGGCATGGCTCCTGCAAAAAAGGTGAAGTGATCGCTGGTCACTTCACCTTTTTTGTGTCTCGTGTATTTTTGCGGCTGTTCCGGGCGGCTTACAGGATACGCACCCGGATGACGGCGGGGATGCTGCTCAGCTTCTCGCTCAGGCGGGCATCCACGGCACCGGTGGCGTCCAGCATGGTGTAGGCCATGTTCTTTTTGCTCTTGTTCACCATGTTTTCGATGTTCAGGCCGGCCTCGGTGGTCAGGGCGGTGATCTGGCTGATCATGCCCGGCTCGTTCTTGTGGATGATGCAGATGCGCTTGCCGCCGGCGCGGGGCTGGTGCACCTCCGGCAGGTTGACCGAGTGGGTAATGTTGCCGTTGCGCAGGTAGTCGCTCAACTCCTGCGCCGCCATGATGGCGCAGTTGTCCTCGGCTTCCGGGGTGGAAGCGCCAAGGTGCGGAGTGCACACGATGCCGGGACGGCCCAGAATGGCCTCGGAGGGGAAGTCGGTCATGTAGCCGGACACCTTGCCGTTGTCCATGGCCTCCAGCAGGGCGGCGGTGTTCACCAGCTCGCCGCGGGCGTAGTTCAAGATCTTGACGCCGTCCTTGCACAGAGCAAGGGTCTGGGCGTTGATGGTGTCCTTGGTGGTGGGCAGGTAGGGCACATGGATGGTGATGTAGTCGCACAGGGGCAGCATATCGTTCAGGTTTACGCAGTGGTGCACCTGACTGCTCAGGTTCCATGCGGCTTCAATGGAGATGTAGGGGTCGTAGCCATAGACCTCCATGCCCAGTTCGATGGCGCAGTTTGCCACCCGGGAGCCGATGGCACCCAGACCGATGACGCCAAGGGTCTTGCCCTTGATCTCGTTGCCCACGAACTGCTTTTTGCCCTTTTCCACGCTCTTGGCCATGGCCGGGTCACCGGCCAGACCTTGGCACCACTGGGCGGCGGCGGCCACGTTACGGCTGCCCGCAATGAGCATACCGATGACCAGCTCTGCCACGGCGTTGGCGTTGGCACCCGGGGTGTTGAACACCACGATGCCCTGTTCGCTGCAGCGCTCCAGCGGGATGTTGTTCACACCCGCACCGGCGCGGGCGATGGCAAGCAGATTATCGTTGAAGGTGGTGTTCAAAAGGTCGGCGCTGCGCACCAGAATACCGTCCGGGGCATCGGCATCCACCGAGACATCGAACTGGTTCTTGGGCAGCTTTGCCAGCCCCACCGGGCTGATGGCGTTGAGCGTTTTGATGGTGTACATAGTCCAGATTTCCCTTCTATTATACAGGAACCCTCTCAGTCACGGCTTGCGCCGTGCCAGCTCTCCCGAAGGGCGAGCTTATCAAGCGGGCTCTATCATGTTGTCCTTCTGATAAAAAGCTCCCCCCTCGGGGGAGCTGCCGAACGAAGTGAGGCTGAGAGGGTCTTACGCATTCTCTTTGCGGAACTTCTCCATGAAGTCCACCAGCTTGTCCACGCCCTCGGCAGGCATGGCGTTGTAGATGGAAGCGCGCATACCGCCCACCAGACGGTGGCCCTTCAGGTTCACAAAGCCGGCTTCGGCAGCCTC
>OIYQ01000411.1_pt1 | contig 17767 bp, 14 predicted proteins | sample 1588311 | NCBI WGS metagenome assembly OIYQ01 (sample SAMN03283244) | human gut metagenome | biome: human-associated habitat; material: feces | host: Homo sapiens | place: Peru | collected 2012
GCCTGTGGTCTGCTCAAGAATAGTGATATCCTTGCCGTTTGACAGCTTGTGCTCCAGCTCATATTCTGTTCCCGGTCCGCTTCTCGCCGCTACCCAGTATCTCTCATCACATACAACCTTCGCCGCCTGATCCGCATAGACTGCTATGCTGCTGTATGGTGCCAGATCACATGCGGCCAATGACAATGTAACGACAGAGGCTGCCAGAAATTTATTTATCTTTATCATCAAATCCCATCTTTCTTATGTGCATTGTTTACATTAATCCATTATCCATTTAATTATAATAGAATATGACCTTTGTATCAATGTATTCGGCGGAAATTTATTATTTTTTTATTAATAATATAAAAAAACTCCCTTCAACGCGCAGCATGTGCTTACGTTTCAGGGAGTTGTCTGATTCATATTCTGCTTATTCCTACTGTCTTATGTCGCTTTTTCTAGCTGAACAGGGATTTTATCTTATCCCATAAGTCCATAAAGAAGTTACCAAGCTTTTCCCAAAAGCCCGGATCATTTATCTTGTCACCAAGCTTTGAAGCCCAGTCCTGCGCCTGATTAATGACTGAATCCCAGTCGATATTGGCATCCTTAAGCTTCATTAAAAGAGATGTGAGCTTTGCGATATCATCGTCAGAAAGCTTCAAGTCATAATCCTTTGCGACTTCCTTTATCGCATCCTTTATCTGACTCTCATCCTTAAGCTTTCCATCGGCGAGCTGCTTCTTTAGGTCTGCAATCATCGCCTCGATATCCTGTGAATCACCGTCAATACTCTTGTTTAGCTCGCCCGTTGTGACAAGCTCATCCATCGCTGCGTCTGTCACCTTTTCGTCAAGCTTCTTGCCCGTCATTTCCTCATACGCCTTGAGGGTGCCTACCAGTGCCGCCGTTCCTGAAATAGGGAAAGGTCCTGCAACTATGATTTTGGCATCAGCTATGCCTGCTGTGGCAAGTGCATTCTTGTACATACCTACCGTACAATAATTGATATTGTGCGTGGAAACACTAAGACCTGCACCCTTTGTATCCTCTGTAATGAGTACTGATGAGAGTGACCTTGTACCAATCTCACTCTTGCTGATGTATGAATCAAGGTACTTGTGCTCCTCATCATTATTTACATAGACCACATCATATTTGTCCAGATCTGTGAGCTCGATTCCCATAAATCCAAGCACTGTCGCTCTCTGATCCGGTGTGAGGTCTGCTCCAAGGCTTAAGTATGGCTTATCATTTTTACTGATAGTCACCTTGTCGTTTGCCTCGCCGCCTGCTGCCGTTGTGCTGTCTGCAGTACTATTGTCGGCTGCAGCGCTGCCGTCACCCGCCGACGTTTCAACACCTGCAGCCGTATCAGTCTGTGTAGCGGTCTCTGTTGCAAATACAGCCGGATTCATCGTAAACAGTGTAACCGCAGCAAGCGCGCCGCATACAATACTCTTTGCTTTTTTCTTTATTAATCTAATCATTTTTCCTCCAATCTACTGCTCTATATCGTACGAAATGGTAAAGTTTCTTCCGTCGAAGCTGACATCTGCCATGCTTCCGCATACCACAGGCATCATCGGTGACATATGACCTATATCCAGGTCCATGATAATCGGCACATCAAACTCTCTAAGCAGTGATGAAAGCGCCTGTCTGTGGTCTATGCCAAACATTTCCTCTCCAAAGTGCGCCGGGCGTCCGATAAGAAAGCCCTTAACATTTGAAAACCATCCTGCATTTTTCATCTGCCACATAGCCCTTCTCATGCCCATTACATTAAGGTCACAAGCCTCAAGGAACCATATGATGCCATCATCTCTGTAGCGCTCATTAAATTCCCTTACATGGTCAAACGATGTGCCAAGCAGATTGATAAGGCAGTCCATGCAGCCTCCGAGCAGCCTGCCTCTCATGGAAAGCCTGTTTTCCTTTGCCGCCGCAGGAATAGAGCTGATGCACGACTTTTCAGTCAGGTTGTAGCCCACAAAAGGAGCATTCTCATCCTTTATCGAATCCTTCTCCCACATAGGGTAATTGGTAAACGAAAGCTTTCTGCCACAAAGCAGATCAAACGCATCTGTAAGCGACTCATGCCACACCTCCATGCCAAAGCTGCCTGCACATGGCCCGTAAATACCCGCTGTGTCAGCAATAGTGGCCTCCAAAAATGTGAAGTTCGTGTTGTCGGAATAGCCCATGTACCATTTCGGCTTTGATTGCTTCACGCGCTCAAAATCAATATAAGGCACCACCTCGCACATCAGCTCTCCGCCACCACAGGATATAAGCACATCACTGTCAGCAGAAGCATAGCTCTCGTTCAGCTCCTGGGCACACTTCTTCGGTGTATTGCTGATGCCTATGCCGCTGTCACACCTGCAGTTAGGTCCTTCTATAGTCTTATAGCCCATGCTGTGAAATCTTTTGATAGCGTTGTCGAAGGCACTCTTATACGGCTCTGTTGTACAACCCATCGAAGGCGCCACAAAGCCAATTGTTCCTCTATCCTTTAGAAATTCAGGGTATCTCATGTCTCTATCATCCTATCACTGTTATTTACATATCTAAGCTTCTGTCTGAAGTAAAATATGTAGGACTTTATCATTTCTGTCCAGGTCATCTTACTGTCATAATTAAATGTCGTCGTGTACTGCACATGCTGTCTGTTGCACCAGTTGTATATATCATGCAGACTTATCGAATCAACATGCTTCATATTGTTCATAAACACCTTTACCTTTGAAAGCTCATCCTCGCTGTCAATGTAAAGGTGAAAGATGGTATTCGGACATTCAATTATTATCTGCTGTTCTCCTATATTTCTCATCACTGTATCCTCTATTGAATAATGCAGCCTGTGTGATTTAAACACATTATCGTTTGTCACATCAGGATATGAGTAATAACAAAATATCGTAACTGTTCAGTACCTTCACAGTTACAAAATATTACATAACCATAGTACTACACCGGCGTCACAAAATCCAGTCATTTTTGCCTGCCAATTCTTACTATTTTATTAAGAAATCCAATATCATACTCCCTCGCAGTCAAATGCCGGTATGAAGCTGTCCTTTGCCACGTCCCCCTCCTGTATAAATGCATTCGTGATACCTATTTTTATAGCATAGTCAATAAGTCTTTCATACTCTCTCCTAGTCACTGTGCGGTTTATCTCCGGATAATCCTTTAGAGCAATCGGCGTAAACTGGCTCATCATGCTTATGTATATGCTGTTTTGATATGTGTCATGCAGATATTTAAGTATAGCCTTTGCATCATTCACATGCCCCGGCAAAAGAAGCTGCCGCACAATAACGCCCCTTTGTATGAGTCCTGTCGCATCGTCAATCACGACATCCGGCTGCTGCCTGACCATCTCTGAGAGTGCCTGCTTTGCGACAGACGGATAATCCTTTGCTCTTGAATACTTTGCAGAAAGCGCGCTGTCCATATATTTAAAATCGGGAAGATATACATCCACTATCCCATCAAGCAGCTTTAGCTCTGTCACATTTTCATATCCGCTCGTATTGTATACAATAGGAAGCTTCATGCCGCGGCTTCTTGCATCGTTTACCGCCCACACTATATCCGGTATATACTGCCCCGGTGTGACAAGATTGATGTTATTTGCACCTTTGCCCGCCAGTTCTATGAAGATATCACTCAGCCTCTCTTTACTTATCACCTTTCCCGCTTTTCCGTCTGAAATCTCCCTGTTCTGGCAAAACACGCAGTGTAAGCTGCAGCCCGAGAAAAATACTGCTCCGCTTCCTTTTTCCCCTGATATGCATGGCTCCTCCCAGTAATGAAGCGCTGCGCGCGCCACCCTTATTTCAGCTGAAACGCCACATACACCTGTTTGTCCTATAGCTCTGTTAATCCCACATTTTCTGGGACACAACAAGCAATTTTCGTATTTATTCATAATTTTCATTTTAACCCTTGCTAAAAATAATGTTTGATACTACAATTTATATGATTATGCGGTGCATACACCATGCGCCTTTAGTAATCATTTTAGAATTATACCATAACTATTCTCGCAGAAGAGAAATAGTTAAAATACACAATAAGGAGATTACAATGAATCAGTCAAACTGTATCGTCGCCCAGTCAGGCGGCCCAACTGTTGCAATCAACGCAAGCCTTGCAGGAGTCATCGCAGGAGTAAAAAGCTCTGAGAACTACGATATCTGCTATGGCGCCGTAAACGGAATACTCGGCATATTAAATGAGAATTATCTCAATCTGTCAGATATCTTTGCAGATGATGCTAATCTTGAAAAGCTTAAGACCACACCTGCCATGTATCTTGGCTCATGCCGTCACAAGCTCCCGGATTACAAGGATGATGATTCACCATATGTATACATCTTCCACCAGTTCGATAAGCTTTCTATAAAGGCTTTCTTCTACATCGGTGGAAATGATTCGATGGATACCGTATTAAAGTTATCCGATTATGCAAAAAAAATCAACAGTGATGTGAAAATTGTAGGAATTCCAAAGACCATCGACAATGACCTGTGCATGACAGACCACACTCCGGGCTTTGGCTCTGCCGCCAAATACATCGCATCAAGCATGCTTGAGATAGCCCACGACACCTTTATCTATGCTGTTAAGAGTGTGACAATCGTTGAAATCATGGGACGTGACGCAGGATGGCTCACTGCCGCTTCCGCTCTCGCACGTAATGAGTACAATACAGCTCCTCAGTTTATCTATCTGCCTGAGGTAGATTTTGACAAGGATAAATTTGTTGCCGATATAAAAGAAGCCCTCGAGCACACCAACAATGTAATAGTTGCCGTATCAGAAGGAATACATGACGCAGACGGCTCATACATTACATCATCAAAGGCCGCATGTGACCAGTTTGGACACCAGCAGCTAAGCGGTGCCGGAAAGGCTCTTGAGTTCATAGTAAAGGAAAACATCGGTGTCAAGGTGCGCTCTGTAGAGGTAAACGTGCTCCAGCGCTGTGCCTCACACCTTGCATCATTAACCGATATCGAGGAATCATTTGCTCAGGGTAAAAAGGGTGTTGCGATTGCAGCAGAGGGTGTGACCGCATCAATGGTATGCTTGAAGCGCATCTCAAATGATCCTTATCAGGTAGAATACACATATTCTGCTATCAAGGATATCGCAAACGAGGCCAAGTCTGTGCCAAGAGAGTGGATTAATGATGCGGGCAATGATGTGAAGCCTGAGCTTATCGAATACTTAAAGCCACTTATTCAGGGAGAAACCGCTGTAGCCTACAAGAATGGTCTGCCTGACTATATGGCTGTGTCACATCTTCACAGATGTAACTGATTTTTAGCTGCCTCCTGCACTAAGGTGTGGGCAGCAATAGCAAATCTCCAAGGAGGTCAATTTACATGAAGAAAAAAGTGCTTATACCCTGCGCCGTTGTGCTTGGTGTGCTTTTGGCTGTTTATCTTGGCTTTGCCTTTTATTTCAGCAGCCACTATCTGTTCAACACAAAGATTAACTCTGTAAAATACGCAGGAAAAACCGCAAAAGAGGCATTAGAGAAAAACACTGCACTAAGCCGCGACTATCTGCTCACTATCACTGACAGAAAAGGCAACAGCTTCTCACTCAAGGGACCTGACTTTTCCTACGAATATGTCTCAAACGGTGACGAGGAGCAAATCCTAAAAAGCCAGAATGCCTTTACATGGCCTGTCAGTCTTTTCAAATCTCAAAGCTATACACTAAAGGGCTCATCCAAATATGACGATGCTGCCCTGGAGGAAAAGCTTAGGGCACTTGATATTTTCAGTGATGACTACATTGAAAATCCAGAGGATGCCCATATCGAGATAAAAGACGGCGAATACAACGTGATTGAAGAGAAAAAGGGCTGTAAGCCGATATATGACAGCATACTTGCCGAGGTAAAGGATGCCCTGGACAACGAGCTTCCAAAGCTAAACCTAAGCGATAACTGTTATGAAACTCCCAAAATCACAAAGGACAGCGATACAATCAAAAATGAAAAAGAGGCACTCGACAAATACACTGCTTCAACCGTCACATACAAAATTGAGGGCTCGGATGAGAAGCTTGACTCTGCCAAAATCCTTGATATGCTAAGCATCTCAGATGACGGCAGCGTGAGCATAGATGATGCCAAGGTCACTAAATATGTCCAGCAGCTTGCTTCCAAATACAACACCTTCGGCCGCAAGCGCTCATTCAAGACATCATCCGGTGACACTATTGAAATAGGCGGTGGTGACTACGGATGGGTAGTCAGCAAGAAAAACGAAAAGGCACAGCTTCTTTCCGATCTTGAAGGAGGCAAGCCTGTGGAAAGAGAGCCTGTTTACGAGCAGACCGCACTCTACCGGGGTGCTGACGACATCGGCAATACATACATAGAGATTGACTACACAAAGCAGCACATGTGGTATTACAAGGATGGTGCTCTCCAGATGGAGTCTGATTTCGTATCAGGTAATCTTGCCCGTCAGAATGGCTCAGTAGATGGTGTATACAAGATTGTATACAAGCAGAGAAATGCTACTCTTGTCGGCGAGGGCTACTCTTCTCCTGTCAGCTATTTCATGCCGTTTGCCTACAATATAGGTATCCATGATGCCAGCTGGCGTGATACCTTCGGAGGAACCATTTACAAAACCTCCGGCTCACACGGCTGTATCAATGTGCCTCCTGCTTTTGCAGAGCAGCTGTTCAATGCTGTGGATAAAGGCACTCCTGTTGTTGCCTACTACAGAGAGGCTGTCACTCTGACAAACAATGCTGCAAAGATGTCCAATGCATACTCGTATGTGGCTCCTGATGCTGCACAATAATTAATAATACAAGAAAGCGACCGGCACATGAGGATTGGCCCGCCCGGCAGAGGTGCTCCCGACGAGCTAACGCTACGCAGCTAAGGTACTGTACGAATTATGCTTTTTAGGGTTTCTATGCTTGACGAAACCGTCGAAACGCGCCGTCCATGGCGCGGTTTCTCCTTGCCCCGACGTCCATGCCGGGGCATTTCTGCGTTTCATGGGCATAATTCTACAGTATCTAAGCCGCTGCGCTAGTCGCTCTTTCGGGAGCACCTCTGCCGGGCGGGCCAATCCTCATGTGCCGGTCGCTTTCCCTTACTCTTTCGCTATATTCATGCGATTTTTCCATCTGAAAGTGTGTTATATAGCCCTATGCTATGCAAACTGGCTATTGTAAAGATTTGCATAAAATCCATCTGCTGCAAGCAGGCTCTCATGATTGCCCTGCTCTATAATCTTTCCATCTTTCATAACAAGAATAATATCCGCTTCCCTTATGGTAGACAGACGATGAGCCACTATAAAGCTTGTCCTGCCCTGCATCATGGTAAGAAATGCCTTCTGAATCTTAATCTCTGTACATGTATCAATCGATGATGTTGCCTCATCCAATATCAACATAGGCGGTAAGCAGAGCATGACTCTTGTGATACATAAAAGCTGTTTCTGCCCCTGTGACAGGCTGCCGCCGTCCTCACCGATTTCAGTGTCGTAGCCCTTCGGCAGACGTCTGATAAAGCTGTGTGCATGTGATGCCTTTGCTGCTGCTATGATTTCCTCATCTGTAGCATCAGGCTTTCCCATTATGATATTGTCACGGATTGTACCCTTCTTGAGCCATGTCTCCTGAAGCACCATACCATAGTTGTCACGAAGACTCTCTCGTGTGATTTTTCTGATATCGTGTCCGCTCACCTTAATTGTTCCACTGTTTACATCGTAAAACCTCATAAGCAGATTGATAATTGTCGTCTTTCCACAGCCTGTCGGTCCTACGATAGCCACTCGCTGTCCCGGCTTTACATGGAGATTGAAATCCTCGATAAGCTTTTTATCCGGAACATATGAGAAATAAACGTCCTCGATGTCCACACGTCCGTCTGCCTCACCAAGTGTTACCGCATCTGAAGCATCCGGTATTTCCTTTTCCTCTTCAATCAGCTCAAAGATACGCGCAGCACAGGCAAGTGCGTTCTGAAGCTCTGTGATGACACCTGATATCTCGTTGAACGGCTTGGTGTACTGGTTGGCATATGATAAGAAGCATGAAAGCTGTCCTACTGTGATTCCGCCGGTGAGTGCACTCATGGCGCCAAAGATTCCAACTCCGGCATACACGAGACTGTTCACAAAACGTGTACTCGGATTTGTAAGACTTGAGAAAAATGTTGCCCGCAGTGAGCATTTCTGTAATCTGTCATTTATCTCGTCAAACTGCTCCAGAGCCTCATCCTCATGGTTGAAGGCCTGTACTACCTTTTCATTTCCTACTATCTCGTCGATGAGTGATGTCTGCTCTCCCCTTGTTCTGGTCTGCAGCTGAAACATGGAATATGTCTTTTTAGTGATAAAGCTTGCCACAAAAAGTGACAGAGGTGTGATGAGCACTACAATGCATGATATCTTCACGTCTATCGTGAGCATGAAAATAAGCGTGCCTGCTATTGTTGCAATTCCTGTAAAGAGCTGTGTGAAGCCCATCAGAAGTCCCTCTGAAAATGTATCTACATCGGCGATGATACGGCTGACCATATCACCATGTGAGTGGCTGTCAATATAGGACAGCGGCATTTTTTCAATGTTTAAAAATGCATCATGCCTTATGTCCCTCACTATGTTGTAGGTCATCTTGTTGTTGCAGATATTTGTAAGCCACTGGGCTGCTGCCGCTATGACTACTATTATTGCTGCCCTTGTGAGGATGGCTGTCATAGCCGAAAAATCAACCTTTCCTTTTCCTACAATCAAATCAATTGCGCGTCCTGTAAGGATTGGAAAATAAAGCGTAAGCGCCACTGTTACTATCGACAGGGCAAGAGAAATCACAAGCAAAGGGATATATCTCTTCATATAACTTAATACCTTGCGCATTGTGCCTGCTTTATTCATCTTCGCATTATCCGTAGCCATTCTCTACACCTCCTTTTGTTTAGTCATATCCGACTCTTTTTTAAACTGTGAATCATATATCTCTTTGTAGGTCTCGCATGTCTCAAGCAGCTTTTCATGCGGTCCAAAGCCAACCATCTGTCCATCGTCAAGCACTATGATATTGTCCGCAAACTGGATAGATGAGGTACGCTGTGACACGATAAATATTGTCTTGTCTCCATGCATGCCCTTTAATGCCGCGCGAAGGCTTGCATCTGTAGCAAAATCAAGTGCCGATGCGCTGTCGTCAAGTATCAGTATGTCAGGATCCTTTACAACCGCCCTGGCAATTGTAAGACGCTGCTTCTGACCGCCTGACAGGTTCTTGCCGCCCTGCTCTATCATGTAGTCAAGGCCGCCCTCTTTGCCCTTTACAACCTCTGTGGCCTGTGCTATATCAAGCGCCCTCCACATTTCCTCCTCTGTGGCATCATTTTTGCCCCAACGCAGGTTGTCGGCTATCGTTCCTGCAAAAAGCACTGCCTTTTGCATTACGACGCCGATTTTGTCACGAAGCTGCACTGCATCATAATCATTTATATCATTCCCCTGAATCCTTATAGTGCCCTTTGTAGCATCATAAAACCTCGGAATAAGGTTTACAAGGCTTGATTTTCCTGAGCCTGTACCACCGATGATACCGATTGTCTGCCCTTTTTGCACTGTAAAGCTTATATCTGTGAGTGTCTCATCGGCTGCGCCCTCATAGGTCATGCAGACATGATCAAACTCAACCTCATAAGCCCCTTCCTTTGCATCAATGAGCTTAGGATTTTTCTCAGGAAGCTTGGATGGTATGGCAAGCACATCCGCTATACGGTTGCCGCATGCCACTGCCTTTGTCACCTGTACAATAAGGTTTGCAAGCTTTATCAGCTCAACAAGTATCTGTGACATATAGTTTACAAGTGCCACAACCTCGCCCTGTGTGAGTATTCCTGCGTATACCTGCCTGCCACCCGATACGATAACCGCGATTGTTGCAATATTTATAATGATAAACGTAAGAGGATTGGTGAGTGCTGAGATTCTTCCTACAACCTGCTGCATATTGGTTAAAAGCTCATTGTCCCTGTTGAAGCTGTCAATCTCATCATTTTGCTTATTGAACGCTCTTATAACCCTGGTTCCTTCTAAATTCTCCCTAGTGTGCGAAAGTACTGTGTCAAGAGAGTTCTGCACCTTTTTGTAAAGCGGAAGACTTGCAACCATGACTGAGAATACCACTATTGAAAGCAGAGGTATAGTCACTACAAAAACCAGTGCCGCCCTTACATTTACAGTAAAAGCCATCACCATAGCTCCGAACACAATAAATGGCGAGCGAAGGAAGAGACGAAGCACCAGATTGACTCCCGACTGTACCTGGTTTATATCGCTTGTCATCCTCGTGATAAGTGTCGATGTGCCCACTGTATCCATCTTTGAGAATGACAGTGACTCTATCTTTTCAAACAATATATGGCGAAGCTTTGTTGAAAAACCAACTGCCGCCTTGGCCGCAAAATACTGTGCTGTGACTGAGCTTATCAGACCGACTGCCGCAAGCAGCACCAGCACGCCTCCCATCTTCCATATATATGGCTTGTCCGAAGCCGAAATTCCGTTATCAATGATTGCCGCCATAACAAGCGGTACTATAAGCTCGAAGGATGCCTCGAGCAGCTTAAACAGCGGAGCACAGATGCATTCCTTTTTGTACTCCTTCAAATACTTTAATATCTGTTTCATCTTTTCCCCTTCCAGATTTTATGTTACCGTTTACGACTCTGTATAACAGACAACGTTAACAGCTTCACTATTATAGATTATTTTTCTCATATATACAAGCAAAACGATACACAAAAAGACCGGCACCCTGCGGTACCGGTCTCATCCGTCAGCTTATCTGCCACACCAAAATGTAACAAACAACGATTACAGTTAAAATAAATTATTCTAGCACTTATGTATATGCTTCTTGATTGCTTCAAAGCTCTCAGGACTGATGACATGCTCTATACGGCATGCGTCCTCTGCTGCAATCTCCTTATCAACACCAAGCTTCTCAAGACACTCTGACAAAAGCTCATGTCTTTCGTATATCATCTCTGCTATCTGTCTTCCTGACTCTGTGAGTGTGATAAAGCCTGCATCACTTACTGTGATATTGTTCTTTTCCCTAAGATTTTTCATGGCTATACTCACGCTGGATTTCTTAAATCCAAGCTCGTTTGCTATATCAACTGAGCGTACCACAGGAAGCTTCTTGCTGAGAATAAGTATGGTCTCTAAATAGTTTTCTGATGATTCATTGTTTCGCATTTCGAATACCCCCGTGAGTTTATTTTCGTTCGTTTTCATTCAGTTATATTATTATAACATACATTTTATTGTTTGCAAAACTTTTCTTTTTGATTTGTACGTGATTTATAAAAATCCGAAAAAATCACAAAAAACCACATTTGTTATTGACTTCTAATTTATGTTAGTGTATACTAACTATCGAATCAGAAAACAAACGTATGCATGATATATTTCTAAATCTTGTATGCCATAAATGTTTAATTATACCAGATAAGACCGGCCGATCACCGGTCTTATTTATTTTATAAAAAAGATAACTATTCAGCTTATACGAGAGCTCTCTTTAACCTTTCCAGACCTTCCATAAGCACTGACCTAGGGCATGCGATATTTAATCGCACAAAGTACCTGCCGTTGCCTCCAAACTCGGCTCCCTCCGACAGATAAAGACCTGTTTTTTCGCGAATCATCTGCGTAAATGCCACAGAATCATCTGTGAGTGCGCTGCAGTCAAGCCACATGAGGTATGTTGCATCGGCATCCACTATGTGTATCTGCGGCAGATTTTCTGCCACGAAGCTGCAGACTGTTTTGCGGTTTTCCCAGAGATATGTTCGAAGCTCCTCAAGCCACGGCTCACCCTTTGTGAACGCTGCAACTGCTGCAGTGATGGCAAATGCGTTTGGCTCTGCCACCTCGTCTGTGTTTAATGCTCGCCATATCTTGTGACGCAGAAGCTTATTTGGCACCATCACTGCCGCAGTCTGTAAGCCTGCCATATTGAAGCACTTGGTCGGTGCCATGCAGGTGATGCTGATGTCGGCGCAGTCCTCTGATGCTGCAGCAAACGGCACGTAGGACTTTCCCGGTGCTGTGATGTCACAGTGTATCTCGTCGGAAATGACTGTCACATTGTGCTTCTTACAGAGTGCTCCTATTTTCGCAAGCTCCTCCCTTGTCCAGATGATGCCGCATGGATTGTGAGGGTTACAAAATATCATAAGCGTGGTCTGTGGGTTGGAAAGATCATGCTCTAACCTGTCATAATCCACGAAATATCTGCCGTTTTCGTACCCAAGCGGGCTTTCTTGCACATTTACGCCGTTATTGAATATGGAATTAAAAAATATATTGTATACAGGTGTCATGATAAGCACATTCTCACCGGGTGTGGTGAGCTTTCGCACTGTAGATGATATGGCCGGTACGACTCCTGTGCAAAAAATCAGGCTTTCCCTTTCGATTTTAAGCCCATGGCGTCGGTCCCACCACGAAATATACGCATCATTCCACTCATCCGGAATGATGGAATAGCCAAACACTCCGTGAGAAACACGCGCTGAAATTGCATCTATTATCTGCGGTGCTGTCTTAAAATCCATATCTGCCACCCACATCGGGAGCTCATTTTCTGCCACATCCCACTTTAGTGAGCCTGTATTTCTTCTGTCTACAACGGTGTCAAAATCATACATAGATTATTTTCCCTCACATATTATCTTTGTCTTTGATGGGTCAACCTTGTCCTTTTCGATAGTCAGTGCGCCAATCTCCTTAGCCCTTATCACTCCGCTTGTCGGATTCAAAACACTGTCCACCTTACTGCAAATCTCTGCATCTACCGATGAATACTCAAAGGCAAGCGTGGTGTTTATCAGCTTGCAGTTTTTCATAACGAGATTGTCGATATAGCAAAGCCCCTGCAAGCTCTCGATTGTACAGTTTATCAGTGTCAGATTCTTTGCGTTCCAGCCAAGGTATTCGCCTGTGATAAATGAATCATAAACCGTGACATTTTCCGTATTCCAGAAGGCATCCTTTGAGATAAGCTTTGAATCATGCACCTCTACATTCCTTGAGCCGTCAAACGAATAGTTGCCGACAAGCTGGAAATTCTTCATGGTAAGATTATTTGTATTCATGCCAAAATAATCTCCCTTTGCCGAGACATTCTCGATATCGACATGATCACAGCTCCAGAGTGTCTCCTGGGCATTCGGAAACGTCACATTTTTAAGCTTTAAATTATTGCAGCGCCTAAAATTCTTAGGTGCCTCAACTATTGAATCTGTGACTGAGATATTATCTGTATACCAGACTCCCGCACGCGCCATGTCAAACCATGTACAGTCCTTTACTTCTATGTCACTGCAATACCACAGCGGATATTTCCAGCGGAAAAAGCAGCCTGTCAGGCTAATGCCATGGCTCTCCTTAAGAGGTGACTCTCCATCATCAAAAATTGTATCATATATATCCAGGTCGTTGCTTGCAAACAGCGCTCTTTCGCCTGTCAGAAACTCCTGATGGATTTGTTTTCTTTCGCTCATTATATATACTCCTTTTTGCTCTAAGTAGTTCTAAAGTTATCTGTCATTAACTAAAAGAACTGCCAGGCACATAAGAATATGCAGCCCGACAGTTTTTATTATACCCCAAACCCTACTGAATTTGTAGTATTTTATATAAGTTTAATATTACGAAATTAATATTAAGAGCCTGATATTTACAGCTCAAGCCCATCAAGTATACTCTTAAGTGCATCAGCAGACTCCTTGAGCTTTAAAGCCTCCTCGCCGTTTAACTCGATTGGAATATCACTCTCCACTCCATCTGCTCCAACGATTGCAGGCATTGAAAGAACCACACCATCGATGCCGTACTGTCCGTGCATCATGTGTGAAACAGGAAGAATAGACTTCTCATCGCGCATGATCACCTCGCAGATACGTCTGACAGACATTGCGATACCGTAATATGTTGCATGCTTTCTGTTGATTATCTCATAAGCACTGTTCTTTACGTTTGCAGCAATTTCCTCTGTATTCTCCTTGTGCTTATAATGACCTCTCATCTCGCACATCTTGTGAAGCTCTACTCCGGAAACATTGGCTGATGACCATGCAACCACCTCACTGTCTCCATGCTCACCTACGATAAATGCATGTACGCTTCGGCTGTCCACCTCAAGGTGCTCTCCGAGCGCGTACTTAAGTCTTGCACTGTCAAGCACTGTGCCCGAACCGATGACACGCTCCTCAGGAAGCCCTGAAAGCTTCTGTGCCACCTGTGTTAAAATATCTACAGGGTTTGCAACGATAAGTAAGATTCCACCGAAGTTTCTCTTTGCAATCTCTGGGATGATGCTCTTGAAGATTGCTACATTTTTATTTACCAAATCAAGTCTTGTCTCGCCGGGCTTTTGTCCCGCGCCTGCAGAAACAACAATGATAGCAGCATCTGCCACATCATCATAACCACCTGCATATATCTTCATAGGTCTGGCAAAAGGAATACCGTGGCTTATATCCATAGCCTCTCCCTCTGCCTTATCCTTATCAGCGTCAATAAGAACTATCTCAGAAAAAAGACCGCTCTGCATAAGTGCAAAAACCGATGCCGAACCAACGAATCCACATCCGATCATAACAGCCTTTCTTGGGTTTGTCTTAACAACTGCGCTAGTTTTATTGCTCATGTTAGTTCCTCTCTTTCTAAAACTGTAATTAAAATAGTTGCTTTTCTTTTATTTATATTATACCCGCATTGTACAGATAATCCGTTGTAAAAACAACAAATTACTTGATAAAATACAATCAATAGCCCATTGTTCCTATTTTTATACAATTTTAGCTGCAGCTGCTTATTTTGTGCTTGAATTTCTGTACTCAAGCGGTGTCATTCCATACAGCTTCTTGAACTGTCTGTTAAAATGCTCCACATTCTGATATCCTGCCTCGATTGCGATATTCTCAACAGTTGTAATGCTGTTTCTAAGCAGTGTGCGTGCCTTCTTCATCTTGGCATTGGTGACCAGCTCTCCGAAGGTCTTGCCTGACTTCTCCTTTATGTACTTTGAGATATAAGGCTCTGTCAGGTTGAACTGTGCAGCCATATCTGCAAGCGATACCGTCTTGTAGTTGGCCTGGATGAAGTTGAGCATGGCGATATAGCGCTCATCCTTCACATGGCTGTCAGCCTTGGTGGCAAGGTAATGGTTTACTGCAACAACAAGCGCTCCGATTGATGCCTTGATGATATCCTCATCCACACCTGCGCCCCAGAACATCTTGCCGTCAACTGTGATACCCACGTATGCCATAGCCTTTGATGAAGAGCCGTGTGAAAGCGCATGCTCCTCGTATACGGTAAGCTCAAAGCTGATGTCAAAATACTGCTTTATTATATTGCTGACTGCATCGAGACGGCCGTTTCCGTTGGCATCTACCTTTCTGGTGCTGTCATTGTGTAAAATGACTGCCTCTGCGAAAATGCCGTTCACCTGCTTAAAGTGACACTCCGGTATAGTAAAATATGGATGGAAATCCACATAGTTGTCTGTAAATATACTGTGTACCCAATCAGGTGAAAGCTCCTTGTGCTCCTCGTCCGATACCTGCTTGACCATGTATCCTACCTGCTCTCTCATCTGCTGTGGCACATTGATGCCGAAGCTCTGCTTAAGGATATATGCCACTCCGCCCTTTCCTGACTGGCTGTTGATACGGATAACATCGGCCTCGTATGTCCTGCCGACATCCTTTGGATCTATAGGCAGATATGGAACTGTCCACTTATCAAGCTTCTTTTCCTCTCTCCATGCCATGCCCTTTGAGATAGCATCCTGATGAGAGCCTGAAAATGCAGAAAATACAAGGTCTCCCGCATATGGCTGTCTCTCTCCTACCTTCATTCTGGTATATGTCTCATACTTCTCCCTGATCTCAGGCAGATTTGAAAAATCAAGCTGTGGATCCACTCCGTGTGAGTAAAGATTCATGGCAAGTGTCACGATATCGACATTTCCTGTTCTCTCACCGTTTCCAAACAGTGTACCCTCTATCTCCTCAGCTCCCGCAAGCACGCCAAGCTCTGATGTGGCAACGCCGCAGCCTCTGTCATTGTGAGGATGCAAGCACAGCACTACTCCGTCTCTGTACTTAAGATGCTTATCGATATACTCTATCTGTGTGGCAAAAACATGTGGCATAGCATTCTCTACTGTGGTAGGGATATTGATAATGGCCTTGTTATCAGCCTTTGGCTGCCATACATCAAGCACTGCATTGCACACATCAACCGCATAATCCACCTCTGTGCCCGAAAAGCTCTCCGGTGAATACTGGAAACGGAAATTACCGTCAGTCGCAGCCGCAAGGTCTCTCAGTAAGATGGCACCGTCAACTGCAAGCTGCTTTATCTCTTCCTTTGACTTCTTGAACACCTGCTCACGCTGTGCAACAGATGTGGAATTGTACAGATGTACAACTGCTCTCGGTGCTCCCTCAAGTGCCTTGAAGGTCTTCTTGATGATATGCTCTCTGGCCTGTGTCAGCACATGTATAGTGACATCATCCGGAATCATATCCCTCTCAATAAGAGCTCTTGTAAAATTGAACTCTGTCTCAGAGGCTGCCGGGAAACCTACCTCGATTTCCTTAAAGCCTATATCTACAAGCATCTTAAAGAAGTCAAGCTTCTCCTCAAGGCTCATCGGCTCGATAAGAGCCTGGTTGCCATCACGTAAATCAACCGAACACCACAGTGGTGCTTTATCTATATAATCCTTCTTAACCCAGTCATAAGTGCATTCAGGAGGCAGAAAATAACTGCGCTCGTATTTTTCATATCCTTTCATCTTAAAACCTCTTTTCGTTTGAACTGATATAATTGTAACACATAAGCGCAGTTATTGGAATGATTATATTTAATCACTTTGGTTGATGTAATTTAACTTTTTATAAAAATATAATCAACTTTATTGATTTTGATTATTCTAATCAGAAATTCATGTCAAAATATCTGACTAATCCTCTCTCTTATTGCCCCAGAAAAACAATGCAACTGTTCCGGGACCGGTGTGGCTTCCTATAGTAGTACCGATATCATTTATCTCTACCTTGCCCTTCATCTTAGGAAAAGCAGCCTCTATCAGATCAGCTACGGCTTTAGCATCCTCATAGCATGCGGAATTTGATATGTAGACCTTATCTGAATAATCGGCACCGTCCTTGCAGAGTGCCTGCATCTTCACAAGCATCTCCTTTATCGCCTTCTTTTTGGTGCGGATTTTCTCACGCACAATAAGCTTTCCCTCATTGCTCACATTCATGAAAGGACAGATATTCAGCACATTTCCCACGAAGCCCGCGGTCTTTGAGATACGGCCTCCCCTGATAAAAAATGTAAGGTCTGATGAGAAGAACCAGTGATTCACCTCAAGTCTGTGCTCCATGGTCCAATCAGCCAGTGTATCAATATCCATGCCGCTATCCCTAAGGTCAGCAAGCTTATCCATCAAAAGACCAAAGCCAGACGATGCTGCCAGCGAATCAATCACATATATCTTTCTGTCAGGGTACTCCTCCTCCAGTGCCTCCTTTGCAAGCCTTGCTGAGTTGACTGTACCTGATATACCGGAGCTTAGTGTACAGTGAAGCACATCATACGGTTGAGCCGCTGCATTTCACGTCACGCTTATAAGACCGCCTGCGCTCCCTTTAAACCCAATAAAT
>OIYQ01000423.1_pt1 | contig 17535 bp, 21 predicted proteins | sample 1588311 | NCBI WGS metagenome assembly OIYQ01 (sample SAMN03283244) | human gut metagenome | biome: human-associated habitat; material: feces | host: Homo sapiens | place: Peru | collected 2012
GAAGCACCAGAGAAGTGCCCTATCTGCAAGGCTCCAGCCAGCAAGTTCAAGGAGATGGAAGATGCTGTAGATGACGACTTGACATTCGCTACAGTTCACGTTCTCGGCCAGGCATATAAGGATGGCGTTAACGAGGAGGTCATCAAGGGTTTGAAGGATCACTTCGCAGGTGAGTGCGGTGAGGTTGGTATGTATCTCGCTATGGCTCGCCAGGCAGACCGCGAGGGTTATCCAGAGATTGCAGAGGCTTACAAGCGCTATGCTTTCGAGGAGGCAGACCACGCTTCTCGCTTCGCAGAGTTGCTGGGTGAGGTTTTGGGTGACACCAAGAGCAACCTCGAGGCTCGTATCGCTGCAGAAAAGGGTGCTTGCGAGGACAAGTTCCGCATCGCTAAGCTCGCTAAGGAACAGGGTTCTGACGCCATCCACGACACTGTTCACGAGATGGCCAAGGACGAGGCTCGCCACTGCGCAGGCTTCGCTGGTCTCTACAAGCGCTATTTTAAGTAATCCGCCAGGGTTGCCCCAAAAAGGCATCGGATTACTGGGTACAGATTGAAATATGATTACATAAGTAAAAGTATTCAACCCAAGATAAAAGGACCTGCACAGAGAGGATTCACATACCCTCCTTGCGCAGGCCCTTTCAGTCGTTTAGGGAAACATGGCAGGTGGGAAGGCCTCAGCCATGGGATATACTAGTCAAGAATATAAAAAACAAAACGCTCTGAAACGCTTTAAGCATATCATCAACTGCATCGTATGGACGATATTCTCGCTCTACGTTTTGCTCATCGTACTGTTGCATCTGCCACCAGTACAAACCTTTCTTGGCTCTACCATTGCCGACGCTCTCAGCAAGAAATTCGGAACAGAAGTGAGTGTGGGCAGAGTAAACCTTGGTTTCCTCAATCGTATCATTATCGACAATGTGAGAATGCTCGACCAGAAAGGCGACAGCATGATCTATGCCACCCGTCTATCTGCCAAGGTGGATATTCTCCCTTTGAAAGATGGAAAGATTTCCATCTCTTCTGCCCAACTGTTTGGCCTGAATGCCAACCTTTACAAGCAGGATGACAAGAGCCCACTCAACATACAGTTTGTACTCGATTCTCTGGCTTCTAAGGATACCACCAAGCATACGCCACTCGACCTACACATCGGTAGCGTAATCATCCGCCATGGTGCCATCGCCTATAACCAGCGCAACGTGGCAGACCTAAGCGGCGTGTTCTCTACCCATCATATCGGCGTAAGAAATCTATCTGCGCATATCGTATTAAACCATTTAACTGACAACGATATCCATCTGCTGGTAAAGAAGATAGCACTGACGGATAAATCAGGACTTGAACTCAAGAATCTTTCTTTCAAATTCGATGCAGACAAGCAGAAAGCCAGACTGAGCAACTTCATCCTGGAACTTCCCCACTCCAGTTTGCAGTTGGAAGACCTGCTTGCTTCTTACCGCACAGACGACAAGGGCAAGCTCATCAGCGAATCGCTTCAATTTGAAGGCGGCATCAAGCCATCGCATATCACGCTGGCGGATGTGGCATGCTTTGCGCCTATCCTCCGTAAATGGAATGATGCCCTGCTGCTAAGCACCCATTTCTCAGGAACCAGTTCTTCTGCACACATCCACCATCTTAGTCTGAACACAGAAAGCGGCAACGTGATGCTCGAAGCCAATGCTAAGGCGAACAAGTGGGACAACCAATTACGCTGGAACGTGAACATCGAAAAGCTGAAGGTTTCGGATGATGGCATCAGCCATATCGCACAGAATCTGGGCAGCAAGGTGAAGATACCGAAGGAAGTGCTCCGCCTGGGCAACATCCACTATCAGGGCAACATTCATGGCAAGAACATAACAGGCAGCAAAGAGAAGAACAAAGCAGGCAGCAAGGGAAACAGGAATGCAGCCTCAGCCAACCTGATTGCAGCGAAAGGCATCCTGCGAACTGACGTAGGAAACGTACAGCTCGACCTTTCGAAAAATGGCAATCTGCTGCATGCCAGCATTGATACCAAGAGCATCAACCTGGGCAAAATTTTAGACAACAAGAAATTCGGAACCATCGCTGCCAAGATAGACGCACGAGGAACCACCCAGCATCTGATGGCTAACGGAAATATAGGACATATCATGTTCAACAACTACAATTTCCGAAATATCAAGCTGGATGGAAGCTATCAGAATGGACTCATCAACGGACTTGCCTCCATCGCCGACCCAAATATCAAACTGCAGGTAGCAGGAAAATACAATATCAAAAGAAAACTCTATGATGCCACACAATACCGCTTGCGGAATGCTCTGCAACAAGGCACTCAACTTTCCTACGATGGAGAAGCAGATGGCAGTGGCTGCTGAGATGCGAATCACCGCAGGACTCGTCACCTTGGTAATCGACATGGCTCCTGTCACCTCGGAATAAGTCGTCTCAGGAGGACCGCCGAGGAAGGCTGATACAAGGCATGCCACTCCGTCACCCAACATGGTGCGATGGATGCCCGGCTCCTTCACGAAGTCTTTCTTAGCCACGGCGCTTACTACATAGACATCGCCGATATGTTCCAATACCGGTGCTATCGCCACGGGTATCATATAGAGGAAAGGACTCCAAGAGAAATGGGTGATGGTATCGAAAGAGATAGGGCAGGAGAACCAAGATGCCGCAGCGATACCCGAAAAGTCCACCTCGCCCATGCAGATGGCGATGATATATCCCACGACCACACCCGTGATGATGGGCACGAGCTTCATCAGTCCCTTGCAGAAGGTGAGCACGAGGATGGCGGTGATGAGGGAGGAGAAGGCGAGAATCCAGTTGGCCTTCGCCATATCCACGGCACTGCCGGAGAGGGAGAGACCGATGAGGATGATGGCTGGTCCGATGACCACTGGAGGGAAGATGCGATCGAGCAGTTTCTTGCCTTGCCATTTCACGAGGGCACTCATCACGAAATACACCAGTGAGACGCTCGTGAGTCCGGCGATGGTTCCCGGCAATCCCCACTGTTTGCTGGCTGCGATGATAGGGGCGATGAAGGCGAAGGAGCTACCGAGGAAGATAGGTACCTTGCCGCCAGTGATGAAATGGAATAGGAAGGTTCCCACACCTGCGGTGAAGAGAGCCGTTGCAGGGTCGATGCCGATGAGGAGCGGCACCAAGACCGTTGCGCCGAAAGCCACGAAGAGGAATTGTACTCCCACGATGGTTTTCTTGGTCATTGATAATTGTTCTGTATCCATAAAACTATTGTTAAATCGTCGGCAAAAGTACTACTTTAAATCGAAACGACCAAAAATAACGTCTTGAATCTTTTGTGATTCCAAATATTATTTGTAATTTAGCGGCGTGAAAGTGTTTTGTGTGATAAAGACGAATATAACATTAGATAAATAATGGATAAACGAAACTTAGACATAGCATATTTCCTTTCGTTTTGTATTGAGCAATACAAAACGGAAAAAGGTATTTCGGGGGCTGATGCAGTTCAGGTCTTGAAGCTATATGGTGTGCTGGAGTATCTGGCGGAGCATTTCGATGTGCTGCATACGCAGAGCAAGCAATGGCTCCTCGCAGATATAGATGAATTTATTCATATCAGAAAGGACAGAAAGGAGGCTTGCAGATGAAACTCTATCATGGCAGTTTGGAAATAGTTGACCATCCCGAAATCAGAAAGGCTGTAAGAACATTGGATTATGGCGATGGTTTTTATGCCACAACATCTTTTCAGCAAGCTGAGGCTTGGGTTAGACGGCGTGCCAAGGAAAATGGTTCGGTCAAAGGCTATGTTAACGTATACGTGTTTGACTTTAGTTCTTTGAGAAAGCTAAATTCCTTGCTTTTTGCAAAGCCTTCTGGTGAGTGGGTAGATTTTGTGATGGCTAATAGAACACAGAATGGTTTTACGCATTCTTATGATATAGTATATGGGCCTGTTGCCAATGATAGGGTATATGCTGCTTTTGCTTTGTATGAAGGTGGAGTACTTGGTAAGGCTTCATTGATAAGGGAATTGAAAACCTATAAGTTGGTGGATCAATATCTCTTTCATACGGAGGAAGCTTTGCGTTATTTGTCATTTATAGAAGCAAAGGAGGTAATATTATGAACTTAACTGTGAATCAAGACAACTTGTATTTCTTTCTTCCTTCTAAAGTGAGTTGGATGGCAGAGATGCTTGCTGAAGACAAAGGTATGAGCATTTCTGATGCTGTAAGTCAGATATATCAATCTGACGTTTATAAAAGATTAGAGAAAGAGAGTACAAAATTGTGGCATTTAGGTCCAGTAGATTTGTATCGTGAGATGATAAGTTAATTCTATATTTTCCCAAATGTTATGAACATAGAAACCATTCGAGAGTATTGCCTCTCCCTGCCTCTCGTGACCGAGGATTTTCCCTTCGACGAAACCACGTTGGTGTTTAGGGTCTTGGGCAAGATATTCGCTTGTCTCGACTTGGAACGCCCAGACAGGGTAACGATGAAATGCCATCCCGACTATGCCCTCGAACTACGTGAGAACCATCCCGAGATAGAACCCGCTTGGCATTGGAACAAGAAGTATTGGAACCAAGTGAACCTCACGGGGCTTTTGGAGGATGAAATAATACATGGCTTGCTCCGCCACAGCTATAGCGAGGTGGTGAAGAAACTCAAGAAGCAGGAGAAGGCGGAGCATCCGGAGGTGATGGAGGTGAAATGATAAAGAAGCGAGCTTCCTTTATCTACACTTAGGCCTAGTTTCTCTCATGCGAATAGTTCACATAATTGCCTAATATCTGTTCGATATGAATCACTTCTGGGCACGAATCCCAGGTAAAGCCACCGCCCATTAGATACCAGTTTTTTCTCTCCTTCACTGGCACTTTCTTCATGCTAGGGAAAGCAGAGATTGGCATTGTGATGCTGCGGCCATCTTGCAAGGTAACTTGAAACTTACCCCTTTGAGGGAATGACAAAGCCTTAATCTTAGGCTCAACATTCCAGTAACCTTCCTTCTGATACATATTCTTTATTTCTTTCCTTTTGCAAATATAGCCAAAATATAGAAGCTAAGCAAGCAATCGGGGATGATTTTAGTATTATTTATCAGATGCCCCTATATGGACGATCGGATTTCCTTATAGGACCGATGGGAGTCGCCTATAGGCTTGTGGGGAGTCGTCTATAGGGTAGTCGGGATGCGTCCATAGGCTCGTCGGGCTCGTGGCTCGTGTCGAACGGTCGGCTGACGGTAGTGGAACGCTCGTTCCACGGGAGTGGGACGACGAGCTGACGGTAGTGAGCCGCCCTATTCATATAGATAGAACATCCGTTCCATCATCTGCCATTTCTGGTCGGACGTGGCATCGGCGGCACAGTCTTGGAACTCTGCCACGTGCTTCTCCCATTCCTCTTGTCTAGGCAGGGTGGCGAGTTTTGCCATGGCGGTATCCCAGTCGAAGTCGAGAGGAGCATCCACTATCATCACGAGGCGATTGCCCAAGATGTAGATTTCCATCTCTAGGATTCCCACGGCTTGGATGCCTTGTTTGATTTCGTCCCAGAAGTGCTCCTTGTCGTGCGCCTCGCGGTATCGGCGTATCAGTTCGGTGTCGTCGTTGAGGTCCATGGTCTGCACATACCGCTTTGTAGGCTGGTCGTAGTGCTTGGCAGGATATCCGTTATTTTCCATATTCATTAAGCTTTGTTTTGATAATATTAAAGTAGAAAATCTTAGTCGTTGAGCGCTCCGATAATCTCGCTTACTGATGAGCATCCGTGGTTGTCGAGCCACTGGTTGATGCCGTCGCGTACCTTAATGGTAACTGCAGGGTCGAGGAAGTTGGCTGTACCGATCTCGATAGCTGTAGCGCCTGCCATAAGGAACTCGATGGCGTCCTCAGCGGTGCTGATGCCTCCAAGACCTACTACAGGAATCTTCACAGCCTTAGCCACCTGCCATACCATACGCACGGCAACCGGCTTGACAGCCGGACCGCTCAGTCCGCCGGTGTTGATGCTGAGCATTGGGCGGCGGCGCTCGATGTCGATAGCCATGCCCATGAGAGTGTTGATGAGCGATACGCTGTCAGCACCCTCTGCCTCTACAGCCTTTGCAATCTCTGTTACGTCAGTTACGTTCGGCGAGAGCTTCACGATGATGGGCTTGTTGTAGCGTTCGCGTACGGCGCGCACTACGCTGGCTGCGCCCGTTGTGGTTACGCCGAAAGCCATGCCGCCCTGCTTCACGTTAGGGCAGGAGATGTTCAGCTCTATAGCCGGGATTTTATCCAGCTCGTTGATGCGTGCAGCGCACTCGGCGTAGTCGTCAGGCGACGAACCGCTCACGTTGACAATCATGTTTGTGTCGATGTCCTTTATCTGCGGGTAGATGTTGCGGCAGAAATAGTCGACGCCCTTGTTCTGGAGGCCCACGCAGTTGAGCATGCCCTGCGCTGTCTCAGCCATGCGCGGATAGTCGTTGCCCTCGCGTGGGTTGAGTGTGGTGCCTTTAACGATGATGCCACCAATCTCTTCGAGCGGCACGAAGTCGGCGAACTCCAGACCGTATCCGAATGTTCCCGATGCGGTCATCACGGGGTTCTTCAGTTTCAGACCGCCAAGCTTTACACTTAAATCTGCCATGTCAGTTTCTTTATATTCATTACCGGACCTTCCTTACATACACACTTGTTGCCTTCCACTGTCTTCTCTACGCAGCAGAGACATGCTCCGACGCCGCACGCCATCTTGTTCTCGAGCGATACCTCGCACTCGATGTCGTTCTTGAAGGCGTAGCGAGCCACAGCCATCATCATCGGCTTCGGTCCGCAGGTAGAGATGCGGTCGAAGTGCTCCTGAGCCAGTACGGAGTGGTTGGTTACGAAGCCCTTCTCGCCCTCGGATCCGTCCTCGGTGGTGATGAGCACGCGTCCTACCTGCTCGAAGAGTTCGCGCTCCAGCACGTCCTTAGCCGATCGTGCGCCGAGCAGGAACGTCGGTTCGCCGCCCATCGCCTTGATGCGCTTGCCGAAGTAGAGCAGCGGAGCCACGCCCACGCCGCCACCTACGAGCAGCACCTTCTGTGCGCTGTCTGTCGGCATTGTGAACGAATTGCCGAGTGGCAGCATGCAGTTGAGACGGTCGCCCTTCTGCAGCTTCTGCAGCTGGCGTGTGCCGTCGCCCACGGCAGCCACGAGGAGCCAAAGCTCGTTGCGGTCGTAGTCTACATTATTAATAGAGATAGGACGGCGCAGGAATGTAGACGGCGAATTGTCTACGCGCACCTCCACAAACTGACCGGGAAGCATCTCGGGCAGCGGTTTGTCGTCGGTGAGCTTGATGAGCACGTGCTTGTCGCTCAATGCTTCAACGCTGTTGACCGTAAGGTCGAGTATGAACTTTTTCATTTATTTTTGTTTGTCTTGTTGCTTTGTGACAGTATGTATATATTTAGAGGTGTAGCTTAACTTCTGCAAAGTTTGTGCAAACCGAGAGCAATGGAACTTGTTTCAATTGCCGAGGTGCCGCCAAACTTCTGCAAAGGTAATAAAAAAGTAAAAGAGTAAAAAAGTAAAAAAAGTAAAAGTATAAAAGTAAAAGAGTAAAAGAGTAAAAAAGTGGAGTGTGTGCCATTTCTGTCACTCCGTTTGTCACATTTGTCACGCTTTGTTGTGCTATATTAGCCCTTATCAGCTTTGGCACGCTTTTAGCTATATCCTTAACGAAAGCGGACGGCAGAATAGTCGCCGCAGAAATTAACAGTAAAATAAAAACTTAAAACATAAGAATCATGAACATTAAACCATTAGCAGACCGAGTTCTCGTACTCCCTGCACAGGCAGAAGAAAAAGTCGGTGGAATCATCATTCCTGATACAGCAAAAGAGAAGCCGCAGCACGGCACAATCGTTGCAGCCGGTAACGGCACAAAGGACGAGGAGATGGTTCTGAAAGAAGGCGATGAAGTGCTCTACGGCAAGTATTCTGGCACTGAGCTTGAGGTTGAAGGCACAAAGTACCTCATCATGCGTCAGTCAGACGTTCTCGCAGTGGTTCAGAAATAATTAATAACTAATAATTAAAAATTAAAGAAATGGCTAAGGAAATTAAATACAATATGGATGCACGCGACCTGTTGAAGAACGGTGTCGACAAGTTGGCTAACGCAGTTAAGGTGACACTCGGTCCGAAAGGCCGCAACGTGGTTATCGAGAAGAAGTTCGGTGCTCCGCAGATTACAAAGGACGGTGTGACCGTAGCTAAGGAAGTGGAGCTTGAGGACAAGTTCGAGAACACCGGCGCACAGCTCGTTAAGAGCGTAGCAAGCAAGACCGGCGACGACGCAGGCGACGGTACAACAACCGCTACAATCCTCACACAGGCTATCGTAACCGAGGGCTTGAAGAACGTAACAGCAGGTGCTAACCCGATGGACTTGAAGCGTGGTATCGACAAGGCTGTGGCTGCAGTCGTTGCACACATCAAGCAGAACGCAGAGATCGTCGGCGACAACTACGACAAGATTGAGCAGGTAGCTACCGTTTCTGCTAATAACGATCCTGAGATTGGCAAGCTTCTGGCAGACGCAATGCGCAAGGTGTCTAAGGACGGCGTAATCACCATTGAGGAGAGCAAGAGCCGCGACACAAACATCGGCGTAACAGAAGGTATGCAGTTCGACCGCGGCTATCTGAGCGCTTACTTCGTAACCGACTCTGAGAAGATGGAGTGCGTTATGGACAACCCGTATATCCTTATCTACGACAAGAAGATCAGTAGCGTTAAGGACCTCCTGCCTATCCTTCAGCCGGCTGCAGAGAGCGGACGCCCGATGCTCATCATCGCTGAGGACGTTGACTCAGAGGCACTCACCACACTCGTTGTGAACCGTCTGCGTGCAGGCTTGAAGATCTGCGCTGTGAAGGCTCCAGGCTTCGGCGACCGTCGCAAGGCTATGCTCGAGGATATCGCTACTCTGACCGGTGGCGTCGTAATCAGCGAGGAGAAGGGCTTGAGCCTCGACAAGGCTACACTCGACCTCTGCGGTTCTTGCGAGAAGGCTACCGTTTCTAAGGACTACACCACTATCGTAGGCGGCTGCGGTCAGAAGGACCTCATCGCCGACCGTGTTGCTCAGATCAAGAGCGAGATTGCAAACACAAAGAGCGCATACGATAAGGAGAAGCTGCAGGAGCGTCTTGCAAAGCTCGCCGGTGGCGTAGCCGTTCTCTACGTAGGTGCTAACAGCGAGGTAGAGATGAAGGAGAAGAAGGACCGCGTTGACGACGCTCTCTGCGCTACACGTGCAGCTATGGAGGAAGGCGTTGTCGTTGGTGGCGGCACAACATACATCCGTGCTCAGAAGGAACTTGCAGAGCTCAAGGGCGAGAACGCTGACGAGCAGACTGGTATCAACATCGTGCGCCGCGCTATCGAGGAGCCGCTTCGCCAGATCGTAAAGAACGCTGGTGGCGAGGGTGCTGTTGTTGTTCAGAAGGTTCGCGAGGGCGAGGGCGACTTCGGTTACAACGCTCGCAAGGATGCTTACGAAGACCTCCGCGCAGCAGGTGTCATCGACCCGGCTAAGGTAGAGCGCGTAGCTCTTGAGAACGCTGCTTCTATCGCAGGCATGTTCCTCACAACCGAGTGCATCATCTGCGACAAGCTAGAGGAGAAGGCTCCGGCTATGCCGATGGGCAACCCGGGCATGGGCGGCATGATGTAATCAGACCGAAATCATAGATTGAATAAAACATAAAAAGAGTCCCTATTCCGCAGTGGAGTAGGGACTCTTTTTTTGTTTCTCCTTCTTTTAATATGCCATTACTTTCTTGTTTAATCTATGTTAATTTACCTGATAAACAATAACTTTGTTGTATATTTGTAGGAGATTCTGATAGTCAATGAATTTGTTCTAATATGAGAATCTAATGTAATAAACAAGTAATGATATGGTGAAGAAGAACTCTATAAAACTATTTGGGAGCGATAAGATACGTGCCGTTTGGGACGACGAACAAGAGAAGTGGTATTTCTCTGTTGTTGATGTTGTGGCGGTTTTGACGGAAAGCAAGGATTTTCAGACAGCAAGAAAATACTGGAATAAGCTAAAACAGCGTTTGAGGGAAGAGGGTTTTGAACCGGTGACAAATTGTCACCAGTTGAAAATGCCTGCAGCAGATGGAAAGATGCGCTTAACAGACGTTGCTGATTAAAAACGACACTCTTCCTTGAAAGCATTGCTTTCTGAGGTAGAGTGTCGTTTTCGATATGGTCGGAGCCTTATTATTCAGTTAAAGTTCCGTAAAGCCTTTACTTCTTTGTCAGCACATACAGCTTTGCCATTTCGCCCTCTGGCTCATTGCCGAGCGAGTCGGTCATGATTACGCTGCTGTTGTCCTTAACCTTGTAGAATGTGTGTTCGCCGCTCGACGGACGAACAAGCATCAGTACGCTGTTGTCGAGAACCTCCAGCACGCCGCTTGCCTCGTCGTGACCATCCTTGCGGTCGATGTAGTCCTGCTTGAGCTGATATGTGCTGTCGGCATTGATAGTGAGCACGGTCTTGATGCCCGGGCAGTCGGCTGCAGGCAATGTGCCCTCGTATGTGCCGGCAACGGCAGCGAGGTCGAGGTTTTCGCTGGCTGTTGTGTCAGCTACGCTTGTCGAATCGGTGTTCGCTTCGCTCTGTGCGGTGTTCTTGCCATTGCAAGACACCATTATTGCTGCAGCCAAGACTGCAACGTACATAAGATTTCTTTTCATACCTTTTATAGATTTGTTTGTTAATTGCTTTCTTTATCGTATCCATTCCAATGCCAACGGCAGGAATGCAGTAGGTTATTAATGCTTCTTTACAGCTGCCGGGGTCCAATTCTTGAAGAATCGTAGCACCTTCTTCTCGCTGTAGCCCTTGTCCTCTTCGAGGAAGCTCGAGTCCTGCGTGTGCAGTACCTTACCGTTGGCGTCGAGCACCACGAAGACGGGGAAGCCGAAGCGAGCCGGGTTGTCAAGACGCTCCATCAGCTTTGCGGCTTTCTGTGCAGCCTCTTCGCCGCCAGCCTTGCGCGGATTGTAGTTGACGTGGATGAGCACGAAGTTCTCGCCGATCATCTTGCTCACCGCCTCGTTAGTTTCGGCGAAGTCGGCGAAGCGCAGGCACCACGGACACCAGTTGCCACCCACCTGGCACACCACAAACTTGCCGTCTGCCTTAGCCACGGCAAGCGCCTTGTCAATCTGTTCCATCGGGTCGATGCTCTCGTCATACACTTTCTTCAATGCTGTCTGAGCATTTACAGTCATCAATGTTACAACCATGAGGACAACTGTGATAAATAGTCTTCTCATATATGTTTCTGTTTCAGTATCAGTTAATGTACGTGCCTGTCGATGCAGGCTACTTTAGCTTTGCTTTAACTCCATGTCCTTTCGCGACTTCGACTTGATTACGAGCCATACGCCGCTGAAGACGAGCACTACAGCCACGGCTTGCTTCCACGTAAAGAGGCACATGCCGCAGGCGATGCTCACCGATACCGCCACCACGGGCTGCATATAGTTGTAGATGCTCACCACGGTAGGGCGCAGCGTGCGTTGCGCTGTCTGCATGCAAAGGTAGGCTATGTAGGTGCCGAAGAACACCACGAACCCCGTTTCGAGCCATGTCTTGAGGCTGACAGCCTGCCAGTCGGTAGACGCGGCGTGCGAGCCGAGGAACGGCGTGAGCAGAATCGTAGCCCACGTGAACATCCACTTGCTCATGGTTATCGGACTGTAACGTTTCAGTATGTCGCGGTAGAGCGAAAGATAGAGCGCAAACGACATCTGCGCAGCCACGCACAGCAAGTCGCCGCGTATGTCGCCGATGCGCGAGTCGTTGGCAACGGCAGTGCTGGCAATCAGTATGACGGCACCCGAGCAACCTACGCCCACGCCCAGCGCCTTGCGCCCCGTGATGGGTTCTTTCAGGATCAGCGCTGCGAATATCATTGCGAAGATAGGCAACGAGGTTGTTACGATGGCAGCGTTCGACGGGGTGGTGATGCTCAGACCGATGGTGAAGCAACACTGGTTGCAGACGAGACCGAACACTCCGGCCCCGCAGAGCACGAAGATGTCCTTAAGCGGCACATGCTCGTGCTTGGTGAAGAGCGATGTTATCCAGAAGAACACCGCTCCTCCCAAGGCGCGCAGATATACCATATTCAGATTGTCTACCCCGTTCAGCATCGCGTCCTTGCCGATTGGAGCCATGAGGCCCCAAATGACGCAGGCGGAGAGAATGGCAAGGTGGGCAATCAGTACGCGTTTGTTCTGCATTGCGTCTATACGAGGTGAGCTATAAGTTCCTCACGATCGCCGGCGAGCATGTCGATGACTGGAATTTCAACCATTGTGTAGCAGCCCGGCTGCTGGCGCATTGTAGCGCGAGCCACGTTGACGAGCACCTGACCGGTGAGTGCAGGGTTGTTGATGCTCATGGTGAACTCCATGCGCTGGTTCTGAGTCTTGCCGCTCACACCCTTGCGAGTGAGATGAACGCCGTGTCCCATGTCGCGGACGGCGTCTACAGAGGGCACCTCGAATACGTGAGTCTCGTCGTTAGAGAAGTAGGGGTCAGCCTTGATAGCGGCAGTAACGTCCTCCAGCTTTGCGCCTTCCTCCAGTTCCACGTAAACCATGCGGCGATGCAGACCCTCGCCCTTAGGAATGGTCATGGAGAGAGCATTCTTCACGCCCTCCTTCGAGCGTACACAAACGCTGTGACCCATTGACATGCCAGGTCCGAAGTTGGTGTAGCTGAGTCCCTTCGGAGCCAGACTCTGCATCAGAGTGCGGACAATCGAGTCAGAACCCGGGTCCCAACCAGCTGAGATGATGCTCACGGCGTTGTGCTCCTTGCAGATGGGCATGAGCGTGCGGCGATAGCTGACGATGGACGAATGGATGTCGAAGCTGTCCACGGTGTTGATGCCCAAGGGCAGAATCTGCTTGGCATACTCCTCGCAAGAACGCGAAGGAGTGGCAAGGATGGCAACGTCCACGTCCTTCAGTTCGCGGATGTCCTTCACCACCTCATACTGTGCCAGCTCAGCCGGCTTGTTCTCAGCTCCGTGGCGGCGTACGATGCCAGCCACCTCAAAGTCGCCGGCAGCCTCAAGCGCCTGCAATGTGTATTGTCCGATGTTGCCGTATCCCACTACGGCTGCTCTGATTTTCTTCATTTCTTTTATTTTTGCTTTTGATTATTGTTAATGTTGAGTTTCTTTTTTCGGCCTACAAATTTACGCAAAAAAATTATTAGCCTTTCCTACTTGTTCATCTTTTTTACTTTTTTATTCCCTTTTTCTGACAATCCGTAATAAACACAGCATACTTGTGTTATGTATTGTCGTTGCATCGCGTGGATTTATAGATAAATGTAATGCGCATCCATCTATCTCTGTCAAACGTCAATACTTCCCCCGCATCCAATCATTAAACATTCCTAATTATGACGCCACTTCCCCGATAACCCGTGGAAAATGCGTAACTTTGCACATTAGTTATGAACAGAACTTTCCATCAGCAATTCAATTATCACGGGCTTGTCGTGCTGCTCCTTCTCGCAGCCTTGGCTTTGTGGTGTTTTCTTTCCCGACAGGGCATGTTGCCGCTCGTCGGTCTTTGTTGCCTGCTGCTCGGCGCTGCTGTTGTCGACCGGTTGGTGAATACCACCTATGTCTTCACTTCCGACGGCATGCTCACCATATCGCACGGTCGTCTGGGCAGAAAACTTGTCATTCCCGTGGTGCAGATACTGAAGGTAACCCGTCGTCCCGCAAGCCTGTTCACAGCCAGCCATCTCGTCATCGAGTATGGCATCAGCCGCATCACTTACGCCCAACCCTCTGACCAGAAAGGCTTCATTGAGGAGGTGAAGCGCCGTCAGGACGAAAACAGCCTATAAAAGAAGATATATAAAGAACGGATATGTATTTCAATAACCATACATTTATAAATAAGGATACTTTTATTACCAGACTGCTCAGAAGCGCCCTGCTCGTCATGGCGCTCCTTTCCACATTCTCTTACGTCCGTGCACAGGAGGTATATCTCGAAGACGACGACTCGCTCTCCGTGGATTCCATATCCATGGACACCCTTTCCGTGCGTTCGCAGACCCTTCCGTGGCATCTCGCCGTGAAGGAAGAGCTCGACCACATGCTACAGGCAGACATGTTCAGCACGTCGCAAGTGGGAATGATGGTCTACGACCTTGATGCCGACTCCGTGCTCTATGCCCACGGCGAGCGCCAGCTTCTGCGCCCTGCCTCCACCATGAAGGTGCTGACAGCCATTGCTGCCATCGACAAGCTTGGCGGCAGCTATCAGTTCAAGACCGAGCTTTGCTACACCGGCGAGGTTAGTGACCGTACGCTCCATGGCAACATCTATTGCGTCGGAGGCTTTGATCCACGCTTCAATAACGACGACATGCGAGCCTTCGTGGAGGGCGTGCGCAAGATGGGAGTGGACACCATCCGAGGCTATATCTATGCAGACAAGTCGATGAAAGACTCCGACTTGGCAGGTGAGGGATGGTGCTGGGACGACGACAATCCGGTGCTCTCACCCCTGCTCATAGGCAGAAAAGACCTGTTTGTGGAGCGCTTCATACGCGAGCTTTCAGAAGCCGGCATCGTGGTGGAAGCCAATATCTCCGAGCGTCAGCGACCCGACGACGCCTTCTGCATCGTCAGCCGATTCCATACCATCGACCAGGTGTTGATGAAGATGCTCAAGGAGAGCGACAATCTCTATGCCGAGTCGATGTTCTATCAGCTTGCAGCCACCACCGGCAACCGTCCCGCGAAGGCTCCGCACGCCGCTTCCGTCATCGAACGTCTTATCACAAAGGTGGGGCTTAATCCGCGTCGTTATCGCATTGCCGACGGTAGCGGACTCTCTCTTTACAACTATCTGTCTGCGGAAGTGGAGGTGGCGTTGCTGCGCTATGCCTTCCGCAATAACAACATCTATCTGCATCTCCATCCTGCGCTTCCCGAAGCCGGCGTTGACGGCACATTGCGCTCACGCATGAAGGGCACGTTCACGAGGGGCAATGTATTCGCCAAGACAGGAACGGTGACGGGAATTTCTTCGCTTGCAGGATATTGCACGGCAGCCAACGGACACCGCTTGGCATTCTCCATCATCAATCAGGGCGTAATGCACGCTTCCAACGCACGCCGTTTCCAGGATCGTGTCTGCACGCTCCTCTGCCAACCCTAACCCTTCACCCATATACATCGCCCTCCTTTTATCCGTCCCATAATATGATACAGCAAGAACTGGTATTCCAGATACGCCAGAGCTTCGGCTTCCAGCCCACCGCCGACCAGGAGAAGGCTCTCCAGACGTTCGCCTCATTCCTCACCGACCGCGACGACCGTGCCGTGATGATAATGCGCGGTTCGGCAGGTACGGGCAAGACGTCGCTCTCCGGTGCCATCGTGCGCACCATGCTGCGTCTGCGCCAGCGTGTGGTTCTGCTTGCTCCGACGGGACGTGCCGCCAAGGTGTTCGCCGTCAATTCGGGCACGTCGGCTTCCACCGTCCATCGTCGCATTTACCGTCAGAAGGCATTGGAGGGCGCTTTCTCGCTTGCTCCCAATATGCTCAGCGATACGCTCTTCATGGTGGATGAGGCTTCGATGATAGCCAACGAAGGACTGCCGGGCGGCGTGTTCGGAACCGGTAGGCTGCTTGACGACCTCGTCCAGTTTGTCTATTCCGGTCGAAACTGCCGTCTGATGCTCATCGGCGACAAGGCACAGTTGCCTCCGGTAGGAGAGGAGGAGTCGCCGGCGTTGTGCTCAGACTTCATTGCGGGCTACGGACTGACCGTCTATGAGACTGACCTTCGTGAGGTGCTCCGTCAGAGCGAGCAGTCAGGCATTCTCTATAACGCCACCGTCATCCGCCAGATGATTACGCATGACGAGGTGACGCAGCTGCCGAAGATTCGTTTCAGCGGGTTCGCCGACATCATCTGCGTGCCTGGCGACGAGCTGATAGAGACGCTTGCCACGAGCTATTCGGAGGTGGGCATGGACGAGACGATGGTGGTGGCACGGTCAAACAAGCGTGCCAACATCTACAATCAGGGCATCCGCAATCAGGTGTTGTGGCGTGAGGAAGAACTGACGTCGGGCGACTGGCTGATGGTGGTGCGCAACAATTATTACTGGACGGAGCAGGACAAGGCGTCTGCCGACCAGAAGGACAGTCATGCGCCGAGCTTCATCGCCAATGGTGACCGTGCCGTCATTCAGCGCGTCAGAAACCGCCGCGACCTCTATGGCTTCCATTTTGTCGACCTTTGGCTTCAGTTCCCAGACTATGACAATTACGAGATTCAGGTGACGGCGCTCACCGATTCGCTCCAGACCGAAGCGCCTGCCTTGACGCAGGAGCAGAGTCAGCATCTCTTCGAGCAGGTGATGCTCGACTATGCCGACATCCCGAGAAAGCCCGACCGCTTCAAGAAGCTGAAAGCTGACCCGTACTATAACGCCTTGCAGATAAAATATGCGTATGCCGTGACGTGCCACAAGGCGCAGGGCGGTCAATGGGCGCACGTCTATGTGGACCAGGGCTACATGACCGACGAAATGCTAACCCCCGACTACATCCACTGGCTCTACACCGCTTTCACCCGAGCCACCGAAAAGCTCTTCCTCGTCAATTGGCCGAAGACGCAGAGCGAAGGGTAGGCGGACGAGTCAAACATAGGAGACTCGTATATAACCTTATCTATAAACAGGAATTTATCTGCGAGACTGCCTACCGCAGCAAACTCACTGATAAACTGCAATTTACAGTTGTAAAGTCAAACTTAGGAGGCTATGGCGTCTCGCCGTAGCCACGCAGCCTCCCATAGCTGACGCCAATCAGCGCCGTGTCCCGAGGGGACACGTATTCATCAGAAACCCACTGCAAGCTCCGAAGGAGCGCAGCTGTGGGACGAGCGGGCTCCCTCTCACCATCTCTTGGTTCCGCAAAGCGGGACCGACTATCCTCCTCTACATCATACGGGAAGCGTCAGTCCCCCTCCGGGTAGGGTGTTCAAAATCCGCAATTTTTTCTGCACGATTTTTGACCCAATAAACGTCATAACTCATTGATATTCTGCAACAATTATATGCATAATGTGTCAGAATGGAAATCCTGCACGATTTAAAAAATGCAGTTTATTGATTTACTGTTAGTTAGGTGGATATTTTGGGGATAAATTGGACATAAGAATTATGAGGATTTTGAACACCCTACCTGAAGGGGGACTGACGCATCCCGTATGATGTTGAGGATGATAGTCGGTCCCGCTTCGCGGAACCAAGAGAGGGTGGGGAGGATTATCCCACAGCTGCGCTCCTTCGGAGCTTGCAGTGGGTTTCAGATGAATACGTGTCCCCTCGGGACACGGCGCTGATTGAGCGTTTGCTATGGGAGGGTGCAAGCAAATGAAGTAATTTCTGCTAT
>OIYQ01000426.1_pt1 | contig 17475 bp, 14 predicted proteins | sample 1588311 | NCBI WGS metagenome assembly OIYQ01 (sample SAMN03283244) | human gut metagenome | biome: human-associated habitat; material: feces | host: Homo sapiens | place: Peru | collected 2012
TAAGCAGCAACAACATCAACTCCACTAACTACAGATGCTTCAGAAGGAAATCTATCTGCCACTCGACCACAACCGATAACCCCAACCTTTACAACATCCTGTGATTCGTTACGAAGCATTGTTGATGATATACCTTGAGTTCTTGGTAGATAAACAACCTCACAGAATTCATTAAGATAATCAAACTTACCTTCCCAATCCGAACCAATAGCAAAAATATCAACATTATATTTTTGGATGTCATCAATTTTCTGCCCCACATAGTCCTCAATAATAATCTTGTCAGCATAACCAGTAGATTTAACAGCTTCCACACGTTCTAAGACATTATTACGAACATTCAATTTACCTCTATCTCTATCGAAGCTATCATTGGTAACACCAACAATAAGATAATCACCAAGTTCCTTAGCTCGACGCAAGAGATTTATATGACCTTGATGAAGAAGATCATACGTGCCGTATGTAATAACAGTTTTCATTGTTAAATTATATTTTTAGACTATTTTATTTTTCTATAATTTGCATTATAAGAAAATCTATTTTATTGCTCCTTTTAGATTATAAATAAAAAACTACTCTATATTATCTTTATTTATTATTCTTTCCATAAGTTTACAAGGAGAGAATTCACCATTGTATTTATAATCCACATCCATTGTGAAACGAGACAAATCTATATCATTAACCTTCCTAAACACCTGCATAAAATCTGCATGATAATAAGGTGAATCCTTAACAGTAAGATTATTCGTAAGCAAACATTTATTATAGCATACAGCCTCTTTCAATCTAAGAGTATTACCAGATTGAGCACCATTCATGAGTTCAACGATAATATCATGCTGCAGAACAAGTCCTATCACTTCAGCATAAGTCAAAGGATGATTATAAACAATGCCATTGCGAGAAGCATCAGTTGGCTCCACTCCGTTTAAATAAAAGGTGCAATGAGCTTTATCTTTTAAATTATCATATAAAGCATGAAGCGTATTTAATCGTTCCTTGCTTCTACATCCTCCAACATATAGAATTTTCGGTTTGCCATCAAATACTTCCTTTTTTTCAACATTAGTAGGTAACATCGAGTAAAAATCGAAGAACTCCATTTCAAACTCCTCACAATCCTTTTTGTCAAAGGAATACACCTGGTCGATGTGATAATGCTCCTTGTATCGCTCAAATTCCTCCCGTGTCTGTGCTATATTCATTGTACGAACATTGTCGGGCATATAGAGCACGATGCAAGCATTCCTCTCTCGCTTGAGCCGCTCAATATAATGAGCCGAGAACTTGATACCCGTCTGGAAGATGACATAATTGCGCTTTATACGGTCCAAATCTGAGATTCGCAATGTATTGGAGAAATCCCAAGCCCTCTTCAAAGGCAGCCACACCTTGCGATTCGCAATATTAGAGAAATGAATCTGGCGCAGCTTTCGCAGAAAGGAAGGGAGCGGCTTGCTGCTATCCAGCAACACATTCGCTCCCGCATCACGAGCATCTCGCCATACGATGTCTGGCCAGGAATCAGGACGTGCCTCATTGATGATGATGGTGAAAGAAGAAGACTTTAGAATGATAGGACCCATTAAGGTAGAGTTTACTTTAACCATTTCTTCAAACTGTTCAGTATAAACCAATAGACATTAAATGGCAACATTTCATACATTCGTATGTAAAAATTCTTACCCCTAGCAGGAAGCAAAAGATACTCTTGGTATAAAGATACAGTTTTCTCTTTGCTTTCTTCTAGTGGCAATCTATTCAATATGGCAAACAATTTTAAAACTAAACTATTTTGAATCTTTACCAACTTCGCTATTTTAGATGTAGAACTAGTGCTATGAGTATGACAAAAGTGCAAGATGTTCATTCTTACATTATAAATTTGTCTTACTTTCTTAACAACATCACTACCTTTCCCCATTGATTGTCCTTCTCTTCCAATAAGATAATTATAAACTTCAAAATCGCTATAAAAAATACTTCGACAATAAATAAGCGGAGCTACAAATAATATACCATCATCAAAACTTGTTTTTTCCAAGAATAATGGATATAATGGTTGAAGAAGATTTCGACGATAAACACAATAGTGGAAATTTGTAAGATCTGAACCAAAACGAATTGAATCCCAGCCGAAAGTATCAGCATCAATTACTTTATTAGCTTCAATTGGAATCTTTACTAATTTATTAGTATTTGACACACTGTAATAGATGTTTAAATTATTAAACAAAACATCAACATCAAGATTTTTCAACAAACGAATTAATCTATCCAAATTTGAAAACCAATCATCGCTATCTAAAAACTTAATGTATTTGCCTGTGGCCAATTTTAATCCTTCGTTCCACGCAGATCCATGTCCGCCATTTTGCTTATCTATGACCTGTAATACAGACGGATATTCTTTCTGAAATTTCTTCAAAATTTCCAAAGAACCATCCGTACTACCATCATTAATAGCTAAAACTTCAATTTCTTCTCTCTGATTAATATTGAGCACTGATGACAAGCACTTATCCAAATACTGCTCGACATTATAAACAGGAATAATAATAGACAATATTTTTTCCATTGTAATTTAACTTTAATAAAAACCTAAAATATGAGATTTATATGGGAATGTTTCACAATTGTTATGTATAATATATAAGTTCAACCACAGTAACATGGTAAGAATTACGAATACGAATCTAACTAAAAGATTCACTTTTTTAGAGCTTAATATGATTACTTGGTATAACAAGTCTGGTAAAGCTATAAAAAATGCAATTCTAAACAAGAAGAAAGCATATAAGCCCATTAGAACCATAACTAAATTTGTTGTATGCAACAAAAAAGCTAAATAATTTTGCTTTATTGTTAATATATTTTTTTTATATGATATAAGTATCAATAGATATCCTATCAATATATAAAGAACTTGTGAGGTTGAAAAATCACCACCGAAATTATTATCCTTACCATAACGTTCTGCATAGATGTCCAATAAGAAACCATTACCAGCCATAAACACCAATAAAGCATTAAAAGCCAGAGAAGCCACTACCAATGCCAAAAGATAAATAATTACAAGTATTTTTCTCTTCTTTTTCGCCTCAACATTTGCCACACAATAAATCGCTATTGGTATAATTCCTCCAACAGCTGAAGTATGAAACAAATAAGCCACAAATAGCCAAATTAAACACTGACGATATTTTTTTATAATGAAACTATAATATGAAGCAAAAGTAAAAGTAACAGCACACAACTGTCTCATATAATTCAAGGTTTGATTATAATATAAGAACAAATACAATGCAATTAATAACAAATAATTAAACCTATATAAATGCTGAAACTTTTTAAACACAAATAAAGAACCCCCCAATATACAAAATTCAGTAAGAAACAGAGGACTAGACATATCATTATAGAGACTTATAGCTAATTTATTCAACAAGAAATAGCCCACTGCTAATTGCTCGCCTATTTTGTCTTTATTTAAGACTTCTATCAAAGTAAAATGATTAGAAAAATAGAAATAATCTCCAGAATAATATAATGTATCCGTACCTATACCATAATCACGACAACCGGCAACCACACAAAGCAACAATGTCATTAGAGATAAGCCTATCCATCCATTATTTTTCACATTGTTCCCTTTTTTGTCAAATATATAATATATAATTATTGACAAAATAAATAATACAAAATAAAACATTAGCGAAAATTATTAGTAAATATATCTAAAAATTAGAACCATAACCATCATTACTACCGTTAACATCCGTTTCCGTAGCTTGCCCATTTGTTGCTGCTCGTTTAACAACTTTGGCATATTCTCCATCTATCTCTAATACAAGCACACCTCTTTTAGATATATCTTTAATGACTTCTTCTATAATTTTAACATTAACATCATATTTAGACGCTAAATCCGAGAGTTTCAAGGAATCATGATTAACAAAGTCACCAAAGATATCAATATCTATTTTGCTTTGACTCTTTAATTCTGTTTCTCCTGGTAAATTGAGGAAACGTCTATCCATTGCTTGATTGTGTTCTCTAATCATTTCAAAAGTAGTTTTAAGCATCTGATCAAATAAATCTTTTAGATACTTAGTATGAGCTTCGATGTTCGCCGATAACCGAGAAGATTCCTCGCTAGCTTTTGCTCCCCATTTATAGAACAGAATACTCAATACAAGAGAAACTATAGCCAAAACAATTGAAACTATCCCAACGATAAAAGAAACGATATCAAGCAACGATATCAATTGTTCTGTTTTCATATCACTCTAAATTTTCTTTTAACCAATCATACTCATTTTTAGCAAAGCCAATACCTGCCCAATGCTTTATCACCTCAATTACAAAAAGTTTATCATCCTTTTTAAGGAATTGGGATAAATAATCCCGAACCTCTTTTGCCGATTTTTCTGTATTAACAAACCACACACTCTCCGTCTGATGCCACCAGACACCATAAGCCTTAATACCATCATACAAATCATGATATTCCGACTTTGCAAAATGCAAATCATAAGATATAGAGTAAACCATTATTTTTCTTAAATCAGTTATTTTACTATTAATTATCTAAAGGACATAGCAGGCTTCATGCCACCAGCAGAAAAGTAGCTCATAAATATAATATCTGATGGCAATCAGCCTGCCGAAGTCCATAATTCTACATATATTTTTCAAACATCAAATACTAAGATTTTGACGCTGCGACGATTTGTTCAAAAATGCGGATAGATAGCGATTTTCTAAACGTAGCTTTTAGAACCTCTCCATCACCTTTTCGATAATTGGAGCCATATCGTAGTACTTATACTCGGCTAGTCTGCCTCCAAAGATGACGTTCTCCTCCTTATCGGCTAGAGACTTATACTGGGCATACAGCTCGGAGTTCTGCTTGTCGTTCACAGGATAATATGGCTCCATACCATCCTTCCACTCTGTGCTATACTCCTTCGAGATAATGGTCTTTGGGGTATCATATACCTCGGCACCAAACATCTCGAAATGCTTGTGCTCTATCACTCTGGTGTATGGCACCTCACGCTCGGTATAATTCACCACCGCATTGCCTTGATAGTTTGCCTTGTCGATGATTTCCTGCTCAAAGCGGACGGTACGGTAGTTGAGCTTGCCAAACTGATAGCCGTAGAACTCATCTATCTTGCCTGTGAAGACTATCTTGTCGGCGATGCCCTCCCAATACTCTCGATTCTCGAAGAAATCAACATTCGTTTTCGTCTCAACTCCTTCAAGTAACCCATCAATCAGTTTGTTATAACCACCAACAGGGATACCCTGGTACTTATCATTGAAGTAGTTATTATCGAAGATGAGGCGAACTGGCAAGCGCTTGATAATGAAAGCAGGAAGTTCTGTACATTTTCTTCCCCACTGCTTCTCGGTATAGCCCTTGATCAGCTTCTCGTAAATATCCTTGCCCACGAGCAGCATCGCCTGTTCCTCCAAGTTATGAGGCACGTTAGGCAAGCCCATTTTTTCATTCTTCACTCTCAGCTCTTCACTATACTCCGCCTTCTGCTCGTCTATCTTTGCCTGCGCCTCCTCTGGGGTAGTTACGCCCCACATCTGATAGAAGGTGTTCATATTGAAAGGCAGGTTATAGAGTTTGCCCTTGAAATTTGCAACTGGCGAGTTGGTATAGCGGTTAAACTCCACTATAGAGTTGACAAAGTCCCACACCTTCTTGTTGGATGTATGGAAGATATGTGCGCCATACTTATGCACGTTAATACCCTCGATGCTCTCACAATAGATATTGCCCCCCAAGTGAGCTCGCTTGTCTATCACCAAGCACTTCTTGCCCTGCTTGTGGGCAAGATGAGCGAATGTGACTCCGTAAAGACCGGAGCCTACGATTAAGTAATCATAATGATTTTCCATATAATAATTATCGTTTTATTTTTGACAATATTTGAATTAGCATTTCGTCCTTGCAGATACATAGGATAATGAAGTAAGTTAAGACTCCACAGCAACCTTGCAGAAGCAAGATGGTGAGCGTAGGCAGTTGCAAGAGACTTAAACCATATAAGGCGAAAGCCATCACTATGCAACCCAACGCATAAGTGAGATGCGATTTCTTAAAATATATTATAGGTATATACTTGCGACCAATGAAATACATCGAAACAGTCGTGGCTACCTCTGCTCCCAAATAAGCTATAGACGTACCTATATAAGAGAAAAACGGAATCAAACACAGGTTGAGAATCAAATCTGCAACCGCTCCTATACCGCAACACAAAGTTACAATATTGATTTTCCCCTTAGGATACAACACCTGAATGCCAAAAACGTTAGAAATTGCAACCATTAATATAGTAGGTGCAATAATCTGAGACGGCAAGATGGAGGAATCAAATTTGGCACCACATAAAACCATGATAAGACTTGATGCACAAAATATAAGACCTATTGTTATAGGAAGAGAGATAGCCAGAGTGAAATCGTATGATTTCTGAATCAGATGATTGAACTCATTTTCCCTATTTTCTGCTATGAGATGAGAAGCTCGTGGCATCATAACAGAACCTAGGCAGGCTGCTAATCTCAACAACATTTGCACAACCTTGGTTGCTGCTGCGAAATATCCCACAGCCAAAGCATCCTTCAAAAATCCTAGCAATATGGTATTAAGTTGCAGATAGATACTTGTGACAACATAAAATGAGAAGACCTTCAATACAGGCTTGATATGTCGTGTGATATGAAGTTCTGAGAAGATGATATTCTCACGATGGATGTACTTACGAAGTCGGAAGAAGTTGAAGATATTTCCACCTAAGACTCCAAAGACGGTATAGCAACCATAGTATAGCAAATCCGTCTTGCTCTTCACAAAGATAAACAAGAGCACTACCGAGACTGTCTTGATAATCAATCCTCGTATGGTGATATACTTAAAATCCTCAATTCCCTGATAGAACCATTCGCATCCTATTGCCGTAAAGAAGATGGTTAGACTCAGAATCAAGAACAATGGGATATTGACTTGAATCTGCGGAATTGTCAAACAAAGGATAGCGACAATAGCATATCCCACCAATGTCAACATCGAATGCAGCAACAGAATCTCCATTGCTGTGCGATTCATTTGTATCACATCACTTCTATCTCTTGCAATCTCTCGAATGGCATACATCGGTATGCCCAAGCATGTAAACAAGGAGATATAGCTGATGATAGACTGGAAAAAATTGATTTGTCCAACACCATCTGCCTCTATAACTCGGCAAACGTAAGGAAAGGTAATCAACGGGAACAGCATCTGTGTTCCCGTATTGATAAGGTTGAGTATATAATTAACTTTTACTGATTGTGCCATTATTTTCCAAATTCTTTAATTTTCTGTTCCACTTTCAAAGAATAAACAAGCAGTTGTCCATTCTTCTCGGTTACTATATAGCCATCCGGGTCTTGAACTACCACCTTGCTTTCATCGGCTGCATGTACCACGCAATTCTTGCATTCATACAAACGGATGTCCTTGCTTACGCTGCAGCGATATAGCAATACTTTTCGATGTAATCGTCCTGGATAGGAGAAATCTTATTGTTGAGTTTCTCAACCTACTCTGGGATTACATCTACTGCTGTTACATGATGGTGCTGAGACAACAGGGTTGCTATGCTCAGACCGACGTAGCCGGTACCGGCTACTGCTATTTTTATATTCTTAAAATTTTTCATCATTATTGTGTTATTTTTTCGAAAACCTACCCGTCCTTCCTTACCGTTAAAGAAGGTATTTTTCTAAAATCATCCCGTCCTTCTTTACCATTAAAGAAGGCTCCACTTCTCATCTCGATCTTCTCTCCTCAGGCGAGAAGAAGGAAACCGCCCTACTCGGTGCTCGGAACCGCTACGCTCTAAGGTTGGCGGACCATCAAAGGTCTTCGCCAGGTTGTGCGGGATGGGACCGCCTTGATGTAATGCTGTAAGGTGATATACCTATTGAAACTTTCGATTTTGCTTCTTCTTTAACCAAATCTCTCTGCTTAACCAAGGCATCATAATCAGGTTGGAATCTATCGCAAAATTATCCCTGGATAAATGAGTAGAGGCATTAAAACTAATCCTTCAAATTAGGTCAATTTCAAACTTTGCTCTATCTCCTCAGCCCATTCTCGGCATCTTTCCTCTGCCACTTCTTCAATAATCTCTGGTTTAAGTTCTCGATAACAATTGTATAAGTCATCGAAATCCACAGTTTCATCATTAGCCTTCAAGCTCTTAATGAAATCTGACTTTCTTTTCTCATCCTCTGGATGACATGAGTCTGGCCATAAATCAAGCCATAGTCTCATTTTCTCTTTTGATTCTTGTGATATCATACTTATCTGATTATTGTTTTGTGCATCATCAGAAGCAATCACTACATTGATTCCTAAATGCATCAAATTATTTACAACAACATTTTTAATCGCTTCCTTGCGTAGTTTTTCAAATCGAACATATTGTTTATTGATAGCACAATCTATCATCTCTTTATCCAAAAGAAGATAATCTAAATTGTCTTGAAACTTACCATGTTTAAATAAACTATTTAACTTAAGCCTATCATCAGGATAAAGCATGATAAAAGTAAAGGCAGGTTTCTTATATATGCTGACATAATCACCATAATAGTGAAAATCTTTTCGGCCATTACTTTTTAACTCTTCCATCAAGCACATGGCTATTAAATTACTCTGCACATTTTGATTCGCATAAGTATATTCAAAATCGACATCAATTTCTACATTCTCATAATCGATTGCTGTAGTCTTTTCACCTTTAAGGTACTCATCAAATCTATAAAAGATAGGTCGTATATTTCCTAAAGAACTATTGCGAAAACTTTGTTGTGCAGAAGTATAGAAAAACCATTTTTTCAATTCCATTAAATCTGCAGTAGTATAATTTTTCTTTACCGCAAAAAAAGCACAAACAGCTACTAGTTGACGAACATAAGGTAAATGCTTATAAGAAAGAACCCCGCACTCATTGCGTAAAAACTCAACAGACCTTTTAAAATCAATTTTTAAACAATCTACGATTTCTTCCATGTTGCCATGATCTAGTAATTCCTTTATCTTATTTTCAAAATTAAATTTTCCTAAATAGCGATAACAACAATTCAGAACATCATCTGTCTTCAGACCTACAAAGTCATAAGACTTCATTTCATTTATAAGTTTCTTGATTTCCTCTGCTATCAACACACTACCCTTATTGTTATAATAAAGAGCTTGGAGCATTTCAACTTTAGAAATATCAGTTCCCTTTGAATTGATACGAGAAAATACCGTACTTGCCTCATCCAAGGAACAATCATCAAGGATGACCTCTCCTATCTCATATGATTGCAATATAGTATTCAGTTTTTTCAACTTAACGATGTAATCATTTCGTACGGAGACATCTTCTATATCCATATATTTTTGTAAAACTCCCAACAGGGAAAATGTATCATAAACATCAGAAAGAAGAACTAACTTAATGTTTTCTTCTTTATTACTTTTCAGTTCAAAACTATCTTTATCTAAATTATAACACAATTTAAATTTGGAAGGTTTATCTTTATAATCCATAACACAGCAATAGAAAGTTGTTAATCGTTGCCTTCCATCCAAAATATAAAACTGAGCTTCTTTACCCAAAGTTTCTATTTCATCAAAAATCGTCTTGATTGGATAAGAGTCCGTTGGTCTTGGCTTCCACAAAATGATGGAACCAATAGGATAGCCCTTAGTTATACTATCAAACAAATCTATTATCTGAGTAGGAGACCACACCAAATCTCGTTGAAATGCTGGTACTGCGTATTGCCCATCCTGCATTTTACTTACGATTTCACGTAAATATTCTCGCTCTGGTCGTATTGATATTTTCTTCATTTTATCGTATACTATTAAACAATTTCTGCTAACTTCAACAAAAACAACTGAAGTTCTGACAATTGTATTCCCTGTATATCAAATGACTTCAGATTTTTCTCATAATCCTTCATTGTCATTGATATACCTATATTTTCCATCATATTCTTTTGGTAATTTTTTCTTTGCTTGTCTTTCTTTGCCTTATGATGATTTTTTTGCCATTGTTTGGTTTCTTCTATCGGAAACTTTACATAGTCATAGCTATCATCATCTGGATAATCAGTCATATCCACCCCAAGCTTTGTGTATTCTATCTTAGGGAAATAATTCTCTATTGCCCTTTTATACCATGAATGCCATACATAGCCATTACCAAAATCAAGCTTATAAATGTCAGACTCTACAACTTGAGCCGCGTCCTTATTACACAAAAACCTGAAAATCGGATTATTATCTGTCGCAAAGCAAGCATCATTATCTGTATCCCTATCAAACAATATGCAAACTTTATGATTATATAATCCATCGAACTCATATTGGTTTTTATAACTAATCATCTTAGGAATTTCTCCCTTACCTCCACAATGAACACCTTTCAGCATTTTAGTTTCATTGATTGCCCGTTCAACATAAGAAAACACAGAAAAATAATATCTGTCATTTTTATAAACTACACTCATTCTATTGTAAATAGGCCATTCATTTGGAGCATTTTCTATTAAAAGTTCAGATGAGGTCAAAAATAAAAGCTTCCTCTGCTCTAAAGTAAAATCATAAAATTTAAGAGTTTGAAGATATCTCTTCATCGTTCTCGTTGGGCTTAAATATTCTGTTGCTTCTTGATATAAAGTCTTTTGAGGTTTTGACAAACTATTTTCGACAATCTCTGTCACCGCTGCTTTTACCAATGGATTCATTTCAATATAGTGACCATGCTCTAAGATTGAAATAATATCGCAAACATCCTGTTCCTTCTCTTCCTCGCTACGAGTGAGGAAGGTTTTATCAACAATTACAATCATTTACGAATCTATTAATCTCTTTTGTTAATTCAAATGATTCACTGAAGACTCCTAACGGCCAGTCATCAAATTCACCTTTTTCATCTACATAAATACGCTTTAAAGCTGAGCCTTCCTCTGTATCCATGACATAATAAATTGCTATGTCATCTGGAGTAAAGGAAATTTCCTTGTTTACTATAAGTTTCTGGAATCCTAACAACAAGTTTTTACTATGCGACTCTACAACAAAAACATTATGATGCTCTGTTGCAGAACGACCTAACAGCTCTGCAATATTAGCGTGAGCAGCAGGATGGAGATGAAGTTCTGGTTGCTCTATAATGTTTATCGAGTTAGGTACCGCAATAGTTGCTAAAGTTACAATAGGCAACACTTGCGCAACACCCTGGCCAACCTCAGCAATATTCACCTCTGTTCCTTTTCTTTTAACCCAAAGAGTATAGTTACCAGAATTATTCGAAGAATTGGAAAAACTAAGCATTTGTCCCTCTAAATACTGGTTCATCCACGAAGATACTTTATTGAAACATCCATCTCCCTTTATAAACGAATTTAATAAGATATCATAGGCTCCTGCTCCATCATAATTTACAGAATATTCCTTAGAGAAACCATGAAACCTAATGTTTTCAGGTGCCATTCTACGAATTGGTCCTATATAATTAAAAATAGAACTATCATTACCCCCCATTTCATTATCAGAAATAAAGGAGCTAAGTCGATCTTCTAAAGTATCTTCACGAGATTCTTTTCGCACCTGGCATAAGATTTCTCCATTCTTCTGACAAGTATAACTATAAATCTTAATAATAGAGTCGTCTACGTAATAATTAAGCGCTATAGTCAAACCATTTCTAAATTCAACTTCAAGATTCAAATCTGCCATAGAACCATTGTGAAACAATGCTTGATAACTTCCGCCTAGCACAATTTCATTAACTTTTAGCGATGGAAGCCAATAATTTTCATTTACCATAGAGGTAAGTAAAGCTATCAACTTAAGAATCGACGACTTTCCACTACTATTTTTTCCTATAATCAATGTAACAGGACACAATTCCAATTCTTCCAAATCAGGAAAAGCCTTATAATTTTTAAACTTAATCTTCGTAATCATATCTTTAAACTCCATACAATATACTATTACAAACTGCATTTTCTTAAATCAACAAGTAGATGCTTCAACGAAACTCTATTTGATTGATAAACGCCCCCCAAAGTATTCATGGCATAAGCAGAGAAACTCACGCCATTATTCATTGCCTCTATATTTTCGAACAGCGGCAACATCTTACGACTAAAAATATAAGTTCTTGTCACTATTTCTCCATGTTCTAATTTTTTAGGAAAGCAAACATTATCTGGCAAATGATTTTGAGAAACAAAGGCACTCTTTCCATCTAATACAGGCTTGTCAAACTCAAAGTGTGGCTCTAAAATGAACATAGGTTCATGACTATAATTGATTACTGAAACACTTACACCTATTCCTTCAACCTTACCTGTAGGTCTGCCCCACATGGTCTCAAACATATAATTAAAATTCACCGAGACAACAGCTTTAGGTCGAATACATGTTTTTTGCTTTGTAGATTTCAAAAAATCCATTTTATCAATTCTCTCCTCATTTATTTCAGAAATAACCCTTTGTAAGTTAGTTTCATATTTCTTATCATCGGTAAAATCATCGCCATTTCGAGATGCTAAAATAGGAGGAAAAGAATCTGCAAAAGTCCCTGATCGTAATATCGGATAATACTTCGTTGTATCAATATCTAACATATAGTCAGAGCTAATAATCGATTCTTCAAAAGATACACCACCAGAGTCAAGAGATCTTTGCTTGTAATTGGGAGTTCCAATCACCAAAACCCTATCAGCCAGAGTCAGGCCTTGCTCCATGAAACGTGTAAGAGATGCGCCTTTCGATAAATATTGATCCAACAGTATTATGAAGTTGCCATACCTTTCCAAGTCATCTGCAAACTTACGAACCCATTGCTTATGCGCATCATCATCATGAGAATATGATATAAATATCGTTTTCTGCATAATCAAATATTTTGTTTATACTACATTTTTAACCTCATCTATCGCATATCACCAATACAGCGTCACCACTATAATATTACTAGCAGTTACACCTATCAGTTTTTTGAAAAAGTTATTTTGAATCATACGGGTAAGAATGCCTTTTTCTTCATTTTCAACGAAGTTAACTTCATCTGCCATTGCAGCCTGCTGCATTCCTCATCGCAATAGGCTGCATCTGCCATCGCAGCCTACTGCATTTTTTCTTCTATTTTCCCCTCCTATAGCATCTCACGGATAAAATCATAAAGGAGTTTGGCACTTTGGCTTACCTTTGAAGATTTAATGCTAAGTGATTTCTTATCCAAGGTATGGGAAGCATAATAAAGAGAATAGCCTTCCACATCATCAACCTGGCGCGAAACCTGCACGGAAGGATTGTCTGACTCGGAAAGGAAGGAAGACATCTTGACCAATAATGAGCGATTGGCAGTTTCCGGACTTTCTGCCTTATTTTTGCCCTTGATGCTTTCTGCCACAACAATATGTTCTTCGGCATGATTCTCTTTTTCCAATCCCGATACCGCACCCACCATAAAAACGGTATCAACCTTGAATACCGTATATAATGCAGTAGCCAGAACAGAAGTGGCGCATACTCCAGGTTTATCTGTGCATGTCGCTATGATGCGAAGCTCATGCAAGCCTGCTGTATGGATAGTTGCCGTGCGAAAGATATAGGGCAAAGCGTCATTTTCCATATAATCCCATTGACAACGGCTAAAGGTATTCAGCATTTGCTCTAATTCTTCGGCATGGGTGCAGATGATAGCCACATCGTATTTACTACGATTCTCCAGGCTTTCTGCAAGCGACTTCTTAAACTGGTGCAGCTGTAGAAGCTTCTGCTGAAGGTCTTTGCGCCAATTGGTATCCTTATGGCTATAAAAGAGAAGATGCCATAGCTTGTCACGGAAATCCTGCTGCTGTTGGGTGAACTCTTTTTCATATTCGGTCAAACCTATCACCTGAAGAGGCACCTTGATGCTCTCGTTCTGATAGATTTCATCCAGATACTCCGCTCCTGCCGTATGCGATTGCTCTTCGTCTTCATGATGTGGCATCACCATGTCGAGAATAAGAAGATCGTATTGCGTTGCCTGCATCTGCAGCCTACCTTTGTAGATATTGGGAGCAGTATCAATTTTCACCTCTCCATGTGGCAGGAGATTGGTTATGACGTGACGAAGCGCTTCTACCTTGATGCCGGAATCGTCCATTATCAGTATGTCTATCATGAGAATATGCTTTTAATCTGTTGTTCCAACCTGTTGCGCCAGTCGCCCTTCTGGGCTGAATAGTAAACATAGGAACGGTAATTATCGGGATATTGTTCTTTCAACTCTATATCGAAGGTGGCAAGTTCCTTGCGTCCAAACACGTTGTACATCGTGACAACTATGACCGGCGTGGAGATATTGCGCAGATACATTCCCTCCAGGATATTTTGACCTGCGGCTGGCTCTGGCAAGCCTCCACTGGCATCATCGTTGAGATCGAAGGTGCTCATCGACATATCGAGAAGGATAAGATCGTACTCCTGCTCTGCCTCGAATATCATCTCTTGGGCGGAATTATAAGAGGTGCAATGATAGACCTTGGAATCAGGGAATTTCGCCTTCAGGAAATTTCTGATGTCCTTTGCCTTTTCCTCATAGTCTTCTACCAAGAGTATTCTTTTGTTCTTACTCATAAGCTATAGATGAAGGGAGATGATTCAGCTGGGATGTGTCTACCAGCATTTCGTTGAGATTGAAATATATGTCTGTGTGGCATTTTCCGTCCTTCGCCACGATGGTAAAATAATTGTTCTGGTCGCCAAACTCAAATTGCAGGATGTTCATAGCCTTTACCAAACCACTACCTTTCTCCTTCTGGAGGCGGCACTGGTCTTGCAGGCGCTCATAGAATATCTGGTTGAGTCTGTCCTCATCCGTACCATCAGGCAAGTCGTTGACAAGTTGCAGGTGCAAAATGTGCCCATCTTTCACCGTTGGACTAATACCAAAGGAAAACCGCTGCTCCTTCTTGCAATATTTCAGCATATTGCTGAAGAATATGGTGAAGAGATCGAACATGGAGGCACTGTATTCCGAGCGAATGTGCAGTTTGATGTCGAGCGACAACTCATTGCCTGTCTCGTTCAACTCCGGTATATACTTGACGGCAGACTCCAATGCCATCTGCATGTGGTTATCGAGCAAGAAACCATCATACTTGGTAGCCTGGCGATAGAACCACTTCTCTACCTTTGCCAGCTTGGCAGTAAGTTCCTCACGTGCCTTGTTGATGGTGGAGTTTAGTTGCTTGTAGAGCTCTGGTACGGTAGAAAGCGACTGGATGGACGATTCCAGGTCGATGAGCAAGGCAAACATGCCTGGTGCCAGCTCATTCTTCACCTTGCCACGAATCTTTTCGAGGCGTTGCTCGGTAATCTCCCAGAGATATACCATCACCTGACGGCAGAAGTCTTCAACTCCGGAAGCCGTACTTTCTATCTGCAGGAAACGAGTGCAGATGTCATCGGTGGATACCTCATAGTTGAAATCACCCATCATGTTGTCATTCTCATCCACATGAATCTGTATCACGGTATCCTTGAACTCTGAGATAAGATGATCTATCTTCTTGGAGAACTCTATGATTGACTTATTGAGAATATCGTTGCTTTTCGCATCGAGATTAAATTCCCTTTGCCATACATGGCTAGGAATATATGTGGTGCCCTCGGTACTATATACCAAGTTGAGACGTGCCAAGCCTGAACGCAACTCTCCCTCAAATACACCATGGCGAATACGGGTACTGAGATAAGTGCCCAATCCAAAACGGCTCTTCAAAAATGCTCTGCGAATCACATCAAAAAGCTGGGTAGCAGCCTCAGCTATCACATTATCAGAATAAGTGGCGACATTATTTATCATCTCGGCATTTTTTTCGGTACTGGAATAATCCAATCCGCCAACCAGGTAATATACGCGATCCTGATTTGCCAAGGCTGCCTGTTTCTTGAAGCGGTCGTATAAGTCGGATATGCCTTGCAATTCATACTTGAAGACTGCTTCCTCGTTGACGTAGATTTTGCTGTCATCGAGCTTCTTCATGCCTCGGTAGGCTATCAACTCGTGCATCAGTTCTGTATAGATGGCGGAATATCGCTTGTCGTCAGGTGACTTCATGCGCAGGAAACTTACAATCTTGAGCTTTTCCTCCAGCACATCCATGGTACTCTTCAACTTGTAATGATGATAGAGAATGTCATCCGTCAGCAAAATATAGAAGAAAAGTTCTACCTTGGCTGGTGACTTGTCGGTCATGAGTTCTATCAACTCTGAAGGATAATTGACACCCTCATACTTGCAATATCGCTCCAGCACAAACTGCTTCTGAGGATATTTCTCAGCATTGAGGAATATGAAAAGCAGGAAATCGATATTGTTACGTATACCTTCGTAGCGCTGCTTCTTGATGTCGGCAAGGAACTGGTGGGTATCTATCTTCGAAACAAACGCCTTGTTATCGATGTACTTGTCGATATAGAAGCGAACTGCCTGCTGACGATATTCTACTCCCAGTTTCATATAAGAACGGAAGATATATTCCACTGCCGTCTGGGCTGTAGGCGTAATGTCGTGATTATCGTCAAGAATAACCTTCCACTTTTCCAATGCCTCCTCATACATTCCGTTTTCGAATAATATCTTGGCATTATCAACGTCACGAATGTATGACACGATGCTCGTATCCTCGATGACCTCTTTCAGTATGCGTTGATGCTGATAGTTGAGAGCCTTGGAATGAGGCATCCGCTGCAGGGCGGCCTCTATGTATTCCAACCGTATGTCATCATCCTGGAAGATGCCATTGAAATAAGGGTCGAAACAAGTCATGGAGAGTTGGCGCAAGGTTTCGCATCGACTCGTATTGCGCTCCTCACGGATGAAGTAATCAAGACCTGCTGCTATCTGGAAACCATAGATATGCTTATTGAGCTTATAAAGGGTATCCTTGTACTGGTCGTTGTCTTTCTCGGTCATCACCCGATAAACATTGAAGGCTATCTCGTTGAGTATGCAATCCTTATTGCCGTCGATGTTTCGAAATCCCCGATGCAGGAACAACAAGGCTCGGCTGTATAACTTGACCACATCAAAATTAGAAGGATTCTTCAGCAAGAAATTCCTGCATGCCGTGATTGTTTCCTCATACTTGCCTGTATAATAGTAATCCAGGATACGGATGAACTCTTCGGAATAGTAATCCTCTGGCATTTTCTGCACATCATTGATTGCCAGGAATGGATAAAGCAGGCTGTCACCCGACAAACGATAGAGCTTGCGAGCAAAATGCAAGACACTTGCCATATGTTCCGGTTCCTTGATAAGATAGGAACGCAACACATAGAGCAGAAGATTGTAGCGGTCGATGGCAGAATTGAGCGACTCCATGATGAGC
>OIYQ01000429.1_pt1 | contig 17446 bp, 18 predicted proteins | sample 1588311 | NCBI WGS metagenome assembly OIYQ01 (sample SAMN03283244) | human gut metagenome | biome: human-associated habitat; material: feces | host: Homo sapiens | place: Peru | collected 2012
AAGTCGAAGCACAAAAAAGCTAGCGCTGCGCCAGTCGGCGCTATCGCTTTAACGCTTTTTTCGCTTCTCCATTTATAACCCCTCAGTCGCTGCGCGACAGCTCCCCCAAGGGGGAGCAGGCACGCCCGCAAGCATTGCACTTGAGCCGGAAACTTTCCCGCCATGCCAAAGGCTCCCTCCTTGAGGGAGCTGTCAAAACCGTAAGGTTTTGACTGAGGGAGTTCGTTCCAAACCTCTCCCGTGAAAAGGCAAATCTGGAAAATCCGCAGATTTTCCAGATTTGCGAAATTAAAAATAATTTTTCCGCTGAATATGCCCAGAGTGAAACGGAGGGCATTTCAAATCATTTGTTAGAGGAAACCCGAAAGTATATGAACCACTTAGGAGATTATGATGTCATCGTCATTGGCGCCGGCCATGCGGGCATCGAAGCCGCCCACGCAGCTGCTATGCTGGGCGCAAAAACGGCCGTCTTTACCATGAGTCTGGACGCCATCGGCAATATGCCCTGCAACCCCAGCATCGGCGGCACCGCCAAGGGCACGCTGGTGCGGGAGGTGGACGCGCTGGGCGGCGTGATGGGTCTGGCGGCAGACGCCACCTATCTGCAAAGCCGGATGCTGAACAAGGGCAAAGGCCCCGCCGTGCACGCACTGCGGGTGCAGACCGACCGCCGCCGCTACAACGAATACATGAAGCACGCGCTGGAGCAGACCCCGGGTCTGGCCATCCATCAGGCCGAGGTGGTGGCGCTGGAAGTAGAGGACGGCCATGTGAAGGGCGTTGTCACCCAGCTGCACGGCGAGTACACCGCCAAGTGCGTGGTGCTGGCCACCGGCACGAACCTCGGCGGCAAAATTTTTGTGGGCGATGCGTGGTATGCCTCCGGCCCGGACGGCATGCACGCCGCCAACGCCCTGACCGACAGCCTGAAAGCCGCCGGTCTGCCGCTGCGCCGGTTCAAGACCGGCACCCCCGCCCGGGTGCACCGCCGCAGCATTGATTTTTCCAAGCTGGAATGCCAGCCCGGCGACCCGGACAGCGAATTGCAGCCCTTCAGCTTTTTGACCGATGCGCCCATGCACAACAAGGTGGAATGCTGGATCGCCTACACGAACCCCGAGACCCACAAGATCATTCTGGATAACATCCAGCGCAGCCCGCTGTACGGCGGCATGATCGAGGGTGTCGGCCCGCGCTACTGCCCCTCCATTGAGGATAAGGTGGTGCGTTTCTCCGGCAAAGACCGCCACCCGCTCTTCGTGGAGCCCTGCGGCGAGAACACCGAGGAAATGTATTTGCAGGGTGCCTCCAGCAGCCTGCCGGAGGACGTGCAGAACGCCTTCTACCACAGCATCAAGGGCTTTGAGCATCTGGAGATCATGCGCCCTGCCTACGCCATCGAGTACGACTGTGTAGACCCCACCAGTCTGGAAGCTACGCTGGAAAGCAAGGTGGTGCGGGGGCTGTACGGGGCAGGGCAGTTCAACGGCACCTCCGGCTACGAGGAAGCCGCCGCGCAAGGTCTGCTGGCGGGTCTGAACGCCGCCCGCAACGCGCTGGGCATGGAGCAGCTGGTGCTGCCCCGGCACACCAGCTATCTGGGCACGCTGGTGGACGACCTTGTCACCAAAGGCGTCATGGACCCCTACCGCATGATGACCAGCCGCAGCGAGTACCGGCTGACCCTGCGGCAGGACAACGCCGACCAGCGCCTGACCCCCATCGGCAGGGAATACGGCCTTGTGCAGGATGACCGCTGGGCAAAGTACCAGCACACCCAGCAGATCTTGGAAGCCGAGCGCCGCCGCCTGCACGAAGCGCATCTGCGCACCGCCGACCTGCGCGCCGCCATGGAGGCCGCCGGTCTTACCCCCGCCGCCGAGGGCGGCATTGCGGAGGAGCTGCTGCGCCGCCCGGAGATCAGCTACCCGCTGGTGGCGGGCATCATCGGCTGGGGGGAGGAGATCACCCCCATGCTGGCGGAGCGGCTGGAGACCGAGATCAAGTACGCCGGTTACATTGCCCGGCAGGATCGGATGATCCGGGAGGTGGCACGCCACGAAAAGACCCTCATCCCGGAGGATTTCGAGTACGCCGCCCTGACCGGCCTGACGCTGGAAGCCCGGGAAAAGCTTGCCCGCATCCGTCCCCGCAATCTGGGGCAGGCGGGGCGCATCCCCGGCGTTTCGCCCTCCGATGTGGCGCAGCTGAGCATCGCACTGGCAGCAAAGAAGTAAGAGGGGGGCAGGCCAACGGGCAGCTTTCTCTTCGGACACGAATCGGGCCATTCCATCGCCCGCCCTATTGCCTTCGGCAACAGGGTCCCACCCCAGCGGACGGTCCTCAGAGAAACTACCCGCTGTCCTGCCGAAAGAACTGCTGCTTATCCGCTACAGCCCCACTTGTGAAAATGCGTTTGGAGCGGCCCGCAGGCCGCGACAAACGCAAATATAAATAATAATTTCCGCTGATATTGTCAGAGCGAAGCGGAGACAATTCTAAATCGTTAAACCTAGAAAGAAGCTGCAACCAATGGAAGAACTCAAGCTTTACGAGGGCCGTCCTGCCGACTGCACCGGGCGGCTGGAAAAAGAGATCCGCACCTATGACCTGCTGGATAAGCTGGGCATCCCGTTCTGGCGCACCGACCACGGCTGGATGAAGGCCGATACCATGGAGGACTGCCATGTGATCGATGCCTGCCTGAATGCCACCGTCTGCAAGAACCTGTTCCTGTGCAACCGGCAGAAAACGAACTTCTATCTGCTCATGATGCCCGGGGACAAGCCCTTCAAAACCAAAGAACTTTCCCACCAGCTGGGCATTGCACGGCTGAGCTTTGCCTCGCCCGAGGATATGGAGCAGTATCTTGACTGCACGCCCGGCTCCTCCTCCATCATGGGGCTTGCCAACGATCCCGAAAACAAGGTGCAGCTGTTGATGGATGAGGATGTGAAAAAAGGGAAGTACCTCGGCTGCCACCCCTGCATCAACACCTCTTCGCTTAAAATTCGCACGGCAGATGTGCTGGAAACCTTCCTGCCCGCCGTCCACCATGAGCCGATTTTCGTCCGGCTGACCGGGGAATGAAAGAAAGGAAAACACTATGATCGACAAACAGCGGTTGGAGGAAAAATGTTCCACATGGAACATCACCCTCACCGGCACCCAGCTGGACCAGCTGGACGCCTTTGCCCAGATCCTTGTAGACTACAACCAGAAGGTCAACCTGACCGCCATCACCGACCCGGAGGGCATCGAGGACAAGCACTTCCTCGACAGCCTGCTCTTTGCCGCGCAGCCGGAAGTGGCAGGGAAGATGGTGGACGTCGGCGCAGGGGCAGGCTTCCCCGGCATCGTGACCAAGATCTACAAACCGGAACTGGAACTGACCCTGATGGAGCCGACCGGCAAGCGGGTGGAGTTTTTGAAATATGCCTGCGGCCAACTGGGCCTGACCGGGGTGGAGTTCGCCAAGGAACGCGCTGAGGAAGCAGCCCGCAAGAGCTGGCGGGAACAGTTCGACCTCGCTTCGGCCCGCGCGGTGGCGGCTCTGCCGATGCTGGCCGAATACTGCCTGCCGCTGGTCAAGGTCGGCGGCAGCTTTCTGGCAATGAAGGGCGCTTCCGGTGAGGAGGAACTCGCGGCAGCCCGCGGCGCCATCCGGAAGCTGGGCGGCGCGTATCAGGAGACCCGCACCCTGCATCTGCCCGGCGGCGACACCCGCACCCTCATCCTCTGCAAAAAGATTTCGCAAACTCCGACAGCGTACCCCAGAAATGGTGGAAAAATCGCAAAATCGCCGCTGAAATAACGAAATATCGAAATAAAATTGAAGCACCCTGCCGAACGAAACTTCTGGCAGGGTGTTTTGTTTTCTGGTACACTGGGGATGGAACGAGGCTTGTTTTCCACCTTTTCCTGAGAAATTGTTGAAAACGAGCGCATACTTTGGTGAAAGGGGTATTCTTATGTTTGAACGTAGAAGATCCGCTGGAAAGATCGTGCAACTCCCGGTGGAAGACATCCATCCCTCGCCGTATCAGGCGCGCACGACCTTCGATGAGCAGGAGCTTGCGGGGCTGGCTCAGAGCATCCGGGAAAACGGTCTGTTGCAGCCCATCACGGTGCGGAAGACCGACAGCGGCTATGAGCTGGTCGCGGGGGAGCGGCGGCTCCGCGCCTGCAAGCTGGCGAAGATGGGGACCATCCCATCCATCGTCTGCGACTTTACCGACCAGCGCACCGCCGCGCTTGGCCTGCTGGAAAATTTGCAGCGGGCTGACCTGAATCCATTTGAGCAGGCACAGGGCCTGCGGGACGTGATGGTTTTGTGGGACTGCACCCAGGCCGAAGCGGCCAAGCGGCTGGGGATGGCACAGCCGACTCTGGCCAACAAACTCCGCCTTTTGCAGCTGACAGGGGACCAGCGGCAGTTCATTCTGGACAACGGCCTGACCGAGCGCCATGCGCGGGCCGTCCTCCGCCTGCCGGAGAATCGCCGCAGCGAAGCCCTCATCATGATCGCCAAACGGAAGATGAACGCCCGCGCGACTGACCTTTACATCGACCAGCTGCTGAACGAGACGGCGCAGGGCAAACACCGCATCTCGATGGTCAAGGATGTGCGCATCTTTGTGAACACCATCGACCACGCCATCCGCCTGATGACCGACAATGGCGTGCCCGCCACCGCCCACCGCGAGGAGCGGGACGGCTACATTGAGTACACCGTCCGCATCCCTACCGCTGCGGCCCAGAAATAGGGGAGGGCAGAAATGTTCCATGTGGAACATCCGAAACCGAAAAAAACAACAGCAAAAACGCGCCGGGAAGCGACAGAATTTGAAAAAATCGAACGGAGGAAGCAAAATCTGCGAATGCGGGGCCATTTTCGCGTAAAATTATAAGGAATCGGGTTCAAAAAGCCGCGCTGATGTGCTATACTAAAGAACAAAGGGGTCCGCAGACGGGAAAACGGCGGCCCGACCTCGAATGTTCCATGTGGAACAAAAAGTTTTCCTGAGAGGAAGAAAACGCGCGTGGCAAAAATAGTTGCAGTTGCAAACCAAAAAGGCGGCGTGGGCAAAACGACCACGGCCGTCAATCTGTCGTCCTGTGTTGCGGCGCTGGGCAAAAAGGTGCTCATCGTGGATCTGGACCCGCAGGGCAACACCACCACCGGCTACGGCATCCCCAAGCGGAGCGTCGAGCTGGGGACGTATGAGATGCTCATCGGCGAGGCGAGCGCCCGGCAGGCCATCCGGAACACCGAGTTCCGCACCGACGTCATCGGCTCCAACACCCGGCTGGCCGGTGCCAGCTTGGAAATGATCGACCTGCCCGGCCGCGAAGGGCGTCTGCGCAAGGCGCTGGCTGAGGTGCAGAAGGACTACGACTTCATCTTTATCGACTGCCCGCCCAGTCTGGACCTGCTCACCCTCAACGGCCTGAGCGCCTGCGACAGTGTGCTCATCCCGGTGCAGTGCGAATACTATGCGCTGGAAGGATTGTCGGAGCTTATCAGCACCCTCAAGACCATCCGCAAAAAGTATAATCCGTATCTGGATATCGAGGGCGTGGTGTTCACCATGTTCTCGCTACGGTACAACCTGACCGTACAGGTGGTGGAGCAGGTGCAGAAATACTTTGGCTCCAAGGTGTACAAGACCACCATCCCGCGCTCCATCCGCATTTCGGAAGCGCCCAGCTACGGACAGCCCATCAATTTCTACGAGCCCAAGGGCAAGGGCAGTGAAGCCTACATGGACTTGGCCATCGAATTTGTCAAGCACAACCGCCCGCAGGAACCTAAGAAGTCCCGCGCAAAGGCTGCACCCGCCGCAGAGCCGGCGAAAAATGCTCTGGAAGATTAAAACAGGGGGAACAAGGTAAACAATGGCAAGAGGAAAAGGAGGGCTCGGGCGCGGGCTGGACAGTCTGTTTGAGGACGCAGCACCGGTCTTTGAGTCAGAGCACGCAGCGGTGGAAACTTTGCCGCTGCGCGAGATCGAGCCGGACCCCGACCAGCCCCGCAAGACCTTTGAACAGGAGACCCTCAGTGAGCTGGCTGCCAGCATCGCCGAGCACGGCTTATTGCAGCCCATCGCGGTGCGTCCAAGACCCATGGGCGGTTACAGCATCGTGGCGGGCGAGCGCCGCTGGCGCGCCTCCCGCATGGCGGGTCTTACCGAGGTGCCGGTGGTCATCAAGGATGTGTCCGATGAGCAGGCCATGGAGCTGGCGCTGGTGGAGAATTTACAGCGCGAGGATCTGGACCCGGTGGAAGAAGCTGCCGGTATCCGGGAACTGATGACCCGCTGCGACCTGACACAGGAGCAGGCCGCCCGCAAGCTGGGCAAAAGCCGCAGCGCACTGGCCAACAGTCTGCGTCTGCTCAACCTGCCGGAAACGGTGCTGGAGCTGCTGAAGAGCGGCTTTATCAATACCGGCCACGCCAAGGTGGTGCTGGGTCTGCCCACGCCGGAATTGCAGGCCGAAGCCGCGCAGATCATCGCGGACAACCAGCTGAACGTCCGGCAGGCCGAGGCGCTTTGCAAAAAGATGGCAAAGCCCGCCAAGGAGCCCCGCGAACCCGCCCCCCGCGGCACTTTGCCGGTGGAGGTGGAAGAGAGCCTGAAGCAGGTGCTGGGCAGCGAGGTGAATGTAGCCTACCACGGCGGCAAGGGCAAGCTGACGGTGCATTTTTACTCCGATGAGCAGCTGCGCGCCTTTGCAAACCTGCTGGGACAGTACCAGATGGAAACCGAATAACCATGCGATCCAAGGCGGGAACAGCCGCCTTTGAACGGCAGCGGAAAGCCGCAGGCGCACCGCTGCAAGCCCAATAGAGTTAAGGAGAGTCAATCATGCTGGATATCAAATTTGTCCGCGAGAACCCGGACGCCGTTAAGGAAAACATCAAAAAGAAGTTTCAGGACGCCAAGCTGCCGCTGGTGGATGAGGTCATCGAAAAGGATGCCCAGTACCGCGCAGCCCTGAAGGAAGTGGAGGCCCTGAAGGCCGCCCGCAACAAGCTGAGCAAGGCCAATGGCCCGCTGTTCGGCCAGCTGAAGAAGTGCACCGACGAGGCACAGAAGGCTGAGATCCAGGCACAGATCGATGCCAACAATGCCGCCGTCAAGGCCGACGCCGACAAGATGGCAGAGCTGGAGAAGGAAGAGGAGGCACTGTCCGCCCGCATTCAGGAGATCATGTACTCCATTCCCCAGATGATCGACCCCAGCGTGCCCATCGGCCCGGACGATACCTATAACGTGGAAGCCCAGCGCTTCGGCGAGCCCGTTGTGCCGGATTTCCCCATCCCGTACCACACCGAGATCATGGAGAGCTTTGACGGCATCGATATGGACGCCGCAGGCCGTGTGGCCGGCAATGGCTTCTACTACCTGCTGGGCAATATCGCACGCCTGCACGAGGCTGTGCTGGCCTACGCCCGCGACTTTATGATCAACAAGGGCTTCACCTACGTCATTCCTCCCTTCATGATGCACGGCAACGTGGTGCAGGGCGTCATGTCCTTCCCCGAGATGGATGCCATGATGTACAAGATCGAGGGTGAGGATCTGTACCTCATCGGCACCAGCGAGCACACCATGATCGGCCGCTTCATCGACCAGACGCTGGACGAGAGCAAGATGCCCCTGACCCTGACCTCCTACAGCCCCTGCTTCCGCAAGGAGAAGGGCGCACACGGCATCGAGGAGCGCGGCATCTACCGCATCCACCAGTTCGAGAAGCAGGAGATGATCGTGTTCACCGCCCCGATGGCCTTGGCCCGGGGGTCGATGTGGGTGCAGTATTCCATGACCAGTTTCTTGTAGGGGATGGTGACATTGATGGCCTTGAACTGCCGCTTTGCCAGAAAGGCCCGGGCCTCTTCCTCCGTGGGCAGAGGGCACAGGTCGTAGTGGTAGCCGCAGAGCATCTCGTGGATGATCTTGGAGTAGGAGTGGCCGAGTTTTGCGCCGATGAGTCCGTATTCCATTTTACTCGTCCTCCTTCCGGAAGCTGGTGGGGTGGGTCATCCATGCCGCGCCGTAGCGTGCCGTGAGCAGGTCGCCCACAGCCAGTGCGGCGGCGCAGGTCTGCACGATGGCGGCTCTGGGCACGATGCAGGGGTCGTGACGGCCCTGAATGGACAGCTGTGCGTCCTTTTTGGCAAGATAGTCCACTGTATCCTGCTGCTTGTAGATGCTGGGTGTGGGTTTGACCACGGTGCGGAACACCACCGGCATCCCGTTGGCGATGCCGCCGTTGACGCCCGCATTGTGGTTGGTGGCAGTGACGACTGCTCCCTGCGGCGTCATGCGGAAGGCGTCGTTTGCTTCGGAGCCGCGCATTCCGGCAAAGCCGAAGCCGGTGCCGAACTCGATGCCCTTGACGGCGGGCACCGAGAACGCCAGATGTGCGATCTCGCTCTCCACACTGTCGAAATAGGGCTCGCCGATGCCGGCCGGCAGGCCGAGGATGGCAGTTTCCAGCATTCCGCCCACGCTGTCACCTTCCGCACCGGCGGCACGGATGGCGGCTTTCATGGGTTCTTCTGCGCTCTCGTCCAGCACCGCAAAGCCCTCGGGCTTGCTGGCAAGGGCTTCCACCTGTGCAGCCAGCTGCGCGGCATCGTCCAGCGCAAAGCGGGTGTCCGCAATGCCGGCACACTCCGCGATATGGGTGGTGATGTCGATGCCTGCACGGTGCAGTGCGCCCAGCACGATGGCACCGCCCGCCACAAGGGCGGCAGTCACCCGGCCGGAGAAGTGCCCGCCGCCCCGGGCATCCTGAAAGCCGTGGTACTTGGCGTAGGCGGTGTAGTCTGCGTGGCCGGGGCGCAGAAGGTCTGCGGTCTTGGCGTAATCGCCGCTGCGGGTGTTGGTATTTTCGATCATCAGGGCAATGGCGGTGCCGGTGGTGCGGCCGTTCACCACGCCGGACAGCAGCTGCACGGCATCCGCTTCCACCCGGGGGGTGGACAGGCCGTCGCCCCGGGCACGGCGCTTGTCCATGCAGGCGGCGAGAAAGCTCTCGTCCACCGGCACACCGGCGGCCATGCCGTCCAGCACCGCGCCCACGGCGCGGCCGTGGCTCTCGCCGAAGATGGTCAGCGAAAGGTCGCTGCCAAAGGTATTTTTCATGGGTCAGTCCTCCATGCCCAGCAGCGGGCGCAGCCCCTCCACAGGGATGGTCTCGGCGCGCCAGCAGCCAAGGCCGGGCACCTTGATGATGGTGATCTGTCCGCCCTGCGCCTTTTTGTCGTGCAGCATCTCGGCCAGTACCTTTTCCTTATCGTAGGCGGTGCGGGTGGGCAGACCCAGACGGCGGTACACATTGCGCACCCGCTTTTGCAGGGCTTTGGATTCGATCATGGGCAGCATGCCCAGCGCCACGCACTCGCCGTGGAACAGGCCGGTGGTGCGGCGTCCCTTGATGCCCTTCACGGCCTCGATGCCGTGGCCGATGGTGTGGCCGAAGTTCAGCGCCTTGCGCACGCCCTGCTCGGTCTCGTCCTGCTCCGGGTCGGCCAGAAGCCCGGCCTTGACCGCCTCGGCCAGACCGTTGATGAAGTGGCGGCGGGGCAGGGTGGACAGGGTGTCCGGGTCCACGATGACCAGCTTGGGCTGCCAGAAGGCACCCACGATGTTTTTGGTGTCGCCCAGATCCACGGCGGTCTTGCCGCCGATGGAGGAATCGATCATGGAAAGGGTGGTGGTGGGGCAGTTGATAAAGTCGATGCCGCGCATATAGATGGAAGCGGCAAAACCGGCAAGGTCGCCCACTACGCCGCCGCCCACGGCTACCACAAGGTCGCCACGGCCCATGCCGAAGTCCAACATCTGCCGCAGCACGGTCTCCAGAATTTTAAAGCTCTTGCTGGCCTCGCCCTGCGGCACGGTGATGATGGTGGCGTCCTTGCACTGGTCTGCCACCATCTGGGCGTACTGTGCGGGCACACCGCTGTCGGTGACCACCGCCACCCGGCGGTCCAGCCGGGCGAACTGGTACAGGTTTTCCAGCGAGCCGCGCTTGACGATGATGTCGTAGCTGCGCTCGCCCAGATTCATGGTCAGCTTGGTTCCGATAAAATCACTCATTTTGTATACACTCCTAACAGCCGCACCGTCCGGCAGGTGCGGTCAAGCTCGCGCAGCAGCGCGGCGGTCTCACCGGCGGCAGCATCGCCCACCAGCTCTACATAAAAATAATATTCAAAGGGGACGTGCGGCATGGGGCGGCTCTTGATGGACTCCATATTAAAGCCGCTTGCACCGATGATTTGAATCACCTCGGCCAGCTTGCCGGGCTTGTTGTCCACCGTGAACAGCAGCGAGAACCGGTTGCCCGCCGTGGGCTTTTCGCGGCTGAGCACGATGAACCGGGTGGTGTTGTCGCCGTCGGTGTTGATGTTGGGCACCAGAATCTCCAGACCGTACAGCGCGGCAGTCTCGGCGCTGGCAATGGCGGCCTTTGTCGGGTCACCGCTTTCTGCCACGAACTTTGCAGCCATGGCGGTGTTGGCCATGGCGGTGGCGGGCAGACGGAACTGCTTTAAAAAGGTCTCGCTCTGGGCAATGGCCTGCTGGTGGCTGTACACGGTGCGCAGCTGGGAAAGCTGGGTGCCCGGCAGCACCAGAAGGTTCTGGGAGATGGGCAGGTCGTACACGTCCACCACCCACAGCTCCGGGTGGTTATAGCACAGATCCAGCACGGCGGAAACATCCCCCGCGTGGCTGTTTTCAAAGGGCACTACGCCGTGGGCGGCTTCGCCGGAGGCGACAGCCTCGAACACCTCGTCCCATGTGGCGTAGCTCACGGCCTCGGCGTGGGGGAACAGCGCCTTGAGGGCGATGTGGGCAAACGCACCCTCCACCCCCTGATAGGCAGCGCGGTTCTGCCCCAGCACAGCGGCTTCGTACTGCTTGGCAAGATCCATCATGTGCTGGACATGGTCTTTATAGTAAGGGCGCAGCGCGGGCTGCTGGATGCGGGCTGCGGCCTTTTCCAGCACGGCGGCCTCCCGGGCGGCATTGTAGATGGGCAGACCGTGCGCCCACTTATATTCGGCCACCTGTAAAACAGCAGCCATCCGGCGCTCGAACAGCGCAGCCAGCTGCGCATCCACCGTGTCGATCTCGGCACGGGCTTGTTCCAGTGCGTCCATGGGGGTCACATCCTTTTTGGTCGGTTTTTGCGGGGATACCTAGTAAGTATACCATAACCCGGACAGGGAAACAACAAACCGCTCTTTATTTGAGAGTGGAGAAAATTTCAAATAAGCCTCGGGTAAAAAGACGAAAATAGAAAACAGAAAAGCACCCACAGTCCGTTTTTGTGCCCTGAAAAGCAGGGAAACGGATTGTGGGTGCGTTGAGGGGTTACCCCTTCCGTCATCGCTGCGCGATGCCACCTTCCCCAAGGGGACGGCTTATGTGCTGCCGGGAAGTTTGCCGCCGCCGCTGAAGGCGCCCCCTTGGGGGAGCTGGCGCCGCAGGCGACTGAGGGGGAAAGAAACCTTATTTATTTTTTAAAATATCCTCCCAGCTGCGGGCTTTGCCGTAATAGCGCCCGTAGGGGTTATCAAGGTCTGCGGCGCGGGGACCGGGCGGCGCGGGCGGCTGGGGCTTTGGTGTGCGGTCAAAGGTGAACCGGGCGGCGGGGCCGCCGGCTTTGATGCGGAAGCGCATCTTTAGTGCCCCTCCCCGGCGGTGGAGACTGCCCCGGCGGTCAGGTTTGCCCAAAGGGTCTCGCCGTTTTCCAGCAGGGAAGCCGACTCCTTCAGCCATGCGCCCCGGATGCCGATATAGTAATCTGCCAGCAACTGCTGGCTGTCACCGCTGGCGCTCTGCACCGCGTCCGAGGTGTAGCTGCCCAGCTCCATCCCGGTCAGCACCGGGCAGTCCGTCCAGCGGTAGACCATGTTCCACCAGTCGCTGTCGGCGTCGGACTTGGGCAGGTGGCCGTCCAGATACCGCAAAGTGCCGGTGGTCTGCTGGAAGCCTGCGGGGTCGTAGAGAATAAAGATGGAGCTGAGGGAGCTTTGGATATCGGTGGAAAGCTTGGTGGTGCCCGCCATGTCCAGATAGGCGTCCGAGTCCTCACTGTTGAAGGCCATGGTGTACTGGTTCAGCTTCACCACCACCTTGCCGTCTCCGTTGCAGTCCTCGCCGTAGGCGGCAAGCTGCTGTTGCAGGGCGGTGACGGTGGCTTCGGGCAGGTAGTAGGGGCTGACCACCGCAATGTTGTAATCCGGGTGGGTGGTCAGGAAATACTGCCCGATAAAGCAGTACGCCACGAACGCACCGGCAATGCCGAAGATGAGCACCCATTTCAGGTTGTAGTCCCACCAGTTTGCCCAGCGCTCCTTGCGGCTGTACTGCCGCTCCTTGCGGGGCTTGAGGTCCTTGGGGTCGATGTCGCGTTCGTAACGGTAGCTTGCCATAAAATAGTTCTCCTGTGTGATACGGTCGGGCAGTAGTGTAAAGATATTTCCAAAAGGCTTCCCCCGTCCGGGGGAAGCCTTTAAGCGAAACGGTGATTAAAAACTGTTACTTCAGTGCAGCCAGAATGCTCTGGCGCACGGCGTCGGGCAGCTGCTTCTGCTCAGCCTTGCTCATGCCGGCGGTCTGGATGGGGGGCATGATCTTGATGCGCACGCTGCCCGGGCGGCAGCGGTTGCCATTGCTCTCAAACAGGGCGCGGGCACCGGTCACAGCCACAGGCACCACCGGGGCACCGGTCTTGACCGCAATGCGGAAAGCACCGGCCTTGAACTCGCCTGCGCCGCCCTCTTCGCCCTTGTAGCGGGTGCCCTCGGGGAAGATGACGAAGCTGCGGCCGCCCTCCACGATGGCGGTGGCATCATTCAGTGCCCGCACCGAGGCGCGCACATCGTCACGCTGCACGAACACGCAGCCCAAAAGCTTCATCCAGCGGCTGAGCAGGGGGATCTTTTCCAGCTCCTCCTTGGCAAGGATGCCGTGGGGTTTTTCCAGCCCGGCCAGCAGCAGGGGGATGTCGTAGTAGCTGCGGTGGTTCGCCACGAACACGCAGGGGCGGTCTTTGGGGATGTTTTCCAGTCCTTCCACCGACAGGGACACACCGGTCACCTTTAAGATGCCCCGGCTCCAGCGGGGAATATGCTGGTTCACGATCTGCTCCACGGTGGCCATATCTCCGGCGGCTGCGGCGCGCTCGGCGCGGCGCAGGATGCCGTAATGCAGGATCATGTAACCGAACAGATAAATAAACATCGCAATGGTGCGAAGAATGCTCATAATAGTTTCCTCCTATTGCAAAAAATGCCATTGTCATTGTAGCACATTTTACGCAAAAAAGGGAGAGATAAATATTTTTTTACAATTAGCCCCGGTTGTATCTTGCAAAGTTGACAAAATACAGGTATATTTATATCTGTAAAGTTAGCACAATGGCACTTTCCAGACAAAACGCCTGCGGTGCCGGTTAAAAACGTAAGAGAGGTACCGCAGTTATTATGGGTCTTTTTCCTTCTGCCAACGATTTCAAGGCCGGTAAGGGCGTCGAAAAGGACACCCCCCGCAAGACCGGCGTCGGCCGCTTTTTTGAGCTTGTAGGCCGTGATATGAACGGCATGTTCCTTGCAAACCTGCTGACCTGCATCGGGTTTGCACCGGTCATCTGCTTGGTGTACATCGGCTTTTTGCAGAACAGCCTGCCGGTGATGCTGGGCAGCGCCGCCGTGGGCGGCCTGCTGGCGGGCCCGGCACTGGCCGGAATGTACGATACCGTTCTGCGCGCGCTGCGCGACGAAGCGGGCTATTGGTGGGTGACCTACCGCAAGGCCTTCAAGCGCAACTTTAAAGCTAGCCTGCTGCCCGGTGTGCTGTACACCGTGGTGGTCACGCTGCAAATCTTCCTCGTCTACTTCTGCTTCAATATGCTGTACCACGGCACCAATGTGGGCATCCCGCTGTGGGTGGCCACGGTGCTCAATCTGGTGCTGTTCCAGATGTTGTTTGCCTATATGTGGCCGCAGGTGGTGCTGCTGGATCAGCCTTTGAGCCTGACCTTAAAAAACAGCATCAACTGCATGATCGCCTTTTTGCCCCACGCACTGGCTGCTGCCATCGTGCAGGTGCTGTTCTGGGGCGTGGTGATCCTGTGCATGCCGCTGGGGCTTTTCCTGATGCTGATCTTCGGTTTCTGGTTCGTCACCGAGGTGTCCTGCCAGATCGTGTACGGCGACATTGACCGGGTGTTCCACATTGAGGAGAACATCCGCAAAATGAAGGACGCCGAGCTGGAAGCGGCCCTGAAAGAGGACTATGCCGACGACGACACCCCGGAAGAATAAGCGATAATGCTGCGGAAAGGAGCGATGTCCCATGGAACAACGGAATAATCTTGTGCTGCAGGGGACAGAGACCTTTTCCCGCGGGCAGCTGGACAACGTTGCGCTGGAAAACGGCGCACTGGTGCTGGACAGCGTGGCCGGGCGCAGCCTTTTGTACGGCAGCTACACCACCCCGGAATTTGCCATGCCGGCCTTCTGCAACCTGAACGTCAGCTGGAACGCCCATGCACCCCGGGACACCATGGTGGAGGTGCGCTGCCGGGTATACGCGGCAGGGGCGTGGACAAGCTGGATGAGCTTTGGCAAGTGGGCACCGGATTACCCCCGGTGCAGCGTGTCCAGCCAGAGCGAGGACGGCATGATCTTTTTGATGGGCGATACCGTCACGGTAGCCGCCCCGGGCGGCGGCACCGGCGTGCAATTGCAGGTGAACCTTTCCACCAACAACGATAAAGTTACCCCGGCGGTGCGTCTGCTGGCAGCGGCGGTGCGCCCCCTTGCGTGGGAAAAGCACAACGGCCACCCGCTGAACCGGCGGCTCTATCTGCCGGAATACTGCCTTTCCGCCCACGACCCCAGCTTTGGCCGGGAGATGGACCTGCCGCTGGTCATGGCGGCGCTGATGAACCGCTGGGGCGAGGATATCCTGCCGGAGGAAGTGGCCTATGCCATGGAGGACGGCAGCACCCGCAGCACCGGCAACACCGCCTTTGCGGCAGCCGCCGCAGGCTGCTGCGGCTACCCCTGCTGGCAGGCATGGATGGATCTTGCCGACCTGCGGGAGCAGATCCATGACGGCTGCTCGGTGGCAGTGCAGGTGGAGCGGAGGGTGCGCGGCCAGCGCGACCCGGTGCGGCTGTGGATGGGGCTGCGCGGTTTTGGCCACGATGACGCCGTGATGGCAGATTTTGTGCTGCTGAACGACCCCACCGCCGATACCGACGGCGCAGTGAACTGCACCATGGCGCTGGTGGATTTTATGCGTTACTTTACCGGCAAGGCCATTGCCCTGCGGCCAAAGCAGCGGGAGGTCGAGGCCGACCGTCCCCGGCGGCTGCGCTGCGACCTGCGCGCCGGCACCCAGCCGGGCGTTTACTACTTTGAGCGGCGGGGAGAGCCCGCAGACCTGCCGGAGGATTTTTCCGGCTGGATCGCCTGCGCGCCCCACGACGGCGTGGCGCACGCCACCACCGCCCACCGCACCTTTTTGCGCTGTACCCGCACCGAGGACGGCGGGGTACAGTTCCCGCCGGAGCTGCTGGCCGCAGGCGGGCGATACAGCGTGTATGCAGTGGACCAGACCGGCACCATGCGGGTAGCAGAGGTACGGCTGCCGAAGCCGAAGCCTGTGCCCGTGAGCACAGAACCCAAAGCCAGCGGCCAGACCGGGGACGCCCCGGCACAGCCGTAAGCTTTTCAGGGTATATATGAAACAGGAGGAACACATTATGGCAAAGACGATCATCACTTTGGGCCGTGAGTACTGCACCGGTGGGCGCTACATCGCAGAGGACGTGGCAAACGCACTGGGCATCAAGCTTTACGACAAGGAGCTGATCACCATGGCAGCAAAGAACTCCGGCTTGTCGGAGGAGGCTGTTGCCGCCAGCGAGAAACGGCACACCCACAGCCTGCTGTACAGCCTGTACACCATGGGTAACGAGCTGCCGCTGGGCGATCAGGTGTTCATTCTGCAGAGCCGTATCATCAAGCAGCTGGCCGAGGAAGGCCCCTGCGTGATCCTTGGCCGCTGCGGTGACTACGTTCTGCGGGAGCGCAAGGACGTGCTGCGGGTGTTCGTGTATGCACCCAAGGAGTGGCGCCTGCAGTACGCCAAGACCAACCCCCTGGTAAAGGCCAAGGACGAAAAGGGCATCAAGGACGAGGTGGAAAAGACCGACCGCAACCGCTCGGCCTACTACAACTACTACACCCAGAACCGCTGGGGCGATGCCCACAACTATGATCTGGCCATCAACGCTGCGCTGGGCCGCGAGACCTGCGTCAAGATGATCCTGGATGCAGCCGCCGCCAAGGAAAAGATCCTCGGCTGAGACACTTCCATCCCCGGAAAAACAAAACAACGATGTAACGTGGGTAGGGCGCGCAAGCGTTCTGCCCACGTTTCGGGCAACGGCGACGACCGCGGCCTGCGGCCGATGCAGGGAGGAGCTGTTGGGGCAGCGGCCGGCAAGACACGAGTACCGCCCAAGGTGCGAAGTGGATGCCGGGAGCCGCAGCCCGGGTATTCCTTCCGTCTCGTTGCCCGCTTCCGCAGAATGATGCGGCAGCGATTTGAAAGAATCTACTGTTAAAAGGAGCAATCGTGGAAACAAAGCAACCCCAAACCTCTCCCGCCGAAGCGCGGGAAAACATCATGGGCACCATGGAGATCAACCCCCTGCTGGTCAAGCTCAGCGTGCCCATGATGATCTCCATGCTGGTGCAGGCACTGTACAACGTGGTGGACTCGGTGTTCGTGTCCCATGTGAGCGAAAGCGCCCTCACCGCCGTGTCCCTCGCCTTCTCGCTGCAGAACGTGATGATCGCCGTGGGCGTGGGCACCGGCGTGGGCGTGAACGCCATGCTCTCCAAGAGCCTGGGCGAAAAGAACCAGCGCCGGGCCAACGCCACGGCGGAAAACGGCATCTTCCTGTCGCTGTGCAGCTTCGTGGTGTTCCTCGTGGTGGGTCTGACCTGCATGAAGCCCTACTTTTATGCACAGACCAGTGATGCGGCCATTGCCCGGCAGGGCATCCAGTATCTTTCGGTCTGCTGCATCTTCAGCTTGGGCCTTTTCACCCAGACCATGGGCGAAAAGCTGCTGGCCGCCACCGGCCGCACCCACCTGAGCATGATCAGCCAGCTGGTGGGTGCCGTGGTCAACATCATTCTGGACCCCATCTTCATCTTCGGCTACTGCGGCGAGGCGCTGTCCGGCACCACCGGCGCGGCGGTGGCTACGGTCATCGGCCAGTTCTGCGGCGCAGGCATGACCCTGTATTTCAACACCCGCAAAAACCCGGATATCCAGATCAGCTTCAAGGGCTTCCGTCCCAGCGCCAAGGCCATCGGCCGCATCTACACCGTGGG